>MDTB01050696.1_pt1 | contig 63332 bp, 91 predicted proteins | sample 811161 | NCBI WGS metagenome assembly MDTB01 (sample SAMN05326650, study PRJNA326480) | marine metagenome | isolation source: seawater | place: Mediterranean Sea | collected 2009
AAGTAGCAAAAGGTATTCTTAAGTTTGATTGGGACAACTTTTTTACTCCAGGACATAAAAATGATGATATAAGAATGCAAATTCTTAGATGGCTAGAACATACTGCTGACTGGAGTATGTGTTTAGATATTCCAAGTTTTTCTGTAAGTTTAGGTATTGGTGTTAATACTGTGAGAGATTGTATGGCATACACGGCATACAATAATGAGTTTTTTGTTAATAACAGAGTCCCAGGAGCAACAAAATTTTTAAATGTTATTCAAGGTAACGATATACCATCAGCTGATGAATGGTTTGATACTATGGCGCCATTTAGTGATAAAAAAATATATGGAGACAGAGCATTTGAAGGTTGGGCTATGGGTGGTGAACATATGAGATGGTGGAAACTAATCTTATATAGAATGATTAAAATGAGAGATGGCGGTCATTTTGATGGCAAAGATTGGATACACTTCTTAGGAACATCTGCACTAGAACCAGCAGTGATGTTAACAGCAATAAAAAGAGAACTTGTAAAAATTAATCCAAATATGGAAGTTAGTTTTGATTCAGCATCTGCATTTGTAAGTGTAGCGAGAGGACTTGTTTACACAGTGAATGAATTTGATATGATGAGAAAGAATCCACGTTTTGGATTTACTATGGACAAAGCAAAAGACAACAAGAAGTATGCAGGTAACTTTAATAGAAAGTATGCTGATCTAGTTCCAGGCGAATATGAAACATTTGTTAATAACACTCCTGTTATGGATTGTTATATGGAAGGTGATATCTGTTGCAGAGGTGAAGATTATGAAAGTAAGACAAGCTGGGATAGTTTGAGTTACGTATTATTAATGGCTCATAATGTTTATCAACAGATAGAAGCAGTACAAGAAGCAAATAGAAGAACTGATGCTAAAGACGTGAAATCAATACCAGAAAATGTATTAGAATTTGTTGATTTAACTACGGAAGTATTTAAATCAGAGAAGCCAATAGAGTTAATTGAGAAGAATTCAGGATTGTTAAATAAGTTAAGTAAAGCGAAGTTCAGCGGTGCACCGAGAACAACTACTTTTGATTCAATAGTAGAAGATGTACCAGCTTTAGTGATGAAAGAGAAAAAGGAAGTCAAAGAAACTTCATCTAACTTTGAAAGTTTATTTGAATAACAATGAATGAAAAAGCTATTCTGCCCATTACCTTGGTCTCATTTGGGAGTAAAAAATAATGGTACTCTTAGAATGTGTAGCCACAGCCAATCAGCAGGTACAGGAAATACTGTACTCTATGAAGACGGTAAAAGATTATATTTAGAAGACTTAGATTCAGTTGATGTTTTAAATTGTGAAACATTAGTACAAGCCCGTAAAGATTTCTTAGAAGGTATTTTTCCAGAACAATGCAATAGATGTAAGATGGAAAAAGAAGCTGGTTATAGAAGCAGAGATGAGTGGGAAACATTAAGATCATCTGCAGAAGGCTTTACACCTGAAATGGCATACGCCAACACCAACGAAGATGGTACGTTAAAACAATCAAAAATATTAAGTGTAGACTTACGTGTAGGACATCAATGTAACTTAAGATGTGTTATGTGTTTTCCTGGCGAGTCAACACAATGGTATAAGGACTATAAAGAAATACTAGGTGAAGACAAGTTTGGTGTTGATGGTGTGAAATATGATTTAGATATAAAGAATGCTGACTTTGATTGGGCTAGGTCAGATGAGAAGGTAGAAAGTTTTATCAAAGCAGGAAAGTATATACAAAAAATAAAATTTGGTGGTGGAGAACCGCTAATGATCAAGTCCTGTACACAATTAGTTGAGAAACTTGTTGAGGCGGGCTATGCAAAAAACATCGAATTAGAGTATTCAGTCAACCTTACAATATTTCCTAACAAGCTTTGGGACTTATGGAAGCATTTTAAAACTGTCAAATTTTGTTGCAGTATTGATGCACCTGGAGAGGCCAATGAAGCCATAAGATATCCTACAAAATGGTCAACGGTTGTGGACAATTTAAAAATGCTTGATGACACTCCTAGCAATATGGTTGTGTTCACAAGTACAACAATCAATATGTTGAGCTATGAACATTGGGCTGACTTGATGCTATGGATCGATGCACAGAAATATAAAAAAGTAAATGAAGATGTTTACAGTTTTAGTGCAACACACCCAGTATACAAACCACAGTATATGAACATAGGCATTATGGAACAGCAAGACTTTGACAACATAACAAATAGGCTTTTTAATAAAATTAACAAGTCGACTTCAAATCAAAAACTTGCTATGTTAGGAAAAATAGATTATTATAAAAATTTATATAAAGATTTAAAACCAGATGGAGACATAGAATTGTATAGGAAACAGTTTGCAACTAGATTTGATAAGTTTGCCACCAATCAAAATCAAGATTGGCATAAGATATTTCCTTACGCATCTACTTTGGTTGAGAAATGGAATAGTAAATGAAAGTAATAGAAATATTAATATGAGTTTCATAGCAAAAGAATATAGTGATAAAGAATTAGTGGCAACCAGAATACCACCTATGGTAGATGATGACCTGTACAAGTTTATGGACAAGTGCATATCTGTGAATACAGCAGACTTGCCTAACTTACTAGATGATTTCAAAGCTGAAATGAATGACTATGTTTTCAATAATGATGTTAATCATTTACTTTTCTCTTCTAATGTTTTCAAACATCAAGATATCTGTATAGGATGTACGCAATACATAGATGACCTTTATCAGACTCACGGTTATGACAACATAATGACACTTGAAAAAGACTACAAGTATCATTGGCGACTAAACAATCAAATAAAATATTACAATCTGGAAACATTGGAACCTGGAAAGCAACTATTGATTTCTATGCCATTTCCATTTTATGGTGACAAGCACCAAGATATGGATAAACTTCTAGATAGATGCCAAGAACTTGAAATACCAGTACACGTTGATAGTGCTTGGATAACAGTCAGCAAGGATATAGAGTTTAATTACAACCACCCAGCTATCCAAAGCTTTGCAATTAGTTTGAGCAAAGGACTTGCATTGGGTTCTCACAGGATTGGAGTACGTTGGTCAAGATCTAAAATGGAAGGACCAATTTCCATTATGAATGAATTCAATATGAACTGTAAAAGTTTAGTCTGGATTGGTTTGCAGTATATGAATCAGTTTGAACCTGGGTATTTGTGGAAAAAATATCAAAAGCATTATAACAAAATTATTAGTGACTTTAATTTACAACCAACTAAGGCCTTACACTTGGCTACAAAAGATAATGAACCGGTTGGAATTAGACCATTATTACTATATTTAGAGTATAAAAAAATTGACAATTAATATTTAAAGTGTTATTATAAAAATATGCGTAAATTATTTTATATGGGCTTGGAGCCATATGAAGGTAGATACACTCTACAACTCCAAGACTGGTCTGAAAGAGCATTTAAAAAAAGAAATATAGATTATACCATTGTTCCTGGAACAACTATTGATAATACAAAATCAATAAGTGTCGGACAGGTGTTAGACGCACACGGTAGAAGCTATTTTGGTATGAGCCAGATTATGAATCTTGTACAGATGATGCGTAATGGAGAAGTCACTTATCAAGATGCAATATTTTTTGAAGATATGTTTCAACCAGGAATGGAATCATTACCATATATTTTACATCAAGTAGATGAAAGGCACAGACCAGCAATATATCTAAGGTGCTTGGCACAGGCAGTTGATCCAGATGACTTTGTACACGTTTGGGGTATGAGCAAATGGATGAGTTTGTATGAACAACTATGTAATGAAATACCAAATGTTAACATACTTGCTACCAATGAAGAAATGGTGGCACATATGAGAATAGCAAACTGGAAGGCACCCATATACAACATATCAGGTTTGAGTTTTGGCAAAGAAGAAGTTTTAGAGAGAGTAGATAACAAATTAATACCGTGGAGCGAAAGACAAAATAGAATTATATTTGCGGCTAGGGGGGATCAAGAAAAACAACCAGGCTTCTTTATGGACATCATAGAAGAAGTTAAGGCAACTGATTGGGGTAAAGATTATGAGTTTGCTCTTTGTATAGGAGGTCCTTTAAGATCTAATGCACAGAAATATGTTAATAGAGCATTAGAGCTAGAAAAGAAAGGACTATTTAAAATATATAAAGACTTGAAGAAAAATGACTATTACAATTTGTTAAACAATTCTAAATTATTATTTAATTGTGCTTTACAAGATTGGGTGTCGAATACAGTAAGCGAAGGTGATGCACTAGGTTGTAATGTTTTATATCCAGCATACAGAAGTTTTCCAGAGACATTTGCAAATTGTTCTGACAGACTTTATGTACCTTGGAGTAAAAAAGATGCAATTAATAAAATGAAAACACTAATAGACAAGCCACACGCAGATCAAGGCAAGATATCTGATTGGACTAATGGAACAATTGACAGAATGATTGATATTATGTCTAAAGATTATAGATCTAGGAAGTGGTTAAGATCAGAAAGGGACTACAGAGATTATGCTTCAAAATCAAAATACTAAAAATGTCTTGGTTACTGGCGGAACTGGCTATGTGGGAAGCCACGTATGTAAGTATTTGTTTGAGCAAAACTATAATGTATTTGTCATAGACAGAAACGTAGAAGCTAGACCGTTTGCAAACAGATACGGTAGCTACTATAACTTAGATTACAACAACGAAGAACATTTAGAAGAAATAGACAATATTATTATAGGTAATAATATTTCTACAGTATTTCATTTAGCGGCAAACAGTTTGGTAGGACCATCTGTTTCAGAACCCTTGAAGTATTATCGAAATAATGTACAAGGAACGTTAAATTTATTAGAACTATGTATAAACAACAATATTAAAAAATTTGTATTTGCATCCACTTCATCTGTGTATGGTGATGGACATCAACCACCTATATCAGAAAAAGCAAAAACACAACCATTAACAAGTTATGGAAGATCTAAACTGATGATAGAAGGTGTATTGTCAGACTTTCATAGAGCTTACGGATTAAAATCTGTAGCACTAAGATTATTTAATGTTTGTGGTTCAGCACCAGATTATGATTTAGGTGAAGTTAGAATAAAACCAACACATTTAATTCCAAATTTAGTTGAAGTAGTTGCAGGAAGAAAAGAACATTTTTCAGTATTTGGTAATGATTATGCTACACCAGATGGAACAGCAATAAGAGATTACACTCATATATGGGACGTAGCAAAGGCATTTTGTAATGCAGATCAATTACTTGATAGAGAAGATGGAAATTTTGTTTTCAATATTGGTGCAGGTAAAGGCTTTAGTGTAAAAGAAGTCATAACTGCAATGGAAAAAGCGGTAGGTAAACCAATACCAGTCAAAGAAGAGCCAAGAAGAGAAGGTGATCCATCTCACGTGTCAGCAGATGTAAGCAAGGCACAAGAACTTTTAAAATGGTATCCAACACATTCAGAGATTGACACCATATGTCAAGATACTGTAAACTGGCTTGATAGTGAAACGTATAAAAAAATTGACTTGGAGAAGATACCATCGTGACAACGGTCATCCTCGACCATAACTCGGAGAAATAATATGACAAAAATAAGTGACGTAATAAAAAGAAGGCTTATAGAAGCCGGAGAAAAATTCAGTGCGAATGATAATATTAGCAAATATATCAATGATGATGAAATGAAAGCTTTACAACAAGAAGTTGAAGGTGAATTTAAAAATGTATTGAGTTCATTAATAATTGATACTGAAAACGATCATAACACAAAAGAAACTGCAAAACGTGTGGCAAAAATGTGGATTAGAGAAACATTTGGTGGTAGATATAAGAAGCCACCGAAGGTCACAAGCTTTCCTAATATGGGATACAAGAGTATGTATACCAGCGGTCCAATTAGTATTAAGTCTACCTGTGCCCATCACTTTCAAAATATTGTAGGTAAAGCCTGGGTAGGTATTATTCCTAATGGTGAAGTAATTGGATTATCAAAGTTTAATAGAATTATACATCACATAGCAGAAAGACCACAGATTCAAGAAGAAATGACTTCGCAGATTGCTGATGCTTTACAGAAGTATGCACACACTAAACATATCGCAGTTGTATTAAAAGCAGAACATCATTGTATGACACACAGAGGTGTAAGAGAACACGAAAGCGATATGACGACAGCAATTATGCTAGGTGCATTTAAAGAAGATCCAGCAACAAGAGAAGAATTTTATGATATTTGTTTGAGTATGAAAGGACACAGATAGTGAGAATCAATACAGAGCCAAAATTAAACTTCGAAGACGTACTACTTCAACCGAAAAGATCTACATTAAGTTCAAGACGAGATGTTGATATGACAAGGAAGTTTACATTTAGAAACTCAGGCAAAGTAATGAACTTTACTCCTGTCTTTGCAAGTAATATGGATGGTGTAGGTACATTTAGTATGGCAAAAGTATTGCAGGAGTACAAAATGATGACTGTGATAACAAAAACAACAACACCCCAACAATGGAAAGAAGCTGTAGGAGATGGTGTAAGACTACAAAGTGTTTCAGTATGTACTGGTACTAATAGAATGTTTGATCCTGAAGCTGGAGATTATCGTAATATGCAAGAAATATTAAAAATGTTTCCTGATGTTAAAATGATTACTATTGATGTTGCCAATGCATACCACGAAAACTTTGTAGACTTTATTAAGATGGTTAGAGAAGAATATCCAGAAAAAGTAATTGTAGCAGGTAACGTAGTAACACCTGAAATGACAGAAGAATTAATTATCAACGGTGCCGATGTAGTTAAAATAGGAATAGGACCAGGATCAGTTTGTACAACAAGAACAATGGCTGGTGTGGGTGTTCCACAATTTTCAGCAATACTGGATTGTGCAGATGCGGCCAATGGAGTCGATGGACATATTATGGCAGATGGTGGTTGCGTACATCCAGGAGATATTTCAAAAGCTTTTGGCGGTGGTGCTCATATGGTAATGATAGGTGGTATGTTGGCAGGACATAATGAATCAGAATCACAAGTAATAGATGGACAAAGAGAATTTTATGGAATGAGTTCGGATCGTGCAAGAGAAATACACGGAAAAAGAAAAGATGGATATAGAGGAAATGAAGGTAGAAGTATAAAATTACCAGACAGAGGTCCAGTAAAGGACACAGTAGAAGATATTTTAGGTGGAGTAAGATCTTCTTGTACTTACATTGGTGCTAGAAGATTGAAAGATATGCCAAAGTGTGCATCTTTCGTAACAACTTACAATGTAATTAATAGGGTATATGAAAAGTATGACAAGTGAATCTGAAATAGATATAGAAAAAAAATATATTACTAACGCAACAGTTTCTTCTTACTTGAGTATTATTGTACAAAAAATGAAGAATGATAATTTTGTACCTGATATTGTAGTAGGATTAAGCAGAGGTGGATTACCACCAGGAATAATGATGAGTCATTATTTGAATAAACCTTTTATACCATTTGAAACAGCATTAAGAGATTTTCCAGTTTGGAAAAGTAACACCACAGCATTAAAATCAGCTAAAAAAGTATTAGTGATAGATGATATATGTGATACTGGAGATACATTTAAAAAGTTAAAACAAGAACTAAAAGAAGCATTACCAGATCTGGATGTTAAGTTTGCTAGTTTACATCACAACGCACCAGCAAATTTTAAACCAAATTGGTATGGTGCTTTAATCAATAAAGATATCAAAGATGTATGGTTAGTGTATCCTTGGGAAGATTGGTTTGATAGAGATACCGTTGAAAATACATTAGTAAATGAAATGTTAGGAAATATATAATGAGTGAAAATGAAAAATGGCCCTGGGAAGTTTATAATGAAGAAACTAAAGATTATAACAAACACCCAAAAGAATATAAAGAAGCAGTATGGTGGTTAAATTCTAAACCAATAAAAGATGAACCTTGTTATGCTGTTTTTATGGACAAATATCCAGCAGTGGAAGGACATAAATTATATATTCCAAAAACCAAAGATGCACCAGGAATGATTGGATTATGTTTCCAAGAAGCATATAGAGATGGAACAGAAATGATAAAGAATGGTGAGATTGATGGTTTCAACGTTGGATTAAATCAAAATGAATCCGCAGGACAAAGTATATTTTGGCCACACGTACATTTTATTCCACGTAAAAAAGGTGACATAACAAATCAGAGAAATGCTGGTACAAGAATGTCAGTGTATTCAATAGATCCTTACAATCCAGAAAACAAAAAGTAGGTTGACAATAATACAACTTCGTGTTATTATTCAATAAATTAATCCAACAGAAAAGATAATAAATTATGGAAAATAAAAAAGTACCAGAGGTAACCTTTAAAACTAGAGAAGGTGATGAAGAAGCAATCGGAGGTTGTAACTTCATTGGTGGGACTTGGAAAGATCTAACAACTGATCATTACTTTAAAGGCAAGAAAGTAGTCTTATTTTCTTTACCCGGAGCATTTACTCCTATATGTAGTTCTCAACAACTACCAGGATATCAAGAAAAATACGATGAAATAAAAAGTTTAGGTATTGATGAAGTATATTGTATATCAGTAAATGACGCATTTGTAATGAGTTGTTGGTTCAGAGATCAAGGTATCACTAATATTAAACCAATAGCAGATGGAAATGGACATTTTACAACAGGAATGGGTATGATAGTTAATAAAGAGCATTTAGGATTTGCTCATAGAAGCTGGAGATATTCTGCTGTAATCAATGACGGTGTTGTTGAAAAAATGTTTGTAGAACCTGGAAAAAACAACACAGGTGATGATATGGATCCATTTACAGTATCAGATGCTGATACAATGATAGCATATCTTAAAAGTTAATATCCAATAAATACGAGTATGAAACTCGTCGAACTTATGATTACTGAAAATATTGCTACACACCAGGATGTGCAGGCATTAGTAAGTAAATTCAATGACCCTAGGCTCAAAGTTGCTACAAAGGATGGGTTTCCTACACACATAAGAACTACACAAAAAGGTGGTCAGGGCTTAACAAAAGCCCAGGCTGAACAATTACTCGGATTACCGCTAAAAACTGAAGTGGGTATACCAACAAGAATTTCAAACACATATTCAACACATAGTTTTGTACACAATGGTAAAACATATTACATTGTCACATTGAATTCAACAGTCAATCCAACAGGAAAAGAAATTCCAGTTTTCCAAAAACAAGAGACAACACCAGTTGGATTGGGATTGCAAAAAACTTACACAGGTGTAAACGTTTTGATTAAAGATTTACAGAGTAAAATATCTGCGAAATACAAAGATGAACGAGGTAAGTTATTATTGCATCTATTAAAAAACGCAGTTGGATATGGATCTGGTAAGCAAACACCTTTGCCAGAAGATATAAAGTTTTTGTTTACAGTAAAACAAAATATAAACAATATAAGCCAAAACTTTGGAGAATGTTTAGCACCAATTGTTTTTGGTAAGCCAAATAATAAAGTTGAATTCCCATCTGGCAATGAACCAGTGGTAGACGTTAAACTCAACAATGTCAGTATTGCAGTAAAAAGCTTATCTGGATCAGGAAACTCATTAGTAAAAATGGCTGATGTTATTGATGCTTATCAAGACACAATAGATCAAAAAGATCTGAAAAAAGTTGCACAGTATAAAATGATTAAAAAGATGGCTGATGGTAATCGTAAAGTTATTGATTTAATTGTTGAACTTGCACACGATATAAGTTCTCCAGAAATGACAGCATTTAAAACTAAAACTAACCAACCAGTAACAAATTATTCACAACTTGAATCAGCACTACAAGGCATACTCATAAGAAATGGAAGACCTGTGTCTTTTGATGCTATGATGAAATTTGTTAAACAGATTATGAGTGCAGGTGGCGGAAAGACAGTTGGGATACCAAGAGATATATTAAGTAGAGGCCCGGCAAAATATAAAAAGAAACCAATAAAATACGTAGCACTGATGATGACATATGGTTTTGGAATAGGTGTTAAGAACGTTATCCAAAAAGGTGTGGACAAAGATAGCTATGCAGAACTAATGACTGATATAATGAAAAATGTAAAAGCTAGTGCCGGATTTATCAATATCAGTCCAGATGGAATCATTGAAGGAAAAATTCAACCATTTTCCACTTTGAAATTCACATTTGATTATCACGCATATACAAGTAATCCTGGAAATAACAGACCTGGATTTGTAATAGCTGGATAATAGTCTACTTGACTTTTTTCTAAAATCGTTTATAATACATTATGGACAAGATAATGGAAGAGAAGAAATATTATTACAGTGAAATATTTCACTCTATACAGGGTGAAGGACATTATACTGGTGTGCCAACGGCTTGGTTAAGATTTTTCTTATGTAATTTACAATGCAATGGGTTTGGACAGATAGATCCAACAGATCCAGATAGTTATGAATTGCCATTTGAAGACTTTGATGTAGACTCTGTGGATAGGGTTGAAGATTTGCCTGTTTGGGATAAAGGTTGTGATAGCAGTTACACTTGGGCAAAGAAATTTAAAAGTTTAATGGGACAAGAAACACCAAGTGTACTAGCAAACAAACTAGTTGATATAATGAAAAATGATTCAAATCCAGAAGGTTTGTTTTTACATCCGGTTACAAATCAAAAACAACACTTATGTTTTACAGGTGGCGAGCCATTAATGATTACAGGACAAAGAGCAGTAATTGGAATTTATGAAGAACTTAAGAAACAAAATAACTTGCCAGGCTCAATGACATTTGAAACTAATGGCACACAAAAGCTAAGACCAGAATTTATAGATTGGGTGAACTCAATTGACACAGAAGTATTTTTTAGTGTGAGTCCTAAACTTTGGACAGTGGCAGGTGAAAAACCTGAAAAAGCAATCAAACCAGAAGTGGTTGCAGAATATTATAACTTATCTAAGGCAGGACAGTTAAAATTTGTTGTTGGTAATAAAGATGACGAATGGAATGAAATGGAATCTGTTATTGAACAGTTTAAAAAAGTAGGTGTTGGATACCCAATTTGGGTAATGCCAACAGGTGCAAGAGAAGAAGAACAAACAGCCACGGCAGGCGGAGTGGCGGAAAGGGCATTTAAGAGAGGATATAATGTGGCGGCAAGAGTTCACGTGTATCTATTTGGTAATGCAATAGGAACTTAATATGGCAAAAAGAAAGTTTACAAAAAAAGAATCTGGACTTTATGTGCCAGTTAAAAAGAAAAAAGTAAATAAAAGAAATTGGCTTGAAAGAAAGCTAGATGAGTATAATCATACTATGGAATTAATCAGAACGATATTACCATTAGCAGTTTTGATTATACAAGTAATAATATTAATGAAAATACTATGATAAGCATAAAAGACATTTGGTTTAAATCTGAAGAATTAACAGAACAACTTGTAGAAAAGAGCCCTACACTATTGAAATATTTAAAAACGGCTTTACTATTTGCAATCTGTTCAATTATATTTTCAGGACTTTTAATTATTGCTGGGTTTTTTGCATTAGTGATCTTGATAAATGAAAGATTTATCAATCCAAAAAAACCAGTTGTACATAAAGAACAACCTGAAGAAGTGGAAGAACATTCAGATTTTTCAAGTAAAGAGAATGAAAGCCAAATTGAAAAGATGCGTAAAGATGGATTGATGTGAACTATAAAAAATGGTTGATTTCTAGAATAAAGATGTTACAATATAGTAATGTAATATTTTTTCCAGTAGAGAAAACAATTACAAATGAGGAAAAACATTATGGACATAAAAAACAAAAAACCTTTTTTTCTTACAAAAGATTTTTGGAGTTTAAAAGGAACAGAGAAAAAGATAGCTGAAGCTAAACACAATCTTGCTGGAGAACAACTTGAAAGAAGATTGGTAGAGTTAGAGGATATTGAGGATAAAGATAGACAACTAAAAATACTTGATATTGATCGTAGATATGGAAAATTATCTGAACTTGAGTTTAATAAACAATCAGCAACTATTAAAGAAGAACCGTACGTAGGTGTGCTTAATACACACTTCAACCCTAAAGATCCAAAAAACGGATTTTTTGAATTAGATTGGAATCAAAAGTTTATTGATAATTTAGCTGAAAACGGATATGTTTCAGAAAAAGAAGAAGATGCAGTAAACAAGTGGTTCAATGATCTTTGCAAAAATATTATGTTAGAAGATATGGATCAAGACGTTCTTGATGCTATGAAAGATGATATTAAAGAGCAAAAGAAAGATTTAGGGGATGGTAAAGTTGAATATAGTTAAATCGTTTTTCAAGAATCGCAAAAGAGTAATTTTAGATAGACATAATACCAGCGAATATCTAGTTAGGTATTATTTGTTTATAAAAGACAGAAAGTCTTTTCCTTTTAATATTACTTTACATAAAATTTTAATGAGTGATGAACCAACTTTACATAATCACCCTTGGAACTGGGGAGCATTGATTGTTAAAGGTGGCTATTGGGAACATACACCAGATGGAAAATTTTGGAGAGGACCTGGATCATTTAGATTCCGTAAGTCAGGAGATTTGCATTATTTAGAATTAGCAAAAGATAAAGACGGAAACGAATTGCCCTGCTGGAGTTTATTTTTTATGGGAAGACAAACAACCGATTGGGGATTTAAAGTTAATAATAAGATAGTTAATCACGCAAAGTATTTAAAAGAATGAAAACATACTTACTAGTAGACACGCAAAATATGTTCTTTAGAGCAAGGCACGTTGCTCAACGTGGAGCAAGTCTTGATGAAAAAATTGGACTAGCATTTCATATAATGTTTAATTCAGTTAAGAAAGCTAATAATATGTTCAATGGAGATCACGTTGTATTTTGTTTAGAAGGACGTAGTTGGCGTAAGGATGTGTATGAACCTTACAAAAAGAACCGTAAGGTTGTGTTAGATAAAAGATCACCACGTGAACAAGAAGAAGATCAATACTGGTGGGAAGCTTACGATGACTTTTTAGACTATTTAAAAGAGCAAACCAATTCAAGTGCTATTAGATCTAGTGTTGCCGAAGCAGACGATGTTATTGCATTATGGATTGAAGCACACAAAGATTCTAAAAATATTATTGTTAGTACTGATAGTGATTTTTATCAATTAATAAGTCCTACAGTTAATTTATATAATGGTATGACTAATCAAATTATAACAGCAAACGGTTTTTATGATGAAAAAGATAATCCAGTAATAGATAAAAAAACAAGTCAGCCTAAAGGTGCACCTGATCCTGAATGGTTATTGTTTGAAAAATGTATTAGAGGTGACAGCAGTGATAATGTTTTTACAGCATTTCCAAAAGTTAGAAAAACTAAAATTAAAGAAGCATTTGACGATAGACACAATCAAGGATTTGTTTGGAACAATTTTATGTTATCCAAATGGACTGATCATAATGGTAACGATCAACTAGTAAAAGATTGTTATGAAAGAAATAAACAGTTAGTTGATTTGACTCAGCAACCAGATGAAGTTAGAACAAATATTTTAACAGAAATTGTTAGAGCACAAAATTCAAAAGCTATAGAACAAGTTGGGGTTAGATTTATGAAATTTTGTAACAAGTACTCATTAGAGAAACTTGCACAGAATCCAACTGAACACGCAAAATATCTAAACAAGGCCTACAAATGAAATACGCAAAACCAGTAATTAAAGATAAGTTTTGGATAGTGAAAGATGATAATGTTAATGTAGCTACCATTGAAAAAAGAAATGATGATTTTGTCGTAATCAAAGATAGTATGAAAACAACATATACAGATGAGAATCAAGTTTCTACATTTTTTGGAGAAGATATTTTTGCTAATCAGCCAAAAGAAGTAAAATTAATTAAAGAAGCACACGATATTGAAGGCTATCCAACTAAAGTTATGCCTTATAATATTGAGTGGTTTGACAGAATTCCTACGTTTACCAAGACACCAAATTCAGATGATAGATATTGTGCTGGATACTATGGAGTAAGATTTGAGGGCGGAATATTCTTCTCCCACAATCCCAAATTGGTAACATTGACGGAAAAATGTATAGAATTTTTAGGTCCATACAAGAATGAGATGGAAACAAACATAAATATTAGTACAAAGAAAAAAGAAGTAAAACAGGAAATTTAAATGTCTTATAAAAATATAGAAGAATTTAGCAAAATGGTGAAAAATTCTCAAAGCCTAAGACATAAGGAAATGCGTTTACAGACAGACCAAGCAGTTTTGATATTGAGTGAGATAACAGAAATACTAGCAAGGAAATTTCAAAAGACTCCAACTATTAAAGAAACTAAAACACAGGACTTGTCATATGATGCTGGCGGGTTCTAATGAAAAAACTATTAATATTAATCGTGTGTTTTCTTTTCGTGACACCTGGATATACTGATCATTATACAGGAACTTCAAAATCAGATAAATGGCAAAACCTTGAAGAAGCAGTAGTTTTAATAACAACTGAAATATCACAAGATGTTAGACAACCATCTGAAAATCCTTTTGATAAATTTTTACAACCGAACTCAGAAGATAAAACTAGACCACCACCAAAATTATTACCGGAAGGTTCAGATCATACAACAAATGCAGATGAAGAAGAAGCACCAGCACCAGTACCGAGCGGTATGGGTACAGGATTCTTTATCGATCAATATCACATTGTAACAAACTATCACGTAGTCAAAGAAAGAAGCGGCAAAGCTGATATTAAAGTTTACAGTTATAACTATCCTTTTGTTATAGATGACGTTACACTGATAGGATATGATGAAGAGGCCGACATAGCAGTATTGAGAATAAACAAAGACATAGATCACGGCATATTACAATGGGAAACAGAAAGACCATATGCTGGACAAGAGTCTTGGGCGATAGGACACGGTGCAGGACAGATTTGGTCAGTAACTTATGGTATCATCAGTAGCACATATAGACCAAATTATAGTATAAGCACTTTTGTACATTATTGGCAAACTGATACAGTCATAAACTCAGGTAACAGTGGAGGTCCTTTACTAGATGAAAATGGACACGTGATTGGAGTTAATACTTTGATTATAAGTCCTACAAAATTTTATGTAGGTTACGGTTATTCAGTACCGGCCGCATTAGCAAAAAGAGTGGTTGAACAAATTATTGAAACTGGCTATCACGTAAAACCATCAATTGGAATAATGATGGGTACAGTTGAAGATGAAGATTATTATCTATCTTTGATAGAACAAGGTATAACATCTGTTTTAGAAATTAAAGAAGTAAATGCTGGTTCACCAGCTGAACATTTTGGTATACAGTCTGGTGATATTATAACTAAAGTTGAAGGACTAGAAGTATCAACAACACCAGAAGTCATAGAAGTATTATGGACTAAAATGCCAGGTGATGAATTAGAAATTGAACTATATAGAGACGGAGAGATATTAACAATAACAATAATACTAGATCAGTCAGTACCAGCTGAACCTAGAAGCTTTGAAGGAAGGTAACCAAATGTCAGATATAACAGTATACAGCAAAAATATGTGTGGGTATTGTGTACAAGCAAAAAATCTTTTAAAGAATAAAGGCTTAGAGTTTAACGAAATTAACATAGAAGAAAAGCCAGAAGCACGTGAATTTGTTATCAAAGAAGGGCATAGAACAATGCCGCAGATCTATATAGATGGCAAAAGTATTGGTGGATATCACGAATTATTAAAGTACGTAGATACTTTATAATAGCATAAATACTAGTATGATTAATGCTAACGACTCAGTAAACAACCATTTTAAAGTACATCGAAGTGCTTCACTTCTAGATGTGCTAATAGAATTTGATAAATTCTTAGATGATTTAAACGTATATTCTTATGAAAATTGGTTAGATGGTGAAATAGTAGATGGTCCACACTTATCTAGATATTGGTGTGAAGTGTCACTTATGTATCCATATGAAAAAATGCCAGACCCAAATGGGGGAGAACGTTTACTTGGTAAAAAATGTAAAGTTTACTACAAGGAAGATTATTACTTGGAACCTAGAGAAGTTAAAACGCCTGATGATTATGAAGTAGGCACTAGAAAACCTAAAGCAGATAAAATTCCAGTTTGGGTTGTTAAAATTAAGCTACCAAAAAAATATGTATTAACTTATGATAAAACTGAAGCAGATCAAGAAGAACTTGCTAAAGGTTTCCAACAAGGATTAGATGATGAGACTAGACAATCTGGTAACGCCGACACAACAGACATCTAAATTAGATGAAGGTTTAAGACCTGGCGATTTAGAACACTTAATTCTACCAACTGTATCAGTTGATGAGTTCGAGCCAAAAAGTGGTCAACCTGATAATGTTGTGGTTATAGGTTTTTATGCAGAAGATCAAGAACCAGCAAATGATTTAGCATCATTTATTGAACGTGGAAGCCACGATATTCTCGATACAGAAGTATCACCAGCACCAGATGAAGATGGCAGGTACTTAATTTTTGTAGAAATGAACAGAGATAAGTCAATGTTTGATACAACTATGAAAATTTTAAATGACATTAATAAGTTAGTTAATGTTAATGAATGGAATTTTGGGTTTTATGGTAGTAACAATACAATAACAATTAATATGGAGTCAATGAAATGATAAAAAGATTAATGGAATTTGACGCAGTAGAAGGGATAGGTATTGTATTATTTTGTTTGCTAGTAATAGCATTTGGCCCAATCGCAAAACTTGTTGCTTATGCAGGATTTGTTTACGGACTTTACAAAATATATAAATCAATAACGAAATAATTTATGTGGTTTTTTTTAATAAAAGCTATGGCAGGTGCGATCATTGGACAGGCAACCAATGCCTGGTTTAGAGATACTAAAATGGGTGTATGGTTCTACAACAAAGTAGATTCATTATACAACTGGGCGGCTAAAAGATATGACGTTAAACTTCTTACTGATGAAGAAAAACGTATGGCAAAGTTTCCAGCACTAAAGTCTAGGTTAGAAGCAATAGAAAAAAAATTAGGAATTAAGTAATGTCAGACTACTCAATGCCAAAGTTTGATATGGAACAGGCTATTAGACTAGCAGGCATCAGTGAGGCGGCTTACTGTACTCCAAAAACTTTTACTCACAAACTAAGAGCTTTGAATATGCCTGACCATAAATTTGAATTAATTTCAAACGACAATGCACAGGCTTATATAATTTGGAAAGAAATTGATAAGACAGCATCAAAAACTACAACTAAAAAAGCAAGGTCGGAAATTATTATTGCTTGGAGAGGAACTGAGCCAGGTGAATACAAAGACGTAATGGCTGACTTAAAATTTAGAAAAAAAACAAGTAAGTTTGGCGGTAATGTTCATAGAGGCTTTAAAGGTTACGTTGATAAAATATATGACCAGATTGAAAAAATAATAGAAAAAAAGGTTTCTGGTAAATGGTTTAACATTTACGTTACAGGACATTCACTGGGTGGTGCAAGTGCTGTAATTTGTACGAATAGGTTGGAAGAAAAGTTTCACGTAAGAGGTTGTTATACTTACGGAGCACCAAGACCAGGTGGATGGAAATATTCATTAAGCTTTAAATCAAATGTTTATAGAATTAGAAATAATAATGATTTAGTAACAAAAGTTCCACCAGCTATATTTGGATATAAACACGTTGGTAAATTTTGTTATATAGATAGTAGAGGTGATTTAAGAACTGGAAAAGTAAGTTTTGCTGTACTATTTAAAAATTGGATTAGAGGACAATTAGAAAGATTAGGAGATGGTTTACGAGATCATTCAATAGGCGAATATTATACAAAATTAAAATTTGCAAAACGTAACCATAAAGATTCGTAATGGAATATTTTGAATTACCACAACTTCGTATTGATAGAAAAGCTCATATTGAAGCAATTGATTCTTTGAAGGAAAACTTTAGATCGGTTGATTTAAATTATGATGGACATCAAGTAACTTATGAAAAAGGTGTACCAACTGATAAAAATGAAAATGAGTGGACTTATTACCAAGACAAAGATCACGGTGCAACATTTGGACCTTTAGTTCAAAATATAATTGATGAAACAGCAAGAGTTTTAAATATACCAAAAGAATTAATTGTAAGACAACAATATACCAAAATGAAGCCGGGCTGGTCATTAGCAATACATAGAGATGTTGCTAGACAAGTTGCATTATTAATTGAATTCAAACCAGAAGCAAACGGTTCAATTACTTGGTACAATGATAATAGAGAACAAACGAAGACCTTAACTTATATCCACCCTGTTGTAGTAAATACTAGACAATTACATAGTGCTAGAGGTGGTGACAGAATAGAAAGGTATGGTTTTCAAATAGATTTTAACTATGATATGGGTATTGATGAAATTTATAAATATTATAAACAATCACCAGTATACGAGATGGGAGCTGTGAAAATATAATGTTTGGATGGTTTGGAGTTATAAAATACGTTTTGATACTTTCAATAATAGCCGGAGGTGTTGGCTATGTTTACAAGCTACGAGCGGACAATGCCGTACTAAAAGCTAATGCCATTAAAATGGAAATGGCTTACGAGACTCAGCAAAAAACTATTGAAAAACAAAAAGCAGACTTTCAAGAAATACTAGAAGCTAACAAGCAAATGAATATTCTAGTTCAAAACTTAAAAGAAGACTTACAGAATTTAGATAAAAGATTTAATAAAAATAACAGAGACATTGGTAAACTTGCAGAAAAGAAACCAGGTCTAGTTGAAAACATTATAAATGGTGCAACGGAAAGAGCAAAGAGATGTGTTGAATTGGCCTCAGGTGCTGAACACACAGAAGCAGAACTAAAAGCAACTAAAAAATCTGAGATTAATCCAGAATGTCCTGCAATAGCAAATCCAAACTATGTACCATATGCGGTGGAATAAAATGACAAAGATACTTATAGCAATATTATTGAGTTTTTGTTTAACAGCTTGTCAAGTAGGCGAGAAAAGAATAAAACTTTTAACGATAGAAGAGCCAAGAGCACCATTGGATTTGGATAAACCAAAAGCATTGGATTTAGATGATCTAAGATGGATTATTATTACAAGTGAAAATGCTGATGAAGTATTTGCCAAATTGGAAAAAGAAGGATATGATCCTGTGTTATTTGGATTGACTGACAAAGAGTATGAACTTATTTCCAAAAACTTTGCGAGAATACGTAATCACTTAATGGAAACAAATGAACTGATTGACAAATACAAAGAGTACTACGAACCGGAAGTAAAAAATAACAAAGCAAAATAATTAAAATGCACCCAGACCCTAAAAGACTAAAACAACTGAACCAGTTGATTGACAAAAATAAAGAAGCTATATTCTTGCCCTGCCTCAAAGAAGGTATTACTAGAAAACATTTAATTGAATATCTAACTAGACTTTGTGCGTTAAAACACTTGGATAAATTATTATCTGACCCTTGTCCAATGAAATTGGTTAGTGAAGTAGAGGATCTAGCAGAGTGGAGAAGGATGTGTCCACATCAAAAAAGGTTGGTTGATAAAATCAAATATGGACAGTCAGATTTTGATCAACAAGATCTATGGGTATGGGATTTTTCCAAGTCCTAGGATTGACAAATCTAAAAAACCTGTTATATTATAAGTATGAACGATCCATACAGAATTCTAGGAGTTAATAAAAGCTCAAGTCCGCAGGATATCAAACAAGCTTTTAAGAAGTTGGCTAAAGAATGCCACCCAGATAGACCTGGTGGAGACGAAGCAAAGTTTAAGCAAATTAATGAAGCATATGAAATACTAAAAGATCCTAAGAAAAAAGAGATGTATGATCTTGGAGGTATGGATCCCAACCAACCAAATTTTCATCGTGGTAATGACGGCAGTTTTAGATTTAGTTTTGGTGGTGCAAACTCATTTGATGATGTAATTAGAGATTTCTTTGAAGATGGACCAATGAGTAGTAATAATCCATTTTCAAGAATGCATAGAAGACCATTAAGAAATAAAGACATTAAGATAACTTTAGGAGTTACACTTGAAGATTTATATTTTAGAAATGAAAAAGAATTACAAATAACAGCACCAAGTGGAACAACAAGAAATGTTAAAGTTAGTATTCCTGTAAATGCTGATAATAATACTACTATTAGATTTAAAGGATTAGGAGATAATACTCACTCAGATTTACAGCCTGGTAATTTATTAGTTACAATTAAAATACATCCACATAATCAATGGATAAGAATAGGAGCTGACTTGCATCTTGATTTTAAGATTAACATATTTAAATTAGTTACTGGTGCAAATATAGAACTTGATCATATATCAAGATCAAAATTACATATAAAAGTTCCTGAATTATCACAACCTGATCAAATTATTAGATTAAAAAGTAAGGGTATGCCTAAAGCAAATGGAACATATGGAGATCTTTATGTAAAGCTTAAACCCTACACCCCATCTGACGTAAATAATAAAGTAATAGAAACATTGAAGAAACATATATGAAACTTGTAGAATCTACATCACCTATTATTAGAACAAAAACAACAGATGTCACGGAGGCTGATTTACCATTTGTACACAATCAGTTAGGACTAATGTGGCAAGTAATGTTAGATAATAATGGTATAGGTTTAGCGGCAACGCAAGTAGGTTTTGGTAAAAATTTCTTTATACATAATTGCAACGAGGACAAAACAATGGAAGTTATTATTAATCCTGTAATTAAATCTAAAAGTGATAATAAAATTTCTTTCACTGAAGGATGTTTAAGTTTACCTGGTAGGGAATTTAATATTGACAGATCCACTGAAATTGTTGTAGAATATAAAGATATTAAATTTAATGAACACAATGAAAAAATGCAAGATTATCGAGCCAGAGTTTTCCAACACGAAATAGATCATTTGAATGGAATCTGTATAGATGTAAGGCAGTTGTTAGGATAGTTTATGGATAGAATTGAAATGATATTAGATAGGGCTATGGAAGTTGCTGGTGATAGAAATCACGAGTATGTAACACTAGAGCATTTACTTTTTTCTATTTTACAAGAAGAACCAATTCAAAAGATTATTGCAAAATGTAAAATTGACTTTGAACCTATTATTAATGAATTACTAGTACATATAGATACTAAAATGCCTGACTTGGTTAGAGAAGGAGTACAACCAAGAAAAACTCAAGCACTAGAAAGAGTGTTCAATAGAGCAGTAACTCAAGTTATATTCTCAGGTAGAAAAACTTTAATGCCAAGAGATTTACTTGTAAGTATTATGAGTGAAAAAGAAAGCTATGCTGGATTCTATCTAAAGAAACACGGATTAACAAGACAAGCTTTAGTTCAATTCTTAACTAAAGATGCAATACAAAGACAGCAAGTAGAACAAGCATTAGGTCAAGCAATGGGTATGCCTAATGAAGAAGATCCTAAAAAGAAATTTGAAACATATTGTCATAACTTAAATTCACAAGCTGAAAACGGTGACATAGATGATATCATTGGACGTGAAACAGAAATTGATGATATTGCACATATTCTAGCTAGAAGAAAAAAGAACAATGTAATTATACTAGGTGAGCCCGGAGTTGGAAAAACTGCCATTGCTGAAGGACTAGCTAAAAAAATTAATGAAAAAACGGTACCAGGACCATTACTAAACAAGACTGTTTATAGTTTAGACATAGGTGCTCTTGTTGCCGGAACAAAATATAGAGGTGATTTTGAAGAAAGAGCTAAACTTGTATTAGATACACTAGCTGAAAAAGATGATATCATTTTATTCATCGATGAAGTACATATGATCACAGGTGCAGGAACGGCCGGATCAAGTAATATGGATATGGCTAATTTATTAAAACCTTTGTTGGCTAGAGGTAAGCTATTATGTATTGGTGCAACAACGCCAGAAGAGTTTAGAGAAAATATTGAAAAAGATAGAGCACTAACTAGAAGATTTCAAAAGTATGATATCAATCCACCTAATGTTGCAGATACAAAATTAATATTAGAAGGATTAAAATCAATATACGAAAAGTTTCATAAAGTAAAATATAGCCCTGGAGTTTTAGATTCAATAGTTGAGATGTGCGAAAAACATATACACAATAAATTCTTTCCTGACAAAGCAATTGATGTTATGGACGCCGCGGCTGTAAGATGTAGACTAGCAGATAAACCAGATGTTGATTTAGAAACAGCACAAAAAGTTGTTAGCAGAATCAGTAAAGTACCAATGGAAATGATTAGTGTCAAAAGAACAGACAACTATGCAAACCTAGAAGGTAATGTTAAGAAAAAAGTATTTGGACAAGATGAAGCTATTTCAAAATTAACAGATTCAATTATGATTGCAAAAGCAGGTTTAAGACCAGCTAACAAACCAATTGGTGCATACTTATTTGTAGGTCCAACAGGTGTTGGTAAAACTGAAGTATGTAGACAACTTGCAGACAATTTAAGTATTAAATTATTAAAATATGATATGTCAGAATATCAAGAAAGACATTCAACATCTAAACTGATTGGTGCACCTCCGGGATATGTAGGTTACGCAGAAGGATCAGTAGGATCTGGACAACTTATTAATGATATTGAAGACAATCCAAACTGTGTATTACTATTGGATGAAGTTGAAAAAGCGGCACCTGAAGTATTACAAGTATTATTACAAGTAATGGACGATGGTAGATTGTCATCATCTACAGGTAAAACAGTTCAGTTTGATAAAGTAATTTTAATTATGACATCTAACCTAGGTGCAAGTGCAGTTGAAAAAGCACCACTAGGTATTGGCAAGTCAGACAGAATAGGCGAAGAAGATGATTACGTCAAAGGATTCTTTACACCAGAATTTAGAAACAGATTAGATGCGGTTGTTAAATTTAAAAAACTTTCAAAAGATAATATATTACGTATTGTTGATAAAGTTAAAGATGAAACAAATGTATTATTAAGTGATAAAAATGTAACATTAGAATTAACAGAAAAAGCTAGACAATGGGTTCTTGAAAAAGGATATGATCCAAGTATGGGTGCAAGACCATTGGCTAGAGTATTTGATACAAGTATTAAAAAACCACTATCCAAAGAAATACTATTTGGTAAATTAGTACACGGCGGAAAAGCGATAGTTGACATAAACAACAATAACGAAATACAGATTAACTATGAAGGTAAAACCCAGCAGTAAATTATATTATAGAAATAAACTTTATAAACTAACTTGTGAAGATGTTGATAGACAAGACATATCAGACATCTACAATGATCCAGTTTGGGATAAATCTACGTATGGTAGATGGCAGGATTTAAAAATAAGAAATAGATATCCACAAGTCTTCATTTATACAGCAGAAAAAGGACAAGCTGAAGCAATTTATAAAATATTAAAACCTAAGGTAGTAGACATACACGGTCCAATTAATGGATATCATAAAACATTATTAAAAGACATATCATTCAGAGTAGATATTAAACCTAATTTATATCATAAAAAATATAGATACCAAGCCATATATGGTTTGACTGAGGCAAAGGAAACAGTAGACAAAATACAAAATATAGTGTATAGTAATAGAGATGGATATTTAGGACAAGGTCTTTATTATTCGTTAGGGTATACATCACCAAGAGTATTTGTTAAAGGTGATGAAGAACTAATGTTTTTAAAATTGGCTACTGAAGAACACATTAAAGCAATTAACCGCGTAGTAACAATAGAGGAGATAAGACAAAATGGATAAGAAGTTAGCCGAAATATTCGTAAAAAAACAATTAATCAAGTTAGACACAGAAGTAGAAGTAGAACATCAAGTTCAAGAGTTTGGTGGCAGTACTTTTGACAAACTGGATTTTTATAATGTAACAAAAGTAGATGGTACACATTTTAAAGGAACAAGTACAATCGATGGGGAAACTTTAGATTTTGATTACAATCAAATTGTAACAATAGATGGTATGAGTCCTAAAAGATTATCACAAGCATTTGGTATAAAATTGTAGGAGAAAATATGAAAGATATAGGAGTAATAGGAAATGGTAAAATAGGAAAAGCAGTAGCTAGTTTATTAAGAGCTGAAAATTTTTCTATAACAGTTGCTGATGCAATAGCAGGTCCTGAATGCGTACAATTAGATGCAACAGATGAAAAACAAGTAGAACATTTTTTATCTGATAAGCACGGTGTCGTTTGTGCAGGTCCTTATCATATTACAAAACCAGTTGCGAAAGTTTGTGCAAAATTAAACAAAGCATATTTCGATCCAACTGAAGATACTGAAATGGCAGAGTTTATTAATACTTGTACTAATACTGAAACAATGATGACCCAATGTGGATTGGCTCCTGGAGCAGTTAATATTATTGCAACAGATTTAATTAAACAATTTGATAGTGTTGATAAAGTTAAAATGAGAGTAGGTGCATTACCAAAGTATCCAATAAATGAAATGGGATATTATTTGACTTGGTCAACAGTAGGTGTGTTAAATGAATATGTAAATCCTTGTGATATACTTTCTAATTTTAAACACACAAAAGCACAACCACTAGATGGCAAGGAAACTGTTTATGTAGATGGTGATAGATACGAAGCATTTAATACTTCGGGTGGTGCTTCATCGATGTGTAAAACATTTGAAGGAAAAATTAAATCATTAAGTTACAAAACAATTAGATATCCAGGTCACTGTGATAAGATGCAGTTCTTATTAGAAGATTTAAATTTAAAACACAATAAGCAAAAGTTTGTTGAACTGTTTGATCAAGAACTTCCTTACACCACTCAAGATGTGATTGTAATGGTAATATCAGTAATTGGTAAAGTTAATGGTAAGATGCTTGAAAAAGCATATCATAAAAAAATATATGGTAATAAAAGTTTTAGTGGCATTCAGTTGTCGACAGCATCAGGTATTTGTGCTAATGTAATGTTATGGGCACAGGGTGAATTACCGGCAGGTCCACTTAAACAAGAAGACATTCCTTTTGATAAATGGATATCAAACAGATTTGGTAAATTATACGTACAATAAAACAATAATAAAGGAAATAAAAATGAAACATTTAATATCATTTATAATAATAATGTTGATTACAACAACATCATTTGCCGCAGATATTACTGTGGAAATGTTAAACAAAAGAAAATCTGATAATGCATCAATGGTATATTCAGAAGACATCTCTAGAATAGATGTTGGCGATACGATAACTTGGGTACCAACTACAAAAGGTCACAACGTGCATTTTCTAGCAGGGCCAGAAGGTTGGGAAGTACCAAAGAAAAGTAAATTTAATAAAGAAGTATCAATGACATTTGATATTCCAGGTATTTACTATTACCAGTGTACTCCACACAAAAGTATGGGTATGATTGCTCTTGTAGTAGTAGGTGGTGACACGTCAAACAAAGATGCTATTTCAAAAATTAAAGCAATGGGAAAAAGTAAGAAAAAATTACCAAAACTTTTAGAACAACTCTAATATGAATTTAGAACAATATCTGAAAAGGATTCCTGAATTCAAAGGTGCTAACTGGTTAATTAGAACACCGTTGGCTGTTGTTTTTATATTACAAGGATTACAAAAACTACCATTAAGTGTTGAAGATGCAGAAGCATTTGGGTTACCAATGTCGGTATGGTTTTTTGTAGCCTGGGGTGAATTGTTTGCAGGTATTTTTCTATTCGTAGGCGGATTAACTATCGCGTTGAAACCAGGTGTTGGAGATGTACTAACAAGGTTCAGTGGTATAGTAATCTGTGGAATAATGACAGGTGTGATTTTGATTGCAGAACCTGAAAGTATAATGTATGTTATAATGTATGAACACTTTCATCTAATGTTATATTGTGGTGGATTGTTTTTTGCATTAAGAGGTAACAGAGTAAAATGAACAAAAAAGAAATTGAAGAAGTTGAGAAGCATAACGAATATGTAATGGAACGTATGCACCCAGCAGTAATTCTTCCAGGACTCTTTGTTGGAGTTATGGTTATTATAGGATGTATTTTTAAAGGGTATATGGGTTGGTAAATGAGTTACATTGATGCTTTTCTAGAAAGAGACAAAGACAGAGTTAATGTAGTAGAACGTATAGACGGTAAACGTTATTACAAAACATATCCAACTAGATATATCTTTTATTATAATGATCCTAATGGTGACTACAAGTCAATACACGGTAATCGTGTATCTAGATTTTCAACTAAACTTGTAAAAGAATTTGATAGAGAAAGAAAAATTTACAGTCATCAGAAGCTGTATGAAAGCGATATAAATCCTATCTTTAGATGTTTAGAAGACAACTATCTTGATACAACATCTCCAGATCTACATATATGTTTTTTTGATATTGAGGTGGACTTTGATAAGGATAGAGGATTCGCACCACCAACAGATCCACATAGTGCCATTACAGCAATTACTTTACATTTAAATTGGTTACCACAGAATCAACAATTAATTACACTTTGTTTAAAACCAAAAAATTTAGATCAAGACAAAGCAGAAGCAATAGCAAGTAAATTTGATAATACTGTTTTGTGTAAAGATGAACAAGAACTATTAGATATGTTTTTGAAGTTTGTCGACGATGCTGATTGTTTAAGTGGTTGGAACTCAGAAGGATTTGATATTCCTTATGTTGTTAATAGAATTACTCAGGTGCTTGGCAGAGAGCATACTAAAAGATTTTGTTTATGGGATAAGTTTCCAAGAAAAAGAAATTATGTAAAGTATGGTAATGAACAAGAAACCTTTGATTTAATTGGTAGAGTTCATTTAGACTATTTAGAGTTGTATAGGAAATATACATATCACGAAATGCATAGTTATAGATTAGATGCAATTGGCGAGTATGAAGTAGGTGAAAAGAAAGTACCATATGAAGGTACGTTAGATGCTTTATACAATAATGATTTTGAAAAGTTTATTGCGTACAATAGACAAGATACAGCTCTATTGGCCAAGCTAGATGATAAACTAAGATTCATTGAACTAGCAAGTGAATTGGCACACGCAAATACTGTGTTGTTACCAACAACAATGGGAGCAGTAGCAGTTACAGAACAAGCAATTATAAATGAAGCACACAAAAGAGGAATGGTAATACCAGATAGGAAAAGAAATAGAGACGATGTTGTGAACGTACCAGCAGTAGGGGCCTATGTTGCATTTCCAAAAAAAGGTTTACATAGTTGGATAGGTAGTTTAGATATTAATTCACTATATCCATCTGTGATTAGAAGTTTGAATATGGGTCCGGAAACTATTATAGGACAGTTAAGGTCGGATACTACTAAAAATTATATTGATAACAAAATTAATAAAGAAAAGAAATCGGCCGCAGATGCTTGGGAAGGACTATTCAGTACACTAGAATACCAAGCAGTAATGCAAAAAGATATTGGTACAGAAATTGTTTGTGATTTTGAAGATGGAGATACACAATCAATGAGTGGTGCTGAATGGTATAAAGTAATATATGAATCTAATAGTGGTTGGGCTTTAAGCTCAAATGGAACTATATTTAGACACGACATCAAGGCAGTTGTTCCAGGGTTACTAGAAAGATGGTATGCTGAAAGAAAAGTAATGCAAGGTAAACTTCGTGAAGCTAAAAATGATGCTGAAAGAGTATTTTGGGATAAAAGACAATTAGTTAAAAAGATTAATCTTAATAGTTTATATGGTGCAATATTAAATCCAGGATGTAGATTTTTTGATATAAGAATAGGGCAGTCAGTAACATTAACAGGTAGAACTATTACAAAACATATGGCGGCACAAACAAATAAAATTTTAGCAGACAATTATGATCACACAGGTGATAGTATAATATATGGTGATACTGATTCAGTTTACTTTTCAGCTTGGCCACTAGTCAAAGAACAAGTTGAAAAGAAAGAGTTAGAATGGACTAAAGACTCTGTAGTTCAATTATATGATACAATTGGTACAGAAGTTAATAAATCATTTCCAGGCTTTATGAAAAAAGCATTTGGTGTTGAAAAACAACAAGGAGAGATAATACAAGCAGGTAGAGAAATAGTTGCTTCAAGTGGATTGTTTATCACAAAGAAAAGATATGCGGCATTGATATATGATTTAGAAGGTGAACGTAAAGATGTTGACGGCAAGTTGGGTAAAATCAAAGCTATGGGTGTTGATCTTAAAAGATCTGATACTCCGGAATTCGTACAAAGATTTTTAGAAGACTTATTAACAATGGTGCTATCAGGTAGTTCTAAAGAAGATTGCTTTGATAAGATAAACAAATTCAAAGAACAGTTTACTTTAAAACCAGGTTGGGAAAAAGGCACTCCAAAAAGAGTTAATAACTTAACCAAGTATAGAGAAATGGTTGAATCTTATCATAGAAAAACTCAACAACTAGCAAATATTGGACAAGGTGCCGAAGCATTAAAGAAACCAATTATGCCTGGACACGTTAGAGCTAGTATGAATTGGAATCAATTAAGGAAAGCATATAAGGACAATTACAGTTTACCAATACAAGATGGACAGAAAGTTATTGTATGTAAACTAAAATCCAATCCAATGGGTTATACAAGCATAGCATATCCAATTGATGAATTGCAGTTGCCAGATTGGTTTAAGAATCTTCCATTTAGCCATAAAGAAATGGAACAAACTATTATTGATCAAAAGATAAAGAATCTTATTGGTGTGTTGGGTTGGGAATTGGAAGAAACCCAAAGAACAAATGTATTTGATACAATATTTGCAACTGGTTAAAAAACAATTGACAAACCAATATAAAAACTATACAATTAGTATTATGAATAAGGAGAATATTTTATGATGAGGGACGTATTATTAGACATCGTAAAGCATACGCATTCTCTTGGTTTTATACAAGCCGTTAAAATTAACGGTAACAATGGAAGTGAAACTGAGATTGAAGCTATGGACGATGATAGATCAGTAGTGCTAAAAGGAAAACTACACAATCCTGTTAGTGATCTACAAGGTACTATTGGATTAGGTAAACTTGGAGTATTGAGTGGCTATTTAAATTTTGAAGGCTATTCAGATACTAAAGGAAAAATAGAAGTAGTTAAGAAAACAAGGAACGGTGAAGAAGTTGCTGAAGAATTAAAATTTACATCACCGGCTGGATACAATGCAAATTATAGATTTATGGTATCGCAGTTAATTGAAGAGAAACTTAAAACAGTTAAATTCAAAGGTGTTAATTGGGATTTAACTATACAGCCAACTCAACAAAACTTAAAAGATTTAAGTTATTGGGCTGGTGTAATGGGAAGTGTTGAATCAACTTTTGTTGCTAAAACAGATAAAGGTTCTCTAAAATTTTATATAGGCGACGGATCTAATGACAGAGTTGAGATTCCATTTGCTCAAAATGTAAATGCTGAATTGAAAAAAGGATGGAGTTGGCCGTTAGCTCAGACGTTGAGTATATTGAAGTTAAGTGATACATCACAAGCATCAATATCGTTTAGTGAGCAAGGTGCTATGAAAATTAGCATAGATTCTGGTACTGGAGTATACGATTATATTCTACCAGCTAGAACAAGTTCATAACGAATTCTGCACGATAAACTTCAAATGTGCTGTTCGTTAATAGCTTGTCCCTCAATATTTGGAGTGGTGCAGAAATTGGGCCGTAAAGGGAGACTGGAAGGTTCAAGGGGCATCAGGTTTGAGGCCTGCTCTGCCCCATTTAAAGAAAGGTATTATGTCAGCGGATTGGCAGAATAAAGAAGCACAGATGAGATACACAGCCGAGTATATGGCTAACGAATATAAAAATGAAGCGTCAGGTTGGAAATCTAAATTCAACAAATTAGCAGATGCTTTAGATGAGTTGGTAAAAGTTATGCCAAAAGAACAAATTGTTTGGTATCCAGATGTAGATGAAAAGGTTAAAGAATTAGAAAAGCTAATAGAAGAAGGAAGGAAAAAATGAAATATACTTTAGGATTAGTATCAGCAGTATTGTTTCTTTTAGTTGGATGTTCAAGTATTCCAGAAAATCCAAGATTATCTTTTGGAAAGAAATGTGAAGTTTCCGAAGATGGAACTGTGGTTACAAGCCACGTTTGGATCTATGATAAAACACAGGACTTGACAGCTAACAAAGAATCGTGTAATATAGACTAGTAGTTGTAAAATGAAAAGAACATATAAAAATAAACCGATTGAGGATGTAAGTTATTTTATTGGGAACGAAGTCGAAAAGACTCCCTTTTACGGTCGTAAGACTTTATTCGTAGTAGGACTTCGTAACCCAAGAAAAATAATGAAGAAGGCAAATGAAAACAGTTGTCGTCATATCTATCTAGGTGCCAATATGTGTTTTAAAAATGTTGAATGGAATGAAGCAAGAACATCAAAATTAAGAGAAGCATTAGATGTTCTTTTAGATAATAGATTTCAAGTAACTTTAGATATCAGTAAATCATTTGATTTGAGTACAATAGATTCTTTTATTAATAATGAATACTTTCATATTATGTATAGCTTACCGATTCCAAATGCAGAAAAATATTCAAAAGCAATTACAATCAAGATAGATGACATTGGTTTCAATAAAACTAACACAGGTGTATGGTGCAATCAATTAGAGAAGTTAATGGATCCTGTGGTAAAAACTGAATGGTCATCTTACACTACAGATGAGGTTATAGAATGAAAAAGTATATCTGGGTAACATTTAGAAAAGAAGGTATCCACAAGTATCCAGCGGCATTAACTGATCCAAAACTAGCAACAGGAGACGAATATGATGTTAGTTTCTTAGGACACCCACACAGACATATATTTCATTTTAAAGTGTTTATAGAAGTATTTCACGACGATAGAGACATTGAATTTATTCAATTTAAAAGATGGCTTGAAAAATTGTATACTGAAAAGACCTTACAATTAGACTATAAGAGTTGTGAAATGATAGCTGATGATTTGAATGCTACAATACAAAAAAGATATCAAGGTAGAGGAACAATTATTGAAGTATCTGAAGATGGTGAAAACGGGTGTACAATTATGTTTCCACCGGAAAAAGATAAGGTAACAAAATTTAGTACATATCAAGAAATGGCACAGCAACAATCATCAGGAGCACCAAATTGAAACTAACAGACAACTTTAGCTTACAAGAATTACTAAAATCACAGACAGCATTACGTAAGGGAATAGATAATAAACCAGCTGACCCTAGTGTTATCACTAACCTGCAAGTGTTATGTGAAAAGGTTCTCCAACCTGTGAGAGACCATTTTGCAAGACCAGTCGTAATCAATTCAGGTTACAGATGTCCTAAACTTAACAAAGCAATTGGATCAAGTTCTAAGTCACAGCACACAAAAGGTGAAGCGGCTGACATAGAAATACCTGGTCTATCAAATAAAGAATTGGCAGAGTATATCGAAGATAACTTGCCATTCGATCAGCTAATATTAGAATTTTACAATGGTGTAGATCCAAATAGTGGCTGGGTTCACGTTAGTTATGTGGGTGATGATGACAATAGAAAACAAACACTCACTATTAATAAAAACGGAACTTTCCCGGGTTTCATATAAGATCTTATCAAAACCTTTATTTTTTCTTTAAATTTATAGTTTATATCTGTATAAAGATATAAATAATATTACAATCAGAGCTAGAGACAGTCGAAGTGACTCCTCAGCATTTGATTTACAAATTTAACTTTTATAGTTTAAGGAGATTTAACAATGGCAGTATTAACACCAACATCAGGAACTACAGGCGCGGCGGCGGCTGGTCAATTTGCTTTAGGTTCAATTTCGCACTTTACATTAGCGGATGCATCAACAGATGCTTCAACGGCGGCTTACTTAAAAACTGCGGTAGAAGGTATCGGCACTTTAGCAACAATCGTACAAATCGGTGCGACAGCGGCAGGCGGTTGGAGATTTTCAATCGAAAACAATGGCGCAACAGCGGCAGAACTACAAGTGGCAGTAAGAGCTTCTTCAAGTGACGCAGACGTAACTGTGGCAGATTTCGCATACTAATTAGAATACATTTAATGAATACTAAAAAGGGTGGCTTTAGGGTCACCCTTTTTTTTTAGGTTTACTTTCCTGGATATATTTGTTATATTATTGATATGAGTGATTCACATATTTTTAAAATATCCTTCTATGATAATGAGGATAATGAAATAAAGCTTACACCCCAATTATATGGATCAGTAGTTAATGTTGTAGGTTTACGATCTACAATATCCTATGCTGGAGACCCTGCAGGCAATTCAGTTGATATAGGAGTAGAGCTAGTAAGTTCGGGTTGGACTAAATCTAGCTTACAAACAGCTATGGAGCAATACCCTACAATACAGGGTCAGTACAAAGTGAACGTACAAGATAAAGAATAACTTTAATAAATACTAGTATGCCACGTACTAGTACAAATATGTTATCCGGATCAGTTACAGGAACAGCTCAAGTTGTTGGGCCAAACACACCTGGTGACTCATATTACGGCTTTACAGATGGTTTACATACTGTGGCCATTTATCCAAATAACTTCAAAGGTAATGTAGAAATTCAAGCAACATTGGCTGAAACTCCAACAAGTGCAGACTGGTTTAACATCAGTTTAAAGAATGGTACTGTGGCGCAATACAATAATGACGGTACAGTAGATGCATATACTTTCACGGGTAATTTCATATATCTACGTGCTAGAGTAACTCCAGAAGCAACAAATATAGGTAGTGTTGACAAGGTTCTGTTAAATTATTAAAACAAGTTTTTTGATAAATATTAATAAATTAGGAGCAGAATATGGCAATAGGATCGAGTAATCAACCGAACTTTAATATACAAACTCCAGCTGGTAATCAGAGTTTAGTATATGATAGTTCACAAAACGCATTTATAAACGCAAACATCAGTGTAACAGGAACAGTAACTGGTGGTATAAATGTAGGTACAGGTTCTCAATCATTTAAATCATTGGTTGGTACGGATTTAAGTTTTAGAAGTATCGTAGCAGGTACAGGTGTAACTGTTACTCAAAACGCAAATGATATTACATTATCAGCCACTGGTGCAATTTCTACAGTAGGTAATTTAGGTGCAGGTAAAAATGTTTTTGCTCAAATAAGTTCAGGTAACTTACAATTAAGAAGTTTAACAGTTGGCACAGGTTTAGCAGTTTCAAATACAGCAACTGAAATCAATATAGCAGTTGACACAGCAAATATGGATGCTGGTACACTAGGTGGTAATGCGGCTTCAGTATTTTTAACCAAAGCAGATAATTTAGCTTCAGTTGGATCGATTGCGACAGCAAGAACAAACTTGGATGTATTTTCTAAAACAGAAGCCAACACATCTTTTCAAAGAAAAGACGCAGACTATATTCCTGATGCAGACAACTCTAGATCATTGGGTACAAGTGCAAAAAGATTTTCAGATATCTACGCAGTTGAGTTCCACGGTAATTCAACTTCTTCAGGACAAGTTACATCAATTGCAAATCATCAAATTGGTGCTTTATCAAATGTTGATGAATCAGGTAAGGCAACTGGACAATCTTTAGTTTGGAATGGAACTAACTGGGCTCCTGGTACAGTATCAAGTACAAGCATAACTGAAGGAACAAATTTATTTTATACAGACGCAAGAGTAGACGCAAGAGCACAATTAAAAATTGATGCATTGGTAGGTGGTGCTCCTGGTGCCTTAGATACATTAAACGAATTAGCGGCCGCTATTGGCGACAATGCCAACTATGCCGCAAGTATAACAACAGCCTTAGGAAATAAGGAACCAATTATTACAGCAGGTGCAACATCACAATACTTTAGAGGTGATAAAACTTTTCAAACTTTAAACACTGATGCAGTAGTTGAAGGTACAAACAAATATTTTACAACAGCAAGAGCTAACACGGCCATTGATGCAAGAGTTGGTGGTGGTTTAGGTTTATCAAGTTTATCAGATGTAGATACAGTTGCGGCAGGTGATGATGGAAAATACTTATACTATAATCACGCATCGACTTCGTTCAAATGGGCAAGTTTAGATGCTCACTTCACAAGTGGCAAAGATGCTATACCTGATGCAGATAATACTAGATCATTAGGTACTAGTTCTAAAAGATTCTCAGACATTTATGCAGTAGAGATTCACGGTAGTGTTACATCAGCAGGTCAAGCCGGTACAATATCAAACCACAACATATCTGGTTTGGCAGATGTATCAACATCAGCACCAGCAACAGGACAGATTTTAAAATGGGATGGTAGCAAATGGGCACCAGCCAATGATGCCACAGCAGGTGGTTCAGGATTAGATGCGGACACACTAGACGGACAAGATGGAACATACTATTTAGATTATAATAACTTTACAAACAAACCAACCATACCAGCGGCATATACTAATGCTTCTGTAGATACACACCTAAACCAATCAAATCCAACATCAGGATATGTACTTTCTTGGAATGGATCAGATTATGCTTGGGTGGCACAGTCGGGTGGTAGTGCATTAACAATTCAAGATGAAGGTTCAGCATTATCAACAGCGGCATCAACAATTAACTTTGTTGGAGCAGGTGTAACAGCAAGTGGCACAGGTGCAACTAAAACTATTACAATTAATGGTGGTGGTAGTGGTTCATTTGTAGGACTATCAGACACACCAGCTAACTTCACAGGTGGTGCAAGTAAGTTCGTAAAAGTTAACGCGGCGGGTAATGCATTAGAGTATGTTGCAGATCCAGGATACTTGACATCAGTACCAGCTCAATCATTTGCTTCATTAACAGGTAAGCCAACTACGGTAGCTGGTTATGGAATAACTGATGCGTTCAGTGGTGCTTATGCTGACTTAACAGGCAAGCCAACACTATTTGACAACTCAGCATTTGACACAAGACTCGCGGCAAAAACAACAGCAGATTTATCAGAAGGTGCAAATTTATATTACACAAACGCAAGAGCAGACGCTAGAATTACAGCGGCAGGTTCGGCTAATTGGAACACAGCATACGGTTGGGGAGATCACGGTGCGGCAGGTTATCAAACAACAGCAGGACTGAATGGTGCAATTGACACACACCTAAACCAATCAAATCCAACATCAGGATATGTTCTTTCTTGGAACGGATCAGATTATGCTTGGGTTACAAATGCAGGTTACACTAATACAGATTTTGATAATAGATTGGCAACTAAATCAACAACTAATTTAAGTGAAGGCACAAATTTATATTTCACAGATGCTAGAGCAGATGCCAGAATAGCGGCGGCAACTACAGATGATTTAAGTGAAGGTTCTTCGAATTTATATTACACAGATGCTAGAGCGAACTCGGCATTTGATACGAGACTAGGAACTAAATCAACAACTAACTTATCAGAGGGAACAAATTTATATTATACAGATGCTAGAGCAGATGCAAGAATTACTAATGCAATGGTTGATGAAGATAATATGGCTTCTGATAGTAATACTAAAGTTCCAACTCAACAAAGTGTTAAGGCTTATGTAGACTCACAGGTTGCAAGTGAAAACGAAATAAGTGAAATGAATGATGTTACAATAGCATCGATTCAAAACAATCAATTCTTAAAATATAATAGTACATCAAGTAAGTGGGAAAATGCTTCGGTAACGGCGGCAACAGCGGCAGGTAATAATACAGAAGTACAATTCAATGATGGTGGTGTAATGGGCAGTGACACAGGACTGACTTACAACAAAGCATCAAACACATTAACAACTACAACATTCGTTGGTGCATTAACAGGACAAGCAAGTTCAATAGCAAATCACGATACTGATGCATTATCAGAAGGTAGTTCAAACTTGTATTATACAAGTGCAAGAGCTAATGCAGATTTTGATACAAGGTTAGCAACTAAATCAACAACTAACTTATCAGAAGGTACAAATTTATATTACACAGACGCAAGATTTGATACAAGATTTACAAGTAAAGATACAGGAGATTTATCAGAAGGCTCTAACTTGTACTTTACTAATGCGAGAGCAGACGCAAGAATTACAGCGGCATTGATTGATGAAGACAATATGGCAACAAATAGTGCCACAAGATTACCATCACAACAATCAGTTAAGGCTTACGTTGACTCACAGATTTTAACAAAAGATAACACAGATGAGATGACAGAAGGTTCTACAAACCTTTACTTCACTAATGCTAGAGCAGATGCCAGAATAGCGGCCGCATCATTAACAACTTTATCAAATGTAGATGCAGTAGTGGCAGGTGATGATGCTAAGATTTTATACTACGATCACTCATCAACTTCTTTTAAATGGAAAGCAGATGCAGGTGGACCTGCAGACACAGACGCATTATCAGAAGGTAGTTCAAACTTATACTTTACAGACGCAAGAGCAATAAGTGCCATTCAAGGTACTAACATCAATATGGGTAGTAACAATATTACTACAACTGGAAAAATTTTATATTCAAATGTTTATTCAGCTCTAGTTGATTTACCAAGTGCATCAACGTATCACGGTATGTTTGCACACGTACACGCGACAGGTAAAGGTTATTTTGCACACGGTGGTAGCTGGATAGAATTAGCAAACCACAGTCAACTTTCAAACTCATCAAACTGGGACACAGCTTATGGTTGGGGTAACCACGCAAGTGCAGGTTACTTGACAAACATAACGGCACAAGGTTTCACATCATTATCAGATGTAGATACTGTGGCCGCGGGTGATGATGGTAAAATTTTATACTATGATCATTCAAGTACATCATTTAAATGGAAAGCAGATGCAGGTGGACCTGCAGACACAGACGCCTTGTCAGAAGGTTCAAGTAATTTATACTTCACGGATGCAAGAGCAGATGCCAGAATAGCGGCGTCAAGTGTTAATGCATTATCAGATGTTAACACTTCTGGAGCGTCAAATGGCAAGATATTAAAATACAATGGTACAGCTTGGGTGGTAGCAGATGATTCAGGTGGTATTGCATTAACAGATTTATCATTAACAACAGGAGCGGCATCAGGTGGCGGTACATTAAGTTATAACAACGGTACAGGTGCATTTACTTTTGCACCAGCAGATCTAACTTCATACTTAACAAGTACTGGTGTATTGAGTTCGCACACTGATGTTAACAACGCATCTCCAACAGATGGTCAAGTATTAACTTGGGACAACTCAAACAGTTATTGGAAACCAGCTAATGCGGCCGGTGGTGAAGCATTTAAAACTATCGCAGTATCAGGACAATCAGATGTTGTTGCAGACAGTTCATCAGACACATTGACACTAGTTGCAGGTTCAGGAATTGTACTTACAACTAACGCAGGATCAGATAGTGTTACAGTAGCCTCTTCGGTAAGTGGTGGAACTACATATGAAGAATTTAAAATCAATTACGCAACTAACGGAACTATCGCAAGTATATCAAATGAAACATCAAATATTACAAGTGTAAACATTGATTCAGCGGCAGGTGGTGACTTGACAGTTAACTTCCAAAACTTTACAACACCTCCTCTATCAACTATGTTCTATGGTTATAATTACGCGGCAAATGAATACAATATGAACACACTAGGTTCAACTGGTACAACATTGAGATCAGTGCCAGGTGGTGGATCATCAGGATCACCTACAGCATTTGGATCATTCTCTAGCTTGAAAATTAGAGTTAGTGAATCAGAAACAGGAGCTTCTAGATCCTTTGGTACAGCTACTCACGCCTGGGTAAGATTTGTAATGGGGGCTTAATAGATGGCCTATAAAACAAATTACGTAGATGTAAACAAACCAGCTAAAGTTTTAAGTGTATCAGTATCAAGTATCAGTAATGATTCACAATGGGTTCATAACGATGGACAAGGTGATAAATGGTGGAAAAGTGGTACTAACCCAAAATATTATAGATGGGAAGTTGTTGCAACGGTAACAGCACAGAATCACGGATCTCACTTAACAAGAAAAGACTTCCAATATAATGGATTAGATATACAAGTAGGTGATTGGGTAGCAGGTGCTACAACAGGTACTTGTTGTCGTATAATTTCAATATCATCTAAATCAGCCACGTCAATAACAATGGTTGTTGAAGATTGGTTAAGATACAACACATTTAGATCATCAATTGGTTCAGGTATATTTGGTACAGGCCCAGCAGTAGTATTTCAGTTAAACGAAAATGGTCACCCAATGATTGATCCTATTCCAGCTTCAATTGTATCTGGAGACTTTTATCAAAATATCAACTCAAGATTTCAATACTTAAATCCACAGATGCATTATGTTTTAGATCAAACAGCACACGGTTTTAGTCCAGGAGATGTTATATCAATCACAGCTTCAGGCTTTGCAAAAACGACATCAGCATCGGCGGCCAAAACAATTGGTACTTGTACTAATGCAGGACCAGGACCTAACCAGTTTATGTTAAGACCAAACACAAGAATTATTGACTTCAATCCTGCGATACCAGGTAGTGTGGGAGATTACATTTATACAGATAATTCAACAGCAGGTGGATTAACAACAAACTCTACTTCAGGTAAGATACAGTTTTTAAAAATTACAGACGCTATCGCAACATCAGTTACAGGTACACAGGTAAGTCCAACTGTTACAGCAAATGACGTAATTGAAATTAATGAGACAGCAGTAACATTGACGAGTACAACATTGACACAGACAATAGCAGATATTAATGGTGGAACAGCAACACACGGTGTTACAGCATCGAGTTCGCCTTCACCATCAACGGCAACTACGGCAACGGAAAGTTTGGCGTATGGACTAGTTGGTATATACCCAACAGGACAGATTACAATTAATGGAACCAATGTAACATTCTCAACAACCACATCAGGACAAGCCACTTACGGTATTGCGGTTGGTATTGGTGCAGATATCGTTGCAGATGTAAATGCGGCAAGTCCGACAAACATCACAGCATCATTGTCAGGAACAAATGTTGTCTTAACGAATTCATCAGGTGGTGCAATTACTATAGTGAACGTTGCTAATGATAATCAAGGTAATCCAGTAGCAGGTCCAAGTTCAGGATCAGGTTGGGCTTTGTCAACTGGTGCAAGTTCAGGTAACTTTATAAAATTAACAAGATCAGATGGTGGAGAAATATTATTAGATCAAACAACAGGGACACCATTAAACTCACTAGGATTATTTTCAGTACACAATGGTAGACCACCATTAGCGGTAGCAGTTGAGCAAGGTATCGTATCGGGTGGAGGTGCAACTACTGTGGTTGCAGACATCACGGCAAGAAATGCATTATCACCTTCAGTTGGAGATATGGTTTATGTTATTGATAACGGAAATGGCGAGTATGCTTTTTATGTTTACAGTGGTGGTGCTTGGAAATTACTTGCTGACGAAGATTCAGCTAACACAGATGCAAACACTATCTCTGCAACAGTAACGCAGGCAGGTGGTTCTGGTACGACAGCAATTGGTACAGTATCAGATGGTTCAAGAATAAACTTAATCAGTGTTGAAGTAACGCAGGCCTTTGATGATACACCAACACTAACTATTGGTGACGCTAGTGATAATGATAGATTAGTAACAAATGATGAAATAGATTTAGGTTCTGTAGGCACGTATACTATACAGCCTGCATACCAATACACAACAGGAAGTGATGCTACAATTAATGCGTATTTCAACGTATCAAGTGCCACTACTGGAAGTGCAAAAATACTAGTATCTTATATGTAATTGATAAAATTACGATAAATACTACTATAAGGAGCAAAACAAATGAGCAGACCAAAACCAGAAATAATAATGGAATTCACGAATCCAAAAAATTATAAAGCTGAACAGATATTAAAAGCTGAGGCTATCTATTCGGTATTTTATAAAGGTGCTCCTATTAACTTAAGAAGTCTGAATACTTTGGTTAACTACCCTGGTCCAAAATACAAAAAGGTATCCTTTTCAAATTCAGGTCACGCATTTAACTTGTCTGAACGTTTAAATAAAATTTTTAAATGTACAGATTTCCAAGTAGTGAAATTAACATCTGGCAAAGTAATTACAGAGATTGAAGAGCTAGATGACAAAAAAGTTAAGTAGAGAAAAAGTTTTAAATCTTTTAAATAGTCGAAGACACGATGGTTTATATGACGCCATCAAAGCGGGCCAAGATATTCCTTATTATGAAACAGCAGATGATTTAAATGTTTGGCACAACGAACAAGGTTCAAAACACAGTCTTAGAATAAGCAAAAGAGGATTGTTTGAATTAAAGACTTTGTTTAAAATATTTCCAATACCTATGCCGAAAGGCTTTCAAGTAAAAAATGTTCACACCAAATATTTGGAACAGGATTTGATATTTCCATATTACCTAGATAACAAGATGCTGATATTATTCAGTTCACAAGATGCTTTAGAGATTAAATTACACGATGGAGATTTAGACTCTTGGGCAAGATCTAGATGGGTAAATGATAGGTATCAAGAACCACCACAATTACCAGACGAAGAACAATAATAGCTATATTCCATTAAAATCCACTATAAAAAACGCATTTTAAGGGTCCTACAGTGGGGTCAAAGCACCTCCTGGGTACCTAAGTACCCCCGTAATTTGTACATTTTTATTAAAAACCTAGTAAAATAGCGACTTTTTTAATGCATTTTCCCGGTTGACAATATCCTACTTTATGTTATTATTATAATATGAACAGTAAAACAAACAACACAGAAAGAGGTAACAATGTCTAAAAAGACATCTACACAAAATAGAACTACAAGACCAACAGATGCTATTGTTGAAATAGAACATCTGATTGCAAACAACAGACCAGTAATGTTATGGGGTTCACCAGGAATTGGTAAATCAGATATCATTCAACAAATTGGTCTTAAACATAAAAGAAATGTAATAGATTTAAGATTGCTTTTAATGGAACCAACTGATTTAAGAGGTATCCCTTATTATAACAAAGATAATAAGACTATGGATTGGGCACCACCAGTTGATCTTCCAAACGATCCAAAAGATACTTCTATATTATTCTTGGATGAAATGAATGCGGCTCCACCGGCAGTACAGGCGGCGGCCTACCAATTAATTCTTAATAGAAGAATTGGTAATTATATTTTACCAAAAGGCGTATCAATCGTATCAGCAGGTAATAGAGAAACTGACAGAGGTGTTACTTATAGAATGCCTAGTCCACTTGCTAACAGAATGATACATATAGAAATGGATGTTAACTTTGATGACTGGTTAATTTGGGCTACACAAAACTCAATTCACCCAGACGTAGTTGGTTATCTAACTTTCGCTAAACAAGACTTATATGATTTTGATCCTGCATCAAGTTCAAGAGGTTTTGCTACACCAAGAAGTTGGTCGTTTGTAAGTGAAGTTATTGATGATAAACTTGAAGCAACACAAATGACAGATATTATATCTGGTGCAGTTGGAGAAGGACTAGCAGTTAAATTTCAAGCTCATAGAAAAATTGCTGGTAAACTTCCTAATCCATCAGAGATACTTGCTGGTAAAGTAAAAGGTTTGAAAACAAAAGAAATTAGTGCTATGTATACTCTAATTACTTCAATGTGTTATGAACTTAAGAACGAATGTGAAAAGGCACAGAAAAGTAAATCGATGAGTGCTTGGCATAAAATGGCAGACAATTTTATCCAGTTTATGATGGATAACTTTGAAACTGAGATGGTTGTACTAGGAGCCAGAACAGCCTTAAAAACTTACCAACTGCCATTCTCACCAAAGAACTTAAAAAGCTTTGATGAGTTTTATAAAAGATACGGCTCACTAATAGTAGAGGCGTAAACATATGGGGATTCTGCTCACCTCTCTCTGCTCTGTTCAACTCAAAGTGTGTGGGATCCCCGCCCAAAAAAAGAGAGATACAAAGGAGGACGATGCCAAGTAAAGAAAAAGAAATAAAAAAATTATTCCAAAAGGTTTACTCATTGGCCGATAAAACAGATGAGCTATCAAAAAAGATTTCATTTTACACAGACGAATTAAAAGATTTATCAGATCAACTAGATCTTACTTTAGAAGACGAAGAAATAACTTGGAAGAGTATTACACCAGGTGTTAAGCAAAAAGTAAGAAGAAAGAAAACTAATCAAAAAACTAGTTATGGTAAATGGGAAGGAAATCTGTAATGATAAAAGAAAAAAGAATGTATGATGATGTAAGAGAACACGGCGAAGATCTATCATACGAAAATGAAGGTAGCACGGTAACGATACCTTTAAAAGAATATGATAAGTTAAGAGAAAAACAAAAGTTTATTACTGATAGAGATATGATTTCTGTTATTGATAAAATTGAAGAACTTGTTAGAGCATTAAGAAAACATATTGTTAGATCGGACTTTGATTAATGTGGATGTTTTTACAATATATTAAAGATACGTGGGATGAAGCCACACCTTGGTTATATGCAGTTGCGATTGTAACCGTGAGTATAATCATATTAGGAGTAGCATTATGAAGAACGAATGGATGTATGATTTGATAGGTATAGTGTTAATAGCAGTAATAATGATAATGGCGACAACTTAATGAAAACAAAAAAATATAGAAAATATGTTAAATTGCCTAAACTAGATCCGGCTGAAGTTAGACATTCAATTGCTAGTGAGGATGATGAAAGAATTTATCAGTTAGAAAAAATAGAAGGTGAAGTCTTAGAACTTGCTAGATATTGTGTTAGAAAAGCAAAGGTATTAAAAGGAGATCCAACGGCAGTAGCTCATTTAAGTAGAATAGGAAAAACTATTAATAATCTTAAAATGGTACATTCATTGGGATCAGCAACATTTGAAGACTTACATAAAATGAAACCATCGGAAAGAGAAAAATGCTAGACCTAGATGAAATATCTCTTTTAGGAGAAAAAATGAGATTATTAAAAATGCTTAATCATTGCCAAGATGAATTAAATAAAATTAATAAAAAACTAGATGCAAAAAAGAAAAAACAAATGTTTAAGATATTAAAAGGGAAGAAGAAATAATGACTGAATATAGTTCACACGATTGGAGAAAGAATACACACGATGCTATTGTGGAAAGCGAAGATGCATCTTTTATCAAGAACAAAATACAACTGGCAGTAAACAAGAGCAAAGTTATTTTTAAGCATCCAAAGACTCTTCAAACAGAAGAAGTAGATGTTTCAAGATTGATTAGGGTATTTGTTAACAATCAAGAAAGTCATAAACGGAGTGTCAAATAATGAGACATAAAAGATGGATATATTGGACTTACTACATCGCAGGATGTACGGCCTTTATGGGAATAATAACAGGCATTATAATTGGAAGCCTTAAACTAATAGGAGCAATATAATGTTTGATATACCAGAAGATGATATGATAATTTTAAGAGGTAGAAGTGAAAAGCATATTAAAAATATTGATTTAATACTGGCTGATCCAGAAATAGATAATTGGGCATTCCAGTATTGGACTAAAGTTAAAGAAGCTCTTTTAGTTAATATGTCTGAAAACAAGGAACTAAAGAATTCAAAGTATGTCCACTAAAGGCGATTTAGAATCAGCAAGAAAAGGTACACCACATTATACAGGTGCTTACCATAAAGAAGTTAGAGTAGGATCAAGGGGAATAACCTGCGTTGGAGAGTTTCCACCAATGGATCACCCTCACGTGTATTACCACGTAGACTTGGTAAAAGGTGCAGTATGTTTTTATTGTGGTACGAAATTTATATATGATGCTAAACTTAAAAAAACAGAAGCTGAACCAGATTGCTACATTAGGCCATATGACAAACGATTTGTATAGTATAATAAAACATAACCAACCAAACAAGTTTGAAAACCAACCTGACAAAGTATTACGAGAACTAGCACACGACATTTATAGAGGAACAAAGTTTTGCAGTAGGCAAGTTGATCCTAGCAATTTTTCAGGTTGCTTTATGGTATGGGCTTTATTAAATCCATTAGAAAGAAAACAATTAATTGATAGAGGAATGAGTATGCTATGGGCAAAGATGTCAGATGCTATGCCTAGAGGTATAAATGGTTATCCAGTATTTGGTAGTATGCATATATTAAACAGGCACGATGATTTAAAAGTATATGAATACTATAAAGAAATATGCAAAAAAATGGACGACTTCAAAGGAGATTTTTATTATGAAGAATAAAGTACTAACATCAGAACAAGCAGTTAAAATGCCTTATCCATATTACGAAATGGAAATAACAAACACTAGATATACTGATGAATTAGAGAAGCAAATAGATGAAAATTGGGCTAGTGCCAATATAAAATCCTGGGTGTATATGTGTGGGGACAAAATATATGCTGGAAAGAAAAGGGATCTTTCGGAAATTGGTAAAGTCCTTCGTTCCATTTTCTCCATAGAAGAGCTTAAAAAAGAGCGAAAATTGGCACAAATTGAAGAGTTAAACTACGGAAAACAAGCAGAAAACCCTTATTTTAATGTGTTTTAAGCGGTTGACAGATCTGGAAAATGTGCTATTATTATAATATAAAGAGGAGATAGAGCATATGATTAAAACAACATTAAAACTAATAGCAGGATATTACACAGGATATATTCTAGGTTGGGTTGGAGTATTTGTAATATTAGCAGTAATTGGAGGTTTAGCATAATGACTTTCCAAACAGATCAAAAAGTAGACAAAGTTAAAGAATACGATTCAGAGATCGTTAAGAAAAGAATTGTACAATCAAGAGTTAGATTACTTTTGAATCACCCTTTCTTTGGTAACCTTGCAACAAGACTTATTATTAAAGATGCTAGTGATTGGTGCCCAACGGCGGCGACTGATGGTAGACATTTATATTACAACAAAGATTTTTTAGGTGCATTTGAAGATGCAGAACTAGACTTTGTTATTGCACACGAAGTACTTCATTGTGTTTATGATCATATGGAAAGACGTGGTAGCAGACAAGCTGACTATTGGAATATGGCAGGTGACTATGTTATCAATAGAGATTTAAAAGATCAACATATTGGTAGAATGCCTAAAGTTGGTTTATATGATGACAAGTATAGAGAAAATTATACAGATGAAATTTATGATGATTTGTTTACTAAACAGAAAAAAGTTCAAAAGACTTTGGATATGCATATAGACGAATTGTTAGATAAAGTAGATAAAAATAAAGATGGTGCAGGCGGAGATAAAGATAGTAAAGGTGGAAAAGATAAAGGTCCCGTTCCATTATCTAAAGAAGAAAAAGAACAATTAAAAGATGAAATCAAAAATGCAGTTATCCAAGCATCGCAAGTAGCAGGTGCTGGTAATGTTCCAGGTGGTGTTAAAAGATTAATTAAAGATCTTACAGAACCTAAAATGGATTGGAGAACTATGTTGGATCAACAAATTACAAGTGTTATCAAAAATGATTTTACTTGGATGAAGCCAAGTAGAAAAGCTTGGGATGTTGATGCAATCTTACCTGGATTAAAAAATGATACTACGGTAGATGTTTGTGTAGCAATTGATACATCAGGTAGTATTAGCGATAAACAATTAAAAACTTTCTTAAGTGAAGTACAAGGTATTATGAGTCAGTACACAGATTACAAAGTTCAGTTATGGTGCTTTGATACTGAAGTTCATAATCCTGAAATGTTTACTTCAGATAAAGATATATCAGATTATCAACTTGGAGGATATGGAGGAACAGACTTTATGGCTAACTGGAAGTTTATGAAAGACGAAGGTATAGAGCCTAAGAAGTTAATTGTTTTTACAGATGGTTATCCATTTGGTAAATGGGGTGATGAAAATTATTGTGATACATTATGGGTTATACATAGTAATCACGATAAAAATTTACAAGCACCTTTTGGTCAAACTTGTCATTTTGAGGAGGACGAATAATGGGAACTGAAAAAAGAGTACTAGACAATGTCAAATATGAAGTTGCAGTAGCTCACAACGAACAGATCAATCCTTGGTTTGAATACGGGACTGTTTGGTGTGATGGTATTACATCTGATGTTGCAGACACAATTAAAACAACATTAGAATCTAACTTTAATTCTGAGATCAAGGTCAGCAAACTAAAAGCAACAAATACTGAACCTTGGGATCAATATGCATTTGATATTGGAGTATCAAAAAATGGCTAAGGTTATTACTTTAGAAACACTCGAATATAAACTTCAAACTCACGACTGGACTTTTCAATATTCAGATGATCACGGATATTGGACAGCCGGAAGTCAACAACAAAAAGAGATCAAACAAGAAGTACAAAAGCTCTACAAAATGGGATTAACCAAAAAGGTTAATAAACTATTCTATTCACACTATCCAAAAGATGGATGTGATATTCCTGCTTATTATGGAATCACAAAAGAATGGAGAGACCATTTAGAAGAACAACTTTTTGATTCTTTGGAGCAAGACAAATTCTATAGGGTGCAATAATGCAACCAGAATGTATCAACATCAATTGTAATAACAAAGTGACTTACTCACGTACCAATGCTAATGGAACAAAACGTTGGAGACCTGTTTGTGATAAATGCCACAGAGCTTCATATGGTGCTATTCCTTTAAGAGAAGGTATTGTATTAGTTAAAAAAGATTATTGTGAAAATATTGATAGTAGATTTGGTTATAAGTGTACGGCTCATATTCCATATGGTGGTGCATTGGAATTGGATCATATAGATGGTAATAGAGAAAACAATATTATTAATAATGTTCAAACACTATGTAAGATATGCCATAGTTATAAAGGACATAAGAATAATGACTTTAAAAGAAACAAAGTAACCCAGCAGTTGTAGGAAGGACAAATAAATATGAGTACATATAAAAAACATTTTATTAGAGATTTAGAAAGGCAAAAAATAGTTTTGAAAGACAAATTAGAATTTACCAATAATGAATCAATAAGAAACGACATTGAAGGACAAATATATGACATTGACCATTCAATTAATATTCTAAACAAAAAAGAGTTATGCATAGGAGCAAAACAAACTGGTTAAAATTCTTTTTTATAGTTCCATTGATTTGGGCTAGTCCGTCTAAGTCTGATGAAAATGCCAGACAGATTAAAAACGCCACAGACAAACTAATAAATCATTATTCTGATAAGTTGATATTAGATATTAAAATTCCAGAAAGAATAAAAGAACTTGCACCAGATAATTTTCATTTTAATAGTGTAAATGAATTGACTTATGATTTTAAAATGAATTATGATGTAACCACTAATCCATTAAAGCCTTTAGATAAAATACAATTTGGAAAAGACTTCGAAGGTGGATCTGGTACTATAACTTACGATAGTGACAATAACTTTTCTTTTCAATTTAAGAAGACTTTTTAGAAAACATATTTCCATACCTAGACTGAAAGTCAGCCACTCTACCTTTTGAACTAGCCTTTTTTGCTTTACCAGTCCAAGCAGGATGTGAAGTAGGATCAATTTCTAATTTCATTACATCACCTGGTTTACCCCAAGTGCTTCTTGTTTTGAATGTAGAGCCATCACTCATTTGTACTGTGATTTCGTGATAGTCTGGATGTGTTCCATCTTTTTTCATAAATTCCTTTAGGAGTATTTATATATGTTTAATCGGAAAGTCTCTTTTCTAGATGTTTGTTTATTTTTTTAATCATATTACTAGCAGTATTGACAAATAGAAAAGGAAAGAAGGCGTGTATGAGAGTAATAAAGGTAATGAAAAATAATTTAATAAAGTAGGTTAGGGCGTGTATCATATGTTTAAAATATGACTCGCCTATACTTTTTGGATGTTCAGTAAATGGATTTTTCATAGCTACCTCTTTTGTGCAAATATTTAAGAAGTAATTTATGAATATAAGTGCTTACTTTTTATACCAAGAGTCGATTGAAATGTTTTTTATGTATACTTCCCAAGGTTGATTAATAATATAAGATACAGTCTCGGCCACTACTTCGGGTTTTAATTTAGTAAGTCCTAGTGGTGGTTTATAATATTTAGATGCTTCCGTGTCAACCCAACCTGGTCTTATGTTGACAACTTTACATCTACCAAGGTCTGATAATTTCTGTGCAGTAGTATCTAGTGTAATCTTTTGTATCTGGTAATCAAACATCTTTGGATCTATTTTTCTACCAAGCACACCATCTTTGGATTTATCTCCAGTTGTTGAACTCATATTAATGATTACTTTGTTTTGTTTTTGCCAAAGTGAAAAAGCAGATCTTAATAATTTAACTTGAACATATTCATAATGAACATTATTGATAAAAACGTCAGCTTCTTTTAATGCTTTTAATAAGCCTACTTCAAGAGAACCATACAAACGTTTGAGATCAAAACCGTCAGCTCTATTCAAACCAATAACAGTATGTCCTTCTTCTTCCAGTCTTTCTTTGATAGCTTTACCTATGCCTCGAGATGTTCCAGTAATTACGATTGTCTTTGATACCATTGTATCAATATTTATTAGTTTAGGAAATCGTTGTCACACTTGTTAGTACCTTGTAATAATAGTAATAACATTTGATTTGTCTTTGATGGATCCGCCATTACATCTTGGATCATTGTAGTAAGACTTTGTAACATACCACTCTGTGCCGCCTCTAATATCATAGCTATCTCTAATGGATGGTAGCCACCTTTAATTAGATAATCAACAAGTCTATCTAGTTGTCCTTGTAATGCTTTATGTTGGCCGTCAGCTCTGTTGAAAATCATTTGAAACTTTTCTCTAGTTGCCTCGTCACCTTCAGTTAGTTCAATAATACTACCACCTAGGTTGGCATATACACCTATGTTGTAATAAGTTATTGTACAATTCTTTAAATTCTGAAGTTTAAGAATTGTGTCTTTTTCATCTTTTAACGACTTGAACTCTTTTGGAGCTTCTGGAACAGTTGGATTTGACTCTTGAGCATAAGCACCGAAAGTGAGGAACAAACAAAAGATAAATGTTAATAGGTATTTCATAATATTATTTAAACAGTTTTTTATAAAAGATAACCACGTTGTTAAGGTTATTTCTCAAATATATTAAATACAATTGAAATGTCAGACACATTAATTTTAAATGCTAATGGTAAACCTCTCAGTGTAAATCCCTTATCAGCTGTCCATTGGCACATATCTATCAAGTTAATTTTTTTACAAAAAGCTAAAACACTAGAGTACCATACTGATTGGAACATACACTCGCCGAGCTTGACTATGCGTGTACCATCGATAATGATCTTAAACAAATATTATAGACAAGAGAAAGAACCAAAGTTCACTAGAGGCAATGTACATCTAAGAGATCTTTTTACCTGTCAGTACTGTGGCTGTGAAGTTAAACACAATGAAGCAACACTTGATCACGTGATACCTAGAAGCAAAGGTGGTCCTAGTGCTTGGAACAATATTGTGACTGCTTGTAGTCCGTGTAACGTACACAAAGGCTCTAAAAAACTACAGCCTGCTAGGTTACCTTATAAGCCTCATTACTATGAGTTAGAAAACAAAAGAAAACAATTTCCTATCATAATTTCCGACCTAAATTGGAATAATTACCTAAATTGGCCTAAAAAACTAATAAAAGTAGCATAAAGATCTTTTTAATCATAAATAATATTGACATATTAACATTAGTTTTAATATAATAAGAAGATTAAGGAGATAACAAAATTATGACTGAAGTAAAACAAGAACCGGTTTCAACAGATGTACCAGCACCTGAGCTACCAAATTCTCAACAACCAACTGGTATTCAAATTGCTGACTTGCAAACGATCTTAAACATCATTGATCTAGCAAGTTCGAGAGGAGCCTTTAGAGCTCCTGAATTAACTCAAGTTGGCGCCATTGCAGATAAGCTAGGAGCATTTCTAGGTGCATTGGCAGAACAACAAAAAGCAAATAAAGAAGCTGAAGGTAAGACAGCAGATGCACCAGCAGATGCACCAGCAGAAGCACCGGCAGAAGAAAAGAAGGAGTAACCAATGAGTGAATTAAGACATATTGGTCACGACACCCAATCAAAAAGAAAGTATGTCGTAGTGTTTAGACAACTACCAGATGATGCCAATAGTGCATTAGTAGTTGAAACTGAATCATTAACGGATAGATATCACGATGGTTTAATGGGTGCAACTGAAAGTTCAGAAGCACAAACAACAAATGATCTATTCCAAGTATTAAATAGCAAATTATTTTTTGATGGTACTAACATTTTAACAACTTTACACACAATGAAAAAATTAAAGAAGGTAAGTGTTAATGATGTTATTCTAACACCACAACCAGGACAAGAAGTTAGTCTAGCAGACTTCAACAAAGCAGTTGGAGATGCAAGAATGAAAGCTCAAGAAATATCTGGAAGACCAAATGAAACAGGTCAAGGTGGTGCAATGGTAAATGAAATACCAGGACAGGCTAGAAACCTAATTATTCAAGCACAGCTATTAGAAGAAGATGCAAGACAAAAAAGAGCTGAAGCTGAACAATTATATCCAGGTATAAATGATGCTACAAAACGTCCAAGAGGAAGACCTAAGAAAGACGCACCAGCATCACCATTAAAAGAAGCAAGTACTAACACAAAAGCTTAACTTTTAAATAAATACTGGTAAGATGGCTAGGAAGTTTAAGGCACATAAACCAGAATTTGAACATAGCGATTTTGACAGGTTGCTCACTGAGATTTTCCCTCAGGAAATTCCTGTCAAGTTCGTCTCTGAAGTTAAAGTATTCTACGAAGACGGATCCACAAAAATTCTCAATTACCAAGAACTAAAAGGCATTGTTCCAAAAACTGGAGTAGTAGATGCTAAAGAAATAGCCAAGCTTTGGGAAAACACTAAAGACGTAGAAATCTATATCAATATAGAACTATTAGAAAGCATTGTTTCAATGAATGTTAGAGGCTTATTAAAGCGATTTTAAGGGCTTTTTAAGTACTATGTTAATACTTGGGTTCTAGTGTACTATAATAGCTTTAACCACCATAGTAAGAAGGATTTGACGTGTTTAAAGGGGGTTATTTCCTAATAACTAGATACATTATTAGCATCACATTAACTAATAGTAGCAATCCAATAAAAACTAATCCATATCCAATCCAACTAGTTAATTTTTCCACTATTGGTTGGTAGACATCTAGGATAGTATTCAGTTGTTCTACATTATTGGATACGTCTTTTCCAGTTTCTTCTAAAACTTTTTCAATTTCTTTTCCAGTTTCTTCAATCTGGTCTTTGGTTTCTTCAATACTTTCAACAACGTTATCTATTTTTGCCATAATACTATATTACTATATTTTATTGGACACGTCAACAACTTCTTGCTGATATGATTTATCACCTGGATATAGTGGAAGTTGAGTTCCAGGTGCTCTCTTTGGAATTTTACTATCAGCACTTGAAACACAGGTAGGAGAAATACAATTTTTTGGAGTATCAAATAATTTAAAGCCAGTTTCAATATTACCTAAAGGTTTATCGTGACAGCTATAACTTCTTTTTATACTGCCATCTGGTTCTCTAATAATAATTGATCTGTATCCTGATGAGCATTCCCAACCTTTGAATCTATTAAAATTAAATGCATTAAATCTTTCTGCCTGATCCATAAACCAAGATTTATTTTCACCATCTTTAAATTCAACTTGAAAGTGTTGTGGCACACCTTGTTGGTATGTTTCTTTTCTAAATGTATCATCTTCATCTATTTTAAAATTTGGTTTAGGTCTTTGTACAAATTTATTTTTTTCTTCAGTGAAACCACGTTGTGGCATACCATTATATAATTTTTCAAGCATATCATCTGTGTATCCATCTACAACTCTTGATGCTGTAGGATCTGACATAGGTTTAAGTGTAACATTTATTCCTCTATTATGAAAGTATAGTGATTCGTCATATAGTTCATTAAACCATTGTGGAACCATAACTTGATTGATAGTAACCTGTACATCGTGTTCTTGCACGAAGCATAACTTATCAGCAAATTGTTCTCGTTTTTCTTTTGTGTTAACGTGCTCTCTATGATATGAAGCAGTTATACTTGCTCTGTGAAACTTCGATGCTGTTTCAACATATTGTTCAAACCATTTTAAATTTCTAGAACAATTACTTGTCATATGAACTGATGTGTAATTTGTATTGTTAACATCATCAGCCAGATGTTTTAGTATATCTAAATAGCCAGGATGGAATGTAGGTTCACCACCTGACAAACTAAAATGGAAACTATTGAATCCTCTTTCTCTTGCTTGTCTTTTTATTTCATCTATCGTTTTTAAACACAACTCAGTAGGACGAAAATCCTTTTTATCTGATCTAGCATATGGCCAACAGTAACTACATCTATAGTTACAGAATCTACCCAACAGCCAACTGACTGTGAACATATCTCTATAGAGCATAGTCCTTTGCCCAACCCTAACTAGGTCATCAAAAGGAATTGCTTTAAAATCGTAATTTGAAAACTTACTATCCATAACTTATACTACACAATTATTTAACGATCGTCAACGTTGAAACGACTAAACATACTGTAATTTTCTGGATCCAATTTATGTAGTGTGTATTCACCAGCTGATCTATTACAGAAATAATCTTCATCTTCAACATTAACGTCACAATGTGGACAGTGATATCCAACAACCCAAAATGGTTTATGGAAGTGATTATCATCTTTATTGAAAGCTGTTGCCAATATTTTTTGATCCTTTTTCTTTACGCATTTAGTATGAAGCCAAACTGGATCACCTGTTAACTTATACCAAAGCTTTCTTGCTTTCAATGTCCACTTCATAATAGTATTTAAGGCCGATCTATTTTAAGGCAACTGTGTATGTGCGGCGCTTATAGTAAGAGAGCTATGTATGTGATTCCTATTTTTTTGTGCGAGGAAGATCCACGCCCTCCTGAGCGTACTATCACCACCGTCTAGAGGCTGTGTAGAATAGTCTAGCATCTGGGCACCTTGTGGCTACCTTAGACAAACCTTTATCTACCCTTTAACTAATCTAACCTATGGTAGAGTACCTTGTAGACTGTGGTAACGTTAGCTCTAATCGATGGAATCTAGTTGGTACCCCTACGGTAGATGTATTCTTGAGAGCCCCTGTAACGGTTACTAGATTGCTAGGGATTAAACAATCTTAACACTACCGTTGAATTGGCTCGACCCGTAACTATAGGATCACTATCCCTGATAGACGCCGAGAGGCCGAAACGAGATCTCTCTATCTCGTATTTCGTGAGACTCTGTTCCGGAACTTGATGGTGTTATCGTCGCGACTTCTTTTCTTGAAAGTTATCACTGCCTGCCCGTTTATCCTGGAAGTGTAACGAGAAACAAGTGTTACGTCTAACAGCTTGAAGTTGTTGCTGTTCTGTATCTGTTCGGTGAGCTTCTTGGTGTAGTCGTGGCTGTGCGTCTCCACGTGATAGTAGTGCGAATCTATCTTGTTGTAGTCCAGATGCTCTTCCTGTCCTTCTATATCTATCAGGACCACGTCAGTACTGGGCAGTCTGTTGTAGTGCATATTTGGACAGAATTCTATGGGCTTCTTGCCCGGTTGATATACCTCCGGGACGATAGTGTGCTGATCACTGTGCTTGTTCACTTTCATCTCAAACTTCTGCTGTTTCTTCCTGGAATTGGATATGGAAGTGTGCATAACTTTGGGTATCAGACCTTTATAACCTTGGCTGACCATTTCAGCAAAGATTGTTTGTATGATTTGTACGTTGCTTTTGTCACACTCGTAGCAGGTCCAGTCCTTGAATAGTTCAGGATTCAGTATCAAATTTGCATAGGAGACCATACCCCAACCACAACCCAATTCGATAACATCTGCACCCTGGGGATAATCTCTTTTTATGTAAGGTAGTAATCTATCATTCTGTTGCAGTGATGGTAGATCATTTTGTAATCTTGCTTGATATTTTTTTCTTAAAGTTCTATCGTTGTCTGAACAAATTTGCTGTATGACGTCTGCATCTAGCATCGTTAGTAACCGCTGTCGAATGTGTCAACGCCGTCGTCTTCACCAACTCTAAGGCCCGGGTCCACCTCCACCGAACCACCCTCGTGTTGGGTCGCTGTTTTGGCCGTTTTGAACTTTTTTGGCAGTACCGGTTGCGGTTGATCCGCATTTGAAATTACTATGTTTATGGTCACTGATCTAGACATAGGTATAAATTTGGTTACCTTTTTCCATCCACGATGTTCTTTGTACATTTCTCTTTCAAAGGACATAACTTCAGGGTCTACATATCCTATGGTTGTTATAAGTTTATCTTCCATTGGTGCAAGTGTTATGATTTCAGCTTTGTCTTTCATCGTGTATCTGACCCATTGTGAATATCTTTCGTCATAGATAAAAAAGTGTACTCTGAACGTTCTTTCAAAGAAACTGTTGTTCCATAGCAACCATTCACCTTTGAAAGGAACTCCAGGTTTAAAAAAGTTTTTGCCTCTAGCTCTAATTTCTATAGAACCTTTATGATGTTGTTGTACTATACTGAACATCACATAAGTTTCTCTGTCAGGATTCCACCAGTGAGATACATTTTTTTTTGGTTCGGAAAATAAAATATATAGAGCCGCGACTATTACTAGTATCGGTGCCACAACTAGATATATGATAAACTGTTTCATTTGCTATGCTTTCTTTATAGTATTTAAGAGATTACTTTTTGTATTGGTTATTACGCATACCACGGAAAGATTCTATGAACCTATAGGTAGATAATATTACTATTGCCCAGGCACCCGATGCCCAACCAATATAAAAAAATGAAGGAGATATCAGTACAGCAACCAAGAAACCCCACCAACGTTGCTTGTTAGTCTTCCCAGCAACCAATGAAACTGTGATAAACGAACCAATGATGGCTATCACATTGTTTAAATGAAAGAACCAATCGCTTGTTATACTAGCTAGATCCATTACTTTCCGCCAGTTATCTTTTTAAGATTCTGTCTAATCAAATGATGATCTCTCGCATCTTGTATCAATGTAGTATCTTGTTTTTTTGTTTGTGGTCTTGTGTTACCATAATGTATAACATCACAACCATCTACATTGAATATTCTTCTCCAAGGATCAACAATAGTAGAACCTTTTAAAAATTTAATTGTAATATCTTCACCTTCAGTTGGTCTCTTACTTAATAAGAAAGCTGTGTCTGGATCGTGTGCAATAAGATAAGTGTATGGACCTTCTGTTTCAGGACCGTTCTCTCCACACAATGGATCGTGATAGAATAATTTTTGTCCTGCTTCTTTAACATAATGTCCTACTAACATCGAGTACGAACCATCAACATATTTTACGTTTGGTTTGTATGCTAGTCCAACAATGATAACTGGATTACCATAGCTGACTAACTTGTCTGCTAAATTTTTTGCTTGTATTTCTCTTGCTGTCATTACAGCATCGAATAAATCATAACCTAGTCCTAAATTTTCTGACATATATCTTAGAGCAATATTATCTCTAGGGTGACAAGCACCACCATCGCCCATACCTGCTGTCATATATTTTGGACCCATAATTCTTTGATCACTTTGTGCTAATGCTCTTGTAACAATATCAACATTGATGTTACCTTGCTTTTCAGCAACGTCTTGTATCATATTAACTAATGAAAGCTTTGCTGATATAAATGTGTTATAGAATACTTTGATACATTCACACTCGTCCCAAGTACCTACAACATATCTAGGATCATTTTGCATCATTGTTTTATAAAAGTCTACTATCTCTTTTGCATCTCCAGTTTGATTTCCATCGTCTGTACCTATCATAATCATTTCAGGATTTAAAAAATCCCATTTGACTGTGCCCATAGCAATCAAATAAGGATTGTAAATGAATCTTGCGTTAGTAATTAAAGGTTCAAGTTCTCTCCGAACTGTACCAGGTAGTACTGTAGAAATTAAAATTACAATTTGTTTTTTGTTAACGTGTTTATTAGTTTCAGTTAATATTTCTTTTACAATAGTATAATCAAAATCTTTGTTATCCAAGTGTGCCGTCGGTGCTCTACCATCGTACTTTGGATCGTGTGGAGTAGGAGCCGCAATAAAAATTAAGTCTCTACCTTCAACAGCTTCAGCTATTGTAGACTTCATTGGAAATATAGGTGTTCTTGGTAAGACATCGTAACCTACGACGTCGTGGTATTGACTCATTGCTTCGGCACAGGGCTCACCTAGTTTCCCTACACCTATCATTGCTACTTTTTTTCTCATAGAATTCTATTTTCCTTCTTTTATATCTTCTGTTGGTTGACCGATATTATCATATATCATAGTGAAATGCATATCGCTTTCACCTGTGTTGAAAGTTTGATGTTCCCAGTAACCATTGATAGGAATGATCGATCCTTTAGTAACATCTATTTGTTTTTGAGATCCTGATTCATTATCTTTAATTGTCATATGACCTGTGCCTGAATGAAATATATAAATTTCATCATTGAAGGGATGACTATGACTATAAGTTTTTTTACCTGCTTTTAAAATAACATTACTAATAGTAAAGTTTTCTAAATCAGTATTGTCCCATATCTTGTAGTCTTCGTGATCTACAACTAATTCACCTTCGGCTGTGTAATCTTTAAAATTTTTTAGTTTTTTTAACATTCTTATTCTTTCGTGAACACTTTTACATTATATTTATTTTCAAAATCTTTTGCGTGTTGTTCAGTATTTACTAATGGTTCTCCTTTGATGTTTAATGACGTATTCAATAACATCGGACAACTTGTTTTCTTATACCATTCTTCAAGCAATTCTCTGAAACCTGAATTATCTTCTTTGGAAACAGACTGTACTCTTGCTGTTCCATCTGCGTGTACTATTGCTGGGAAGTTTGCTATTGTCATTTCTTTTGCCTTGGCTACAAATTGCATATAAGGTGACTGCTTGGTTGGTATATCAAAATAGTTTTGTAAATGTTCTTCGAGTATTGCAGGTGCAAATGGTCTAAACTTTTGTCTCTTTTTTATTTCATTAACTTTATCTTTTATATCAGCACCCCTAGGATCCGCTAGTAAACTTCTATTACCAAGTGCCCTAGGACCAAACTCTGCTCTTCCGTTAGCAACACCACATATTTTATTTTCTCTTAATTCTTTTATTATTTTGTTTACAGGATACTCACCTTCGATGTTTGTGCCTAAGAAGGGACCTTTCCATTTAATCGGTTCTTCCTTTCTTATAGGCCACGGTAAGTTGTTATCATATATCTCAGCACCAATAAGTGCCGCACCTAAACTATTACCAGCATCACCTGGATTAGGCATAATCCAAATGTTATCACAGAGCTCATATAGTTTTGTATTGCTAACACAATTTAAAGCAACACCACCCATATAAACTAAATTACTTTCTCCGGTTAACCATACAGCACGTGAAACATATTCAAATATAAATTTGGTAGCAATTTCTTGTACACTTGCCGCGATGTCCATTATGTCTGCATCAGGCAAATAATCTTTGCCAACTCCTATGTGTAAGTTTTGTTTAAATGTTAAGTCATCATTAATATAATCATCCCATATCTTATTTTTGTAAATTGGTTTACCATAAGCGGCCATACCCATCAAGATATATTCTTCTTCATTTGGTTTCAGTTCACATCTCTGTGTAAATGCAGAATAAAATAAACCAAAGCTGTGTGGATAATTATTTCTTTCGATTAATTCTAAATGACCTTTATTCCATTTCCATATTGAACAACAATTCCATTCACCGATTGCATCTAATACTACTACGGCGGCATTTTCATAACCGCTAGTGAATGCTCCAGCGGCCGCGTGTGCTTCGTGATGTTTTACTGTTTTAAATTTAACATTACCTAATCCAAACTTTTTTAAATATTTTTTTGGCATTGTATCTTTTCCAAATACTTCTTTCCATTGTCCTGCCCAGGCTTGTCTTGTTTTTTTTAATAAAGGTTTTTCATACCAAACTATTTCTTCCGGATGACCAAAAGTCAAAGCTTCATTTATTATTTCTTGGCATAGGTAAGGATCGTTTTTTATTCTTGTATACCTTTCAGTATGTCCAGCAAATACAATTTCATTGTTTTTTATTACAGTAATTGAACCATCGTGTCCTAATGCAGTTATACCCCAAATTATCATAGTTCTGCTATTGCCTCTATTAGTTCTTTGAATCCTTGTGTATGGTCATATTTGAAAAAGTGTTCTCTATTGAACTTAATTTTCTCCCAAGACTGTTGATACATCTTGTGTAGTTCATCTTTATCTTTGTTACCAATTCTTTCTAATTCCCTTGTCAAGTAAAACATTCTTTGTTTGTGTCCTTCAACATTATCATAATCTTCATTGAACCATTCATTATATGTTTGGAATCCTTTGTCTTTTAAATATTTTATTATGCCAGGTAGTCCGCAAACAGCAAAAGGTTGTAAATTTACAATTGGTTTATATATTTTTTCTGTTACAAAGAAACTAGGATCAGCAGGCCAAGTTTCAGTTACAATATTAAAGTAAGTGTCTTGATAGTGCTGTGCTGTCATTCCTCTATTATGCCAAGCATCTTGCGAAGCATCAACATCTAATTGTTTTTCTTTTATATTGTTTCCGTGTTCTTTATGATAGTCAATCATATCTAATAATGATCTATCTTGTGTAAACTTTTTAATAGGTCTATAGCAAAAGCCATTAGGATCGTATTCTATATCAAACTTATCAAGATAACTCCATAGTCCTTGATCTAATAGTTTTTGTCTTTTTAATTCTGTTAGTAAAAATTTTCTATGTGGTCTACCCCCACCGTTTAAGCATAAAAATTTATAAGGTCTCTGTTTATTTTTTACTTCATCACTTGTAGGTAACACTTCAGTTTGTTTTGGATTTGATAGTACAAAGTTTTTAAGATAATCAAAAAACTCCCAACCAAAGTGATCAAATACAAATAAGTTTTCAAAAGGATACCCATAGTATTGCTCTTGTGTTGAAACATATTGTTGATAGTTCTCACCTAAATTTTGATCACCAAATATTAAAATAAATTGCGAACTAGGTATACCTAACCAACCTAGTGTTCTTTGTAACATTCTCATCCAATCAACCTGCTGAAGAGGAAATGCTTCAAAGGCATAGTAGAACACTAGTTTCATTTTCTTTTGTCTAATTAAATTTAAAGCTTCATTACTGATATTACCAAACATATTTTCCGTAATTAAACTTACATCCATATGATTAGGTTCCATTACAAACCAATAATCTTGATCCTCTATTCCTACACTTGTTCCTTTAAACTGATCACCTACTACTGAACTTTCTCCTTGGAACATCAATTGATAGTTCATACGTTTAAGATTTAAATCTCTATATTCAATACCGCACTCTTTAAGCAATACTGGAAAAAAACCCAGTTGATATCTGTCGTAAGGTATAAAACGGGTAAGCACGTTTGTACTATATTCGTTTTTATATTTGGATTCCCACTCGTCTCTATACTTCCAATGTAATCCATTGGGCATAGGTTTGTTAGATTTACTCCAAGTGTCCCATACTAGGTTTATCTTTTTCTTCATACTTTATAGTATACACTCATACGGTAAGTAATACTAGTAATATTTACACTAGTTAGATTAAAAAACTTTGTAAAAAACCATTCTATGATTTTTTTATTCAACCCCTTTTCCCTTTAAATACAAAAGCAAGAAATGTCCCACATTTCTTGTACTTTTCGTTCAAATTTGGATTAAGTATGCACAGATTTAACTACTTACTTAATTAAATACGAGTGTGAAGCTGATATCCATTTAATAACAACAAAAAGTAAGAGAGAGAATTCACAAGTATACTTGTAAACGAAATAAAAACTTATAATACGTAGATCAAACTTGATCTATCCTATTAATAGGAAGCTTAGAGGAGCAAACACAAATGGCAAACTATACAGTACAATTAAGAAGAGGTACTACAGCAGAGCACAGTTCATTCACGGGTGCGGCTGGTGAGATCACGGTAAACACGTCGAATAGTTCTATTCACGTACACGATGGTTCAACAGCTGGCGGTCACGAAACTGCAACTAAAGCCGCTTTGGATAGTAAAACTCTTAACAATATAATTGACGCCGACTCTGATACACACGTTAAAGTAGAAGCTACATCTGATGCTGATGAAATTTTATTCACAGCGGCAGGTACAGCAGTTATGAAAATGACAGCTACTGGCTTGATTCCTATGGTAAACTCAAATGGTTCAACAGGTTTTGACCTAGGTGCCTCAACAGCACAATGGAAAGACTTGTACGTATCACAAGGTTCACTATATGTAAACGGCAAAAACGTACTTCACGATGATTCAGGTACAATTACAGTAACTACTACAGCTGACCAAGATCTTAAAATAAAAACTGCAGGATCAGGTCAATTGAAACTTGAAACAGCTGACGGTGGTGCTGTTTTATTAAACGGTAATGTTCAATTAAATTCTTTAAACAAAGTAACTTCACATTGGACAGTAGGTAACGTTAAAACAGATGGTTCAACTATCACTAACGTAGCTACAGACGAAAACCTAAACCTTGTAACAACAGGTACAGGTGTAATTAACTTTGCTGACAACGTAACGGCGGCAGGTTCAGTAACAATTACTGGTGACTTAACAGTTAACGGAACTACTACTTCAGTAAATTCTTCAACTTTAACAGTTAATGACCCATTAATTATCTTACAAAAAAATGCATCAGGTTCTAACGCAAATGACTTAGGTCTTGTTTTAGAAAGAGGTGCTGACACAAACAAAGCTATGATTTGGGACGAATCAGCTGACACATTCGCATTCATCGACACAGGTGAAGACGGAACTACAGTTGGTAACACTTCAATCACATCTTACGCAGACTTAAGAGTTGCAACTTTAACTGGTACAGCGACAGCGGCACAATACGCTGACTTGGCTGAGAGATACCACGCAGGTTCACCGATTGAGGCTGGTACGGTAGTATTGTTTGGTGGCGAAAATGAAATCGAAGCAAGTAACGAAGATGCTTCTACTAGAGTAGCAGGTATTATATCTACAGCTCCAGCATTTATGATGAACAAAGATGCAGGTTCTGATGACGCATACCCATACGTTGCTTTAGCAGGTAGAGTACCTTGTAAAGTTACTGGTGAAATCAGAAAAGGCGATATGTTAGTATCAGCGGCAAACGGTCACGCAAAAGCTTCAGCTTTTGTTGGCGGTGCTATGATCGGTAAAGCTTTAGAAGACTTCAACGGAGAATCTGGCACGATTGAAATCGCTGTTAACTTAATGTAATTAGAGAGAAGGAGAAATAGACAATGGCAAATACATTTAGATATTTTAACTTATCTCAAATGACTTTAGGACAATACAATGGACTAACTTATAGTTGGAACGTTAAGCAAGTTGTTTCTTTAACAGACTTGCCAAACTGGGGATCGATTGATTCAACACCAGATGACTTCCCGAACAAAGGTGCTGGCCTGGAACGTGGCACGATGTTGGGTAATTCATTTACAATGGGTGACCTATCATCAGCATCAGTTCATAACTACGACTTTGGTTCAATAGTATCATAAAGTTAAAATAGATTCAAGAGCTGGGCATAAAAACCCAGCTCTTTTTTCTTTTAAAAAACACACTAAACACACTCATAACGAATATAAATATAATTGAAGTCCCACCAAACGAAGGGGACACGATCCTTAGATTGTGTGGCAAAAGCCACTCCGGAACAGTCTAAACAGATCCATAAACAACAACGAGGCAGACCCTCCTAACGTAATCAAATTATTATTGATAGATTATAAAAGGAGAAAATATCAATGGCAAACGTAAAAAACTACGGCCTTAAGGGTGTAAACTCAGACCTTCAGTTTGGTAAAGCTGGTGGTAGATTGATTTATGATACAAGTTCATCATTCTTCAAATTTACTACAGATGGTTCAACTCTTTCAAACATTAGAGTTGCAACTACTCCAGGTAATGCAAACGATGCCGCATCAAAATCTTATGTTGATGCAACGGCAAACGGTCTTGACGTAAAAAACTCAGTAAGAGCCGCTACTACAGCCGCTGGAACACTAGCTTCAGACTTCGAAAATGGTGACGCAATTGATGGCGTAACTTTAGCAACAAACGACAGAATCTTGATCAAAGATCAAGCTGATGGTTCGGAAAATGGTATCTATACTGTTAATGCTTCAGGTGCCCCAACAAGAGCAACTGATTTCGATGCTGACTCAGAAGTAACAGCAGGTGCATTTACTTTCGTAGAAGAAGGTACAGTAAACGGTGACACTGGTCACGTGTTGTCAACTAACGGTGCAATCACTGTTGGTACAACTGCGATCACTTTCACACAATTCTCTGGTGCAGGCTTATTAACAGCTGGTACTGGTTTAACTAAAACAGGTAACACACTAAACGCAGTAGGTGGTGATGGTATTACAGCTAACGCAAACGATTTAGCAGTAGACATCGCGGCTTCTTCAGCTCTTCACATTTCAGGCGGTGCCTTAGATGTAACAGTTGACTTATCCGACTCAACTAATGACGTTACTGGAACACTAGCCGCTGGAAACGGTGGTACTGGTGTAACTTCACTAGGTAACATTACTGATGCTGGCTCTTCAAGAGTTACTATCACTGGTGGTACTGGTGCGGCAATCCAAGGTGTTACATTAGACGTAAACGAATCTAACCTAGCGTTATCTTCAATCGGTGGTTCATTAGCACTTGGTTCACAAGTGTCTGGTTCACTACCAATTGCTAACGGTGGTACAGCTTCAACTACAGCCTCAGGTGCAAGAACAGCCTTAGGTTTAGCTATAGGTTCAGACGTACAGGCTTTTGACGCTCAATTATCTGATATCGCAGGTTTAACTCCAACTGATGGTAACATTATCATTGGTGATGGTTCAAACTTCACATTAGAATCAGGCGCAACAGCTAGAACATCACTAGGTTTAGGTACTGGTGATACTCCAACATTTAATGGTGCGGCAATGGGTGCGGCGGCTATTACAGGTGTTGCAGATCCGTCAAACGCACAGGACGCCGCGACGAAGGCTTATGTTGATACACAATCAGCATCAGTATCTTCAACTATCGCAGGTGACTCTGGCTCAGCGGCTGTGGCATTTGGTTCAGACACATTCACAATCGCAGGTACGGCCAACGAGATTGAAACTTCAATGTCAGGCACTACTTTAACGGTTGGTATACCTACTAACCCAACACTTTCTGGTAATGCAACA
>MDTB01062723.1_pt1 | contig 63320 bp, 62 predicted proteins | sample 811161 | NCBI WGS metagenome assembly MDTB01 (sample SAMN05326650, study PRJNA326480) | marine metagenome | isolation source: seawater | place: Mediterranean Sea | collected 2009
ATTCCATCACAAACATATTCACACGAATCTGCTAAATTTGCATCAGCATTATAATTTGAAGCAAATGGATCTAAACATCCATAAACAACTGGAGCAGTAGTAAAGTTCAATGAAAATGAAGAAGTATAGCTTGTACTAACTTCTATATAATAAGTACTTCCACCAGATAAAACAGGTGGATCTAATGCATTAGCTGAATCACTGCATGATGGATAAACAACTGGTGTAATTTCACTCCAGTCGGCACTACCAGTTGCTGACCAAGAAAGAAGAACATCAGAAGCATCTGAATCTGTAGATACTTCAAACCAATCATGATCTGTAGGATTTCCATTAAATGTTTCATCTAAAACAATTTCAATTGCATTTTCACAAGTTAAAGCGGGAAGAACATCAAAACAACATCCTGAACAAGCAGCAAGTGCAGTAGAATCATAGTTTGGAGCATATACGTCCATACATCCTACAGCAAAATCATCTTCTGTACATGCATCATCTTGACCAACAGTAAGAATGTCTGAATCACCATGATTACCACTAGCAACTGTACCAGCATTTAATTCTAATGAAACTGTATATGATTCTTGCCAAGCTTGGTTCAAGTCTCCACCAGAAAGCTCTATCAAGTAACATCCAGCTGAAAGACCGCAAAGAGTATCACTCGCTTCAGCGCCAGAAGCTAAAGTTCCAGTACCAACAACATTATCCTCAACATCAGTAACACTGTAAGCTGAACCAGCCCATCCATCTTCTAGTTCATCAGTCATTGTAATAAGCATTCCAAGAGATCCATCAGAACAAACAGAATATGTACACGCTGTTGAATCTGAAATATTAGCTAATGAATCATAAGATAAAGCTGCATCATCCATACAACCTTCAACAGCAACAACTTGACAAGAACCATCATCAACAGTTGCTGTCTCATCATACTCTAGGTAATCAGAGTTTGTACAACCATTAATTAAACACGTTCCATCATCACCTGTAGCAAGAGGGTTGTAGTTATCAGCTAAGGTATCTCTACATCCAAAAATGTATGAATCACATGACATAGCTGAAAAAACAAGTGTGTCAGATGAAGATCCTCCACCAGAAACATCAGGTTGAGTATTTTCAAAAAGTACTAAATATCCCCCGCAACCCGTAATTGTAACATAACTTGCATTTAATTCAGTAGTCGAAGCAACATTGTTATATGAGTGAACAACAGTAAACTGATTATTAGAGGATAGTGTTAAACAAACATTGGTATCTGTCTGCAGGTTATAAATACCAGAACCAGTGAATGATTCTACAGGCTGATCAGTAACATCAATAATTGATAATGATGCACTTGTACTACTTGAACCTGAGTAAAAATCTACAGAAACTTGAAGACCATTACAAGTACTTGGAATACAAGTCTCATCATCAGTATTTGCAGCAGGATAATAATTAACCGATGTTGGGTTAGTACACCCTTCCACAACAGCAACACAAGGTCCACTTACATTAGCCAATGAGTCATAATTAAAAGCATCGGGGTCAGTACACCCTTCAATTAAACAAGACCCATCATCAACATTAGCTGTTGGATCATAATTAGTTGCATCACCATTAGTACAACCTAATACGTCTAATACATCATCTTGAGCACTAAGATTAAGTGAAAAGAGAATGAAAAAAGACAAGAAAAATAAAATATTTCTTTTCATAATTAGAATATTTAATTAAAAATTACCCCGTATTTATAATCGAATAGCATTGTACTGGGGGATATACAAAGTATTCTTTTGAATCAGAAGACGCTACAGTCCTCAATTTTTTTTCTTTAGTAAGTTTGTAAATATAATCAAAATTTTAATTTATTAACAATATTTCAACAATTATTTAGTTTTTTTGGAAAAAATAAACCGCTAATATTCCAACAAAAATTAAATTTGTAATTATATTTAAAAAAAAGTTAAAAAATGAGTTTATTAATTGTTGGTACAATTGCGTTTGATAAAATTCATGCAAACAATCACATTACTGGGAAAATCTTAGGAGGATCTGCAACTTATATAGGCATAGCTTCTTACCATCTGGGGGCAACTCCAAATATAATCTCAGTTGTAGGGGCTGATTTTCCCAACAAATATTTTGAAATCCTAAAAAACCATAACTTCAATTTGTCAGGAGTAGAAATTATTAAAAATGAAAAAACATTTTTTTGGGAAGGGAAATATCTTAGTGATATGAATCAAAGAGAGACTTTAAAAACAGAATTAAATTCTTTATCTAAGTTCAATCCAAAAGTGCCTAAGCAATTTTGTTCACCAAAAATAGTGATGCTTGGGAATCTAGATCCAAGAGTTCAATTAGGTGTTTTAGATCAACTAAATACTAAACCTTCATTTACAATTACAGATACGATGAATTTTTGGATTGAAAATACTCCAAATAAGCTTAAAGAAGTTATTAAAAAAACCGACTTACTAATCATTAATGATGAAGAGACTAAACAATATTCTAATAATAATTCTCTAATTCAAGCAGGAAAATATATCCTGACTCAAGGTCCAAAATACCTCATAATAAAAAAAGGAGAAAATGGAGCACTAATAATGAGTAAAAATAAAAAATTTTTTGTTCCAGCTTTGCCGATTGAAAATGTTGTTGATCCAACTGGAGCTGGAGACTCTTTTGCTGGTGGACTAATAGGTTATTTAAATAAAGTTAATAAATTTGACTTTGAAAGTTTGAAAAAGGGAATGATTTATGGCTCTGCGATAGCCTCAATTACTGTTGAAGGATTTGGAGTTGAAAATATTTCAAATATGAGTAATGAATCTTTAAAGACTAGAATTAATGATTTTATAAATTTAATTAAGATTGATTTTTAGTATGAGAAATTTTTTAATATTTACATTGATCTTATTTTTTTTTTAAATCTATATCCTGCTTTTCACAAGACTACTTGTTAAATATAAATGGTGAAAAAATTATTTGCAAAATAGTCAATATTGAAGATTACATTTTATACGCAAAAATTGGAGATAACCCCTATTTAGAAACTTTTTTTTCTGATGAAATTTCTTCAATTGCTTTTGATCATTCAAATAACTTTGGATTAAGATCTTTCATAAAATCCTGGAAAAAAACAAAAAAGGAACTTTCTGATGATGAAAAAAACAATAATTATTTTTTTGGAATACCATATTCTATAGAATCAATTGAAATCAATAATATTATTATGAGAGATTCTTCTAATTTAAAACTTTTACCGTATGATCCTTTAAATAAAGGATTAAATGAAAGATTAAATAGTGTTAAAAAAAGCTTACTCAAAAAATGATATTAAAACTTCATTTTTATTAACATTATCGCCTTTTTTAACCATAATTGACTTAATTTTAGCTTGAACTGGAGATTTAATCACATTCTCCATTTTCATAGCCTCTAAAATGATTAAACTTTGATTTTTTTCAACTGTTTCATTAACATTAACTAAAACATCTATTACTAATCCAGGCATAGGAGATGTAACATCTAATTTTTTATTATCATCAGATAATTTTAATCCAATTATTTTTGAAAATTTATTTTTCGCATCAGATATTTCAATATTAAAAATTTTATTATTAATTGATACACAATAATTATTGGAATCTTTATTTGAGGATATTAATTTAAGAACATAAGATTTGTTATTAAAAATTATATGAAACAAATCATTATGGTAAAAATAATTAATTTGATAAGATGATCCATTCAAATTAAATTTTGAATCATCAAATTCATCAAGTTCTATTTCAACTATTTGATCTTTAATCTTTAGTGTGTACATTTTAAAGTACTTTGTATTTGTGCCAAAGATAATTTAATTTAGCCCGAAAAAAAATCAATAAATTTAAATTTAATTGAAAAATAAAGAATCAAAATACGATAAGACATATCTAAAAATGGCTGAACAATGGTCAAAATTGTCATATTGCAAAAGGAAACAAGTTGGAGCTTTAATTGTTAAAAATAATATGATTATTTCTGATGGTTATAATGGAACACCATCAGGATTTGAAAATATCTGTGAGGATGAAAATGAATTAACAAAATGGTATGTACTTCATGCAGAAGCTAATGCTATTTTAAAAGTTGCAAGATCAACCCAAAGTTGTGAAGGAGCGACTTTATACTTAACTTTATCTCCCTGTAAAGAGTGTAGCAAATTAATTTTTCAATCCGGAATAAAAAAAGTAGTCTTCAAAAAACTATATAAAGATCAAGAGGGGTTAAACTTCTTACTGAAAGCTGGTGTGGAAATTTTACAAATTGATTAATAGAATTTTATGAATAAATTTAGTGTAATTAATAGTTTAGTAAAATCAGTATTTATATTATTAATAGGAATTTTTATTGGTAAAAACTTTTTTCAAACTAGACCATTCCTAAAAATTTATAATACCCCTGATAAAATTTCTGATCTATTAAATTATTTAGAAAATAACTATGTTGATAGTGTTAACATTGATAGTATAAGAGAGTCCATTATAAATAACATTTTATCAGGTCTTGATCCTTTTTCAAACTATATTTCAACAGATGAATTTGTAGATATTAAAGAATCAATGGAAGGAGACTTTGAAGGAATTGGAATTGAATTTCAAATCCTCAATGACACAATAACAGTTATGAATTCAATTACAGGTGGCCCTTCAGAAAAACTTGGGATTTTACCGGGTGATAAAATAATTAAAATTGATTCTATTGATGTTGGAAATATAGAAATTTCAAATTCTAAAGCTGTAAGTTTACTTAAAGGACCGAAAGACACATATGTTTCTGTTAAAATTAACAGAAATTCAAAAATATATGAGTTCAACATAAAAAGAGATAAAATACCTTTAACTAGTATTGACTTTTCATACATGATTAAATCTAATGTTGGTATTGTTAAAATCAATAGATTTTCGATCAAAACTTACCAAGAATTTTCTGTTTGTACTAAAAGTTTAATCGATAAAGGTATGAAGAAATTAATTTTGGACCTTCGTAATAATCCAGGTGGATTACTCTCATCAGCCATCGAAATAGCTGATGAGCTTCTTAGTTCCGATAAAATTATATTATTTACTGAGGGTAACTCCAGAGAAAGAAAAGTTTATAATTCATCATCAAATGGAAATTTACATGATATTGAATTACATGTTCTTGTTAATGAATACTCTGCATCAGCAAGCGAAATAATTGCTGGGGCAATTCAAGATAATAATAGAGGAATTGTGATAGGTAGGAGAACATTCGGCAAAGGGCTTGTTCAAGAACAAGTATTAATGGATGATGGGGCTGTAGTCAGATTAACTACATCAAGGTATTTTACTCCTTCGGGTAGATGTATTCAAATTCCCTACAATTCAGAAAATAGCGAAAATAGTATGGATAATATTTTAGTAAGATTCAATAATGGAGAATTCTTTAGTAAAGACAGCATCAAAATTGATACTTCTAAAAAATTTTTAACTACAGATGGTAAAGTTGTTTATGGAGGGGGGGGGGATAATACCTGATGTATTTATCCCAATCGATAATGATAACAAATACAATAATAATGGATTATTAAACATTATCTCTTTTAACTTGATTAGTAAATTTATTTATCAAAAAATTAATGTTAACAGTAAAAATATTAATAAATATAATTCTTTAGATGATTTTAAATATAATTATTCAATATCTGATAGTTTATTTGATTCTTTTATTAATTTTTGTGAAAATGATTTGAATGAAGAAATTAAAATTAATAATGTAGAGGACAGAAATTTATTAAAATTGAATTTAAAAGCTACAATAGCAAGAAAAAAATTTAAAAATGAGGGTTATTATGCTATTTTAAATATCAAAGATGATGCAATAAATGAATCATTAAAATTATTCGAACAATGAATTTTGGGAATTTAAATTTCTAGTGTAACCCTCGTCCTCTAATAATTTTTGATTTTTAATTGAATTATTTGCTAAATAATCACACCTTTCATTCTCTTTAACATTACTATGTCCTTTTACCCAAATAAATTCAATATTCAATTTTTTATAAATAACAAGAAACCTTTTCCACAAATCTATATTTTTTTTGCCTTTAAATTTTTTTTTTTCCCATTCAAATAACCAACCCTTTGAAACTGAATCAACTATATATTTTGAATCTGAAATTACTTGAATTTTTTCTGAAACCAACTTAATTTCTTCCAACCCCACTATTACAGCCATTAATTCCATTCTATTGTTAGTTGTTAACCTGAATCCATTTGAAATTTCCTTTCTGAAATTATTATAAATCAGAACTATACCATAGCCTCCTGGGCCAGGATTACCTCTTGAAGATCCGTCAGTATAAAGCTTTATCATAGTTTAACTAATATTGATTCTATTATTATTGGGAAATATTTTTTCTCTAATCTTTTAACTTTATTTTTCACAGTTTCAATTGTATCGTTATCTTCAATTTTAAAAGTTTTTTGTGATATAATTTCACCATGGTCATAAAATTCATCTACAAAATGAACTGTGATACCTGAAATTAATTCTCTATTTTTGAGTACACTTTCATGAACTTTATCTCCATACATCCCCTCACCTCCATGTTTGGGTAATAAAGAAGGGTGAATATTAATAATTGAGTCTTTAAATTTACTAATTAAAAAGCTAGGAACTTTCAATAAAAATCCAGCTAAAACAATGAATGAAATTTGAAAGTTTTTTAAAATTTCTAATATTATATCTTGATTATTAAATTCATCTTTTTTAAGAATCAATATTGGAATATTGTATTTGTTTGCTTTATTAATTACTAGAGCTTTTGAATTATTAGTCAAAATTAAAGCAACTTTAACTATTTTACTTTTCGAGAAATAAACTATTATATTTTCTGCATTACTTCCATTTCCTGACGCAAATATTGAAATTTTTTTCATTTTGTAAAAATATAAGTTTTGAATATTTATAAAAAGAATTGTTAATATAAAACAGAAAAAAAACATTAATGTAATTAGTTTTTTACTTTATTTTATTATAATTGTATAAATTTGTAAATTAATAATTAAAAAATAAAATATGTCTGATATATCATCTAAAGTTAAAGCAATAATAGTTGAAAAATTAGGAGTAGACGAAAGTGAGGTTACTGATGAAGCAAGTTTTACTGATGACCTCGGTGCTGATTCTCTTGATACAGTTGAATTAATTATGGAATTTGAAAAAGAGTTCGATATGCAAATTCCTGATGATGAAGCTGAATCAATGAAAACTGTTGGAGAGGCCATTAAATATATTGAAAATCTTAAATAATTAATTTCTTAATGGGATTAAAAAGAGTAGTTGTATCTGGTTTAGGTGCTCTAACACCAATAGGAAATGATGTAAAAGAATTTTGGGAAAATCTTGAAAAAGGGACCAGTGGAGCTTCAAAAATTACAAGATTTGATGCTTCAAACTTCAAAACTAAATTTGCCTGTGAAATTAAGAATTATGATCCTCTAAATTTTCTTGAAAAAAAAGAAACCAAAAGATTAGATCCATATTCTCAATATGCACTTATATCTACTGATGAAGCAATAAAAGATTCTAACATTAATTTCAATAAAACAGACTTATACAAAGTTGGAGTAATTTGGGGATCAGGTATTGGTGGGATAAAAACTTTTTATGATGAAGTTTCAAATTATGCTCTTGGAGGGGGAATCCCAAAGTTTAACCCCTTTTTCATTCCAAAAATGATTTCAGATATTGCTGCAGGGACAATATCTATAAAATATGGTCTCAAGGGACTAAACTTCACCACGGTATCTGCTTGTGCCTCGTCCTCAAATGCCATAATTGATTCATATAATTATATTAGATTAGGAAAGGCAAACGTAATTATTACTGGAGGGTCTGAAGCTTCTGTAAATCAGGCAGGAGTTGGAGGATTTAATGCATTAAAAGCCCTTTCTACCAGAAATGAATCACCTCAAAATGCATCAAGGCCATTCGATAAAGATAGGGATGGTTTTGTTTTAGGTGAAGGTTCAGGAACACTTATACTTGAAGAATATGATCACGCTATTAGAAGAAATGCAAAAATTTATGCAGAAGTAATTGGTGGGGGTTTATCGGCAGATGCTTACCATATTACCGCCCCTCATCCTGAAGGAGATGGAGCTATATCAGTAATGAAAAATGCAATTGAAGACAGTGGTATTAAACCTGAAGAAATTGATTATATCAATGTTCATGGTACTTCTACTCCACTTGGAGATATTGCTGAGATTAAAGCAATATCCAAAGTATTTAAAAATCATTCCTATAAATTAAATATTAGTTCAACTAAATCTATGACTGGTCACTTACTTGGAGCTGCAGGAGCGGTTGAGGCAATAGCTTCAATTTTAGCTTTATCTAAAGGAATAATTCCACCAACAATTAATAACTTTAATCTTGATGACTTTATTGATAAAAAATTGAATTTAACTTTAAACAAGTGTCAATCTAAAAGTGTCAAAACAATTATGAGCAATACATTTGGATTTGGAGGGCACAATGCTTCTTTGATTTTGAAAAGGATTTAATCTTTATCAAACCTAACAATCATGAAATTAAAGAAAAATTTAACCTTAAATTTTGAATATGATTTTGATTTTCATCTTTTTGGGATTTTTTCCGGACTTAAAGATTACAGAATTTGCTACAACTTAAATAAATCTCTAAATATTATGTTGAGAAGAAATAAAACTGATATTCTTTTGAAAAATATTAATTTTGAGAATACAATCTCCTTTTCATCTTTTTATTTTTACGACAAAAAAAATGAATTAAAATGGTATTTAATAAATAATAATAGTTATGCTTTATCAGATGACTTTGAAAAAAAAGGGACTATCTTTGAAAATTTTGAATCCAATAATTTTAAAAAGTTCAAACTTATTAAGGAAAAAAATAACATTGATTATTTTATTCAAATCCATGGATTATTAAATTCAAATATGAAATTAAAAATTATTAACAATATTAAAATGATTGATCAAATTATCTCAATTTATGAAATTGATATAAATAGATTAAATTCAAGAGAAAATTTAATAATACAATGAATAATACAAAAATTATAGCTACAATTGGCCCCAGTTCTTACGATAAAGAAATAATAAGAGAAATGTTTAATTCAGGAATGAATGTAGTTAGACTTAATTTTTCTCACTGTCCTCATAAAAAAGCTCGTCAAATTATTCAATTTGTTCAAGAATTAAATACTGAACTAGATAGAAATGTTGCAGTTATAGGAGACCTTCAAGGACCAAAAATTAGAATTGGTGAAGTTGAAAATAATATAAAATTAAAAAAAGGTGAAATTTTGAATTTTACCTCCAACAAAATAGTTGGAAATAACAAAAAAGTATTTATAAATCACAGTAATTTTCACAAAGAAGTGAAATTAGGAGATAAAATAATGATTGACGATGGAAAGATTGTTTTAAAAGTAATCAATAATGACAAAAACTTCACAGAGGGCAAAGTAATTCAGGGAGGAGCCCTAAATTCCAATAAAGGTGTTAACCTTCCAAATACAAAAATTTCATTACCCTGTTTAACAAAAAAAGATTTAGAAGATTTATTTTTTTGTTTAAAATATGGAGTTGAGTGGATTGGATTATCTTTTGTAAGATCACCATTAGATATAACTGAACTTAAAAAAATTATTGCAAAAAGTAATTCCCCAGCAAAAATTATCGCAAAAATTGAAAAACCTGAGGCAATTGAAAAAATTGACGAAATAATTGACATTAGTGATGCAATCATGGTTGCAAGAGGGGATCTTGGAGTTGAAGTCCCAATTGAAAAAGTACCTAATTTCCAAAAAATTATTACTGATAAATGTATCAAAAATTCAACTCCTGTAATTATTGCTACTCAAATGATGGAATCAATGCTCTCTAATATAAATCCTAGCAGATCGGATGTAAATGATGTTGCAAATGCAGTTCATGATAAAGTTGATGCAGTTATGTTAAGCGGCGAAACCTCAATGGGTAATTTCCCTGTAAAAGTAGTTAAGACAATGCAAAAAATCATAAAAAATGTAGAAAAATTTACAACTAAAAATCTAACAGATTCATCATATACTTACAAGAATAAAAATAGATTTATTTCAGATTTTATTTGTTTGAACGCCTGCTCAATGGCAAAAAATGTTCGAGCTAAAGCTATTTTGACAATGACTCACTCAGGTTACAATGCATTTAAAATATCTGGTTTTAGACCACCATGTAAAATTTGTGTTTTTACTCAAAATAAAAAAATAATGAATACTTTGAGTTTACTTTGGGGTGTGAGAGGGTTTTATTACAATAAGTATGAAAGTACCGATAAAACTATAACTGACATCAAAAATATTATTTTAAAAAAACAAATAGTTAAAAAAAAAGATTTTGTAATTAATATTGGTAGCATGCCAATTAAAGATAGAGGGATGACTAATATGTTAAAACTTAGTATGATTTAATTTACTAAAACTTGAAATTTAACAATAAATATATATTTATAGCTATAATATTTAATAGTTGTGCAAATATCCAATTCCCATCAGGAGGAGAAAAAGATATTTATCCTCCAAGAATTATTAAAACAATACCCGAAAATTTTTCAGTTAATACGTCTCCAAAAAAAATAACTTTTTATTTTGATGAATTTATTCAAAATAATAATCTTGAAAATAAAATCCTAATATCTCCACCATTAAATAAAAATGAATATGAAATTAAATTAAAGCCTAATGAAATTGAATTAGTTTTTAGTTCTAATTTAAAAAAAAATACTACTTACAATATTAACTTAAATTCTGGCATCATTGACTATAACGAAGGCAATATATTAGAAAATTATTTATATAAATTCAGTACTGGAAAGAAAATTGATTCTATAAACTTTAAGGGTAAAATATACCCTACTGAAAAAAATACTCTTTCTGAAAAATTGGTAATTGGAATTTATGAAATTATTGATAAAAAAAAGATTTCGATTAATATTGACTCTCCAAATTACATTGGAATAATTAACAAAAAAGGGGAGTTTATATTTAATAACATCAAAAAGGGCATTTATAAATTAATTGCTTTTAATGATATAAATAACAATTTTGTTTACGATAAATACTCAGAAAATATAGCATTTTTTGATGAAATAATAAATTTTGAAGATTCAGTCTATCCAAAAATTTGGTTATTCAATGAGTTTGTCCCCTTTGAATTGATATCAAAAAATAATGGATTCCCACTTTTTTGGGTATATAATCAAAAAATAGAAAAATCAAATATTTTTTGTAATGATGAAAGGTTAAAAATAAAAAATAAAAATTTGAGTGACACAATATGTGTATGGCCAACTAACTATTTTGCTGATTCTATTACAATTTTCAACAAAATTTATAATAATACTGATTCAATAAAATTTCTAAATGTTAAACCTAATAATTTAGATGTCAAACCCTACATTATTTCTAAGTCAGAGATAAAAATTACTGAATTTGAAGATATTAAAATTCATTTCTCGTCACCTTTAATAAAAATTGATAGCTCAAAAATTAAAGTATTTAATGATAGTTTAGACATTAATTATTCATTAATAAAGAATGATTTTAATTTAATTTTTAATTTTAATAAAGAAGAAGGTAAAGACTATACAATAGATATTCCTGATTCATCAATTTTTACTTATGCGAATACATCATTTGAAAAAAAAACAATCTCTATTAAAATTTACAATAACGAAAATTTAAGTAATTTAAAAATTAATTTATTAAACTGTAATCAAAATTATATTATTCAATTAATTAATAATAATAAAATAGTTAGAAGTAATTTTAATACTAATGAATTTAAGAATATCCCCATTGGTAAATATATGTTAAAACTAATAATAGACGAGAACAAGAATATGATATGGGATCCTGGAGATTTTGATAAAAATACTTTACCAGAAAAAGTTTTTTTTTACAAAAATATAATTGAATTAAAAAATAATTGGGATAACGAAATTGATTGGATAATATGATTATTTTTCAGATTTTAAAGATGCTTTTAGATATTCTCTGTTCATTTTAGCAATATTATCTAAAGAAATTCCTTTTGGGCATTGAACAGCACAATCACCAGTATTAGTACAATTTCCAAATCCCAATTCGTCCATTTTATTCACCATACTTATAACCCTAGAGCTTGATTCTACTTGTCCTTGTGGTAAATTAGAAAGATGTGAGATTTTTGCAGAGGTAAAAAGCATAGCCGAAGAGTTTTTGCAAGTAGCGACACAAGCACCACAACCAATACAAGTTGCTGCATCAAAAGCAGAATCAGCATTTTCTTTTGGAATTGGGATTGCATTAGCATCTTGAGAATTCCCTGAAGTATTTACTGAAATATAACCCCCAGCCTGAATAATTTTATCAAAGGCTGATCTATCTACAACTAAATCTTTAATTATAGGAAAAGTGGCAGCTCTCCAGGGTTCAATATAAACTGTTTCACCATCATTAAAAGATCTCATATGTAGTTGACAAGTTGTAATCAAGTTTTCTGGACCATGAGGCTGACCATTTATATACATTGAACATGAACCACATATCCCTTCTCTGCAGTCATGATCAAAAGCAACAGGATCTTGTCCTTTTTCAATTAAGGATTGGTTTAGTTGATCCATCATTTCTAAAAATGACATATCAGGTGAAATACCTTGAACTTTATACTCTACAATTTTACCTTTATGCTTTGAGCTTTCTTGCCTCCAAACTTTTAATTTTAAATTCATTTTTTGTTATTTATAACTTCTTTGTTTTAATTCGATATTGTTAAATACTAAATTTTCTCTAAATAATTTGGGCGATAAATTTTTATCATTATGCTTCCAAGCAGAAACATAAGAAAATTTTTCATCATTTCTTAAAGCTTCTCCGTCCTCAGTTTGATATTCTTCTCTAAAATGACCTCCACAAGATTCATTTCTATTTAGAGCATCATGACACATCAAGCTGCCTAACTCAATAAAATCAGCAACTCGACCAGCCTTCTCAAGTTCTTGATTTAAATGGTTATTACTTCCTGTCACCTTTACATTTTTCCAAAAATCATCTTTTATAATTTTTAATTGTTCAATTGCTGAATTTAAGTCTTCTTTATTTCTTGACATGCCACAATTTTCCCAAATAATTTTTCCTAGTTTTCTATGAAAATAGTCGACACTTTTAGAACCATTATTTTTTAAAAAATAATTAATTCTGTCTTTAACTTTAATTTCTGTTTCGCTAAACTCTCTACTTTCAACTGAAATTTTACCAGTCTGAATATCATTTGCTAGATAATTTGAGACTGTATATGGAAGTACAAAATATCCATCAGCTAAACCTTGCATTAGAGCAGAAGCTCCTAATCTATTTGCACCATGATCAGAGAAATTTGCTTCACCTGCTGCAAAAAGTCCAGAAATATTAGTTTGAAGATCATAATCAACCCATAGACCACCCATAGTGTAATGAATAGCCGGGTAAATTTTCATGGGAATTTTGTAAGGATTATCAGCAGTTATCTTCTCATACATTTGAAATAAATTCCCATATCTTGATTCAATAACTTCTTTACCGTACCTTTTTATAGAATCTTCAAAATCTAAAAATACAGCTTGACCTGATAAATTTACTCCAAATCCGGCATCACACCTCTCTTTAGCTGCTCTTGAAGCTACATCTCTAGGAGTCAAATTACCAAATGATGGGTATCTTCTTTCTAAATAATAATCTCTATTCTCTTCAATTATATCTGAAGGTGAAATTTCTCCTAAAGATATTTTTTTTGCATCTTCAAGTTTTTTTGGGACCCAAATTCTTCCATCATTCCTTAAAGATTCTGACATTAAAGTTAATTTAGATTGATATTCCCCAGATACTGGGATACAAGTTGGGTGAATTTGAACAAAACAAGGATTACCAAAAAGAGCACCTCTTTTGTGAGCTTTCCATGTAGCTGAACAATTTGAGCCCATTGCATTTGTAGATAAGTAAAATACATTACCATATCCCCCACTTGCAAGTATAACTGCATGGGAAGAATGTCTTGAAATTTCTCCAGTTAATAAGTTTCTGGCTATTATTCCTCTTGCTTTACCATCTACAATCACAATATCCATCATTTCATGTCTATTATACATTTTAACAGACCCCTTACTAATCTGTCTACTTAAAGCTTGATATGCTCCTAATAAAAGTTGTTGTCCAGTTTGACCTTTTGCATAAAAAGTTCTTTGTACTTGAACTCCACCAAATGATCTATTGTCTAGTAATCCACCATACTCTCTTGCGAAAGGGACTCCTTGAGCAACACATTGATCAATAATATTCACTGAAACTTCAGCTAATCTGTAAACATTTGCTTCTCTAGATCTATAGTCTCCACCTTTGATTGTGTCATAAAATAATCTACCAACGCTATCACCATCATTTTGGTAGTTTTTAGCAGCGTTTATCCCACCTTGAGCTGCAATTGAATGAGCTCTTCTGGGAGAATCCTGAAAGCAAAAACATTTAACATTATATCCCATTTCTCCTAAAGACGCTGCTGCAGACGCCCCTGCTAATCCACTTCCAACAACAATAACATCTAAATTCCTTCTATTAGAGGGATTAACGAGGTTTGCAGAAGATTTATAGTTTGTCCACTTTTTTGATAACTCACCTTCTGGTATGTTACTTTTAATTACATCTACCATAAATTAAAATTTTTTAAACAAAAATAAATAGGAAAAGAAATAAACCCTAAGGTGATCGTGAAGGAAAATAACTTACCAATTAGACTTACAAAAGGAGTGTATTTTTTATGTCTTAATCCAAGTGACAAAAAAGCAGATTGAAATCCATGATTTAAATGAATACCTAATAAAATTACTGCAGAAACATAAAAAAGACTATAAATTGGACTTTCGAAAGAAGAAGTAACAATATGATACATATCTTTGATTTGATTTCCATTACTATCCTCAGAATAAATTACTTCTCCAAATTTATATTCGTACCAGAAAGATCTTAAATGGACTATTAAAAAAAACAAAATAAAACTTCCAGTTAAGGCCATAGACCTAGAGCTTATTGAACTTTTTTTCTTATCAAAAACATATTTTGTATCAGAAGCATTTTTATTCCTTACATACAATAAAATTGCGTCAACTATATGAGTCAAAAAACCTAAAACTAAAATTATTTCCATAAATCTAATTACCGGATTTGAAGTCATGAACTTAGTGTATTCATTAAATGTATTTTTACTTGTAAAGAGCGCAATATTTCCTCCTAAATGAACTATCAAAAAACTACACAAAAATAGTCCAGTTAAAGACATAACAAATTTTTTCCCTAAAGAAGAACTGAAAATAATAGTATTTTTACTCATATAACATTTTATTATGCAAATTTACCACAGAAAGACTTTTAAAACAACTTAATTCATTATTTATATTTATTTTAAATAATTTATTTTAAATAATTGTAATTTAATAAAGCTATATTTGTTAATATTTGATAGAATGAGATACGATAAAATAGATAAAAAATTGTTTATCCAAAATAGAATTGAGCTTAGTAAACATCTTGAAAAAAATTCTATTGCAATACTTAACTCTAATGATATTATGCCAACGAATTCTGATGGCACATTCAAATTTAAACAAAATAGTGACTTATTTTACTTATCTGGTATAGATCAAGAAGAAACTATTTTTCTTTTCTATCCTGACTCTAAAGAATTAAGATTTAAAGAAATTTTATTTTTAAAAAAAACTAATGAATTAATAAAAATTTGGGAAGGAGAAAAATTGTCAAAAAAAAATGCTTCTGAAATTTCAGGAATTAGTTCTGTTTACTGGTTAGATGATTTTGACAAGATTTTTGAAATTATTGCATCTAAGATAAATAAAGTCTATCTAAACGCTAATCAACATTTAAGGGCTAAATTAGAGGTACAAACAAGAGATGAAAGATTTAAACTGAAGATTCAAAATACTTATGCAAATTTAAAATATCTAAAATTAGCTCCTATTATGCATAAGATTAGATCAATAAAAAGTTCAATTGAAGTTGAATTAATTTCTAAAGCATGCAAGATAACAAAAAATAGCTTTAAAAAAATTTTAAAATTTGTTAAGCCAAATATTTATGAATATGAAATAGAGGCTGAAATAATACGTGACTTCATTTGTAATAAATCTAATGGCTTTGCATACCAACCAATTATTGCTTCAGGTTCAAATTCATGTATTTTACATTATATTTCTAATAACCAAAGATGTAAAAACGGTGATATTATTTTGATGGATTTTGGAGCTGAATATGCAAATTATTGTTCAGATATGACAAGATGTATCCCTGCTAATGGAAGATTTTCCCAAAGACAAAAAGAAATTTATTTGGCAGTTTTAAATGTATTAAATATTTCAAGTCAGCTTCTAAAACCTGGAATTCTATTGAAAGATTATCATGAAAAAGTTGGAAAGATCATGGAAAAAGAACTTCTAAAGTTAAATTTAATCACCAAAAAAGATATACTAAACCAAGATTCAAAAAATCCCGCTTATAAAAAATATTTTATGCATGGAGCTTCCCACTTTTTAGGACTTGATGTTCACGATGTTGGCCTTTGGAATGAACCAATTAAATCTGGCATGGTATTTACATGCGAGCCAGGGATATATGTAAGAAATGAAAATATTGGAATAAGATTAGAGAATAACTATCTAGTTACTAATAAAACAACTATAAATTTAATGCAAGATATTCCAATTGAAATTGAAGAAATTGAGAATATTATGAACAGTTAATTAGTGAGATTTCCAACCTTTGGATAAAAGTGAATGTACCTTTGAATCCCTAGTAACTAAATTACACCCCATTTTTTTGTTTTCAACATATCCGATTATTGTCATGTCTGGTCTGTGTTTAATTTTATCATAATCTTTTTGTTCTAGAGTAAACAATAACTCATAATCTTCCCCGCCGTTTAATGCACATATTGAAGGATTAAGATTGAATTTTTCTGAGAATTCATGAACAGCGGAATTTATTGGTAATTTATCTTCAAATATTCTAAAACCAATACTTGATGATTTTGCAAGATGATTTAATTCTGATGAGAGACCATCAGAAATATCTATCATTGATGTTGGTTTTACATCTAATTTTTTTAAAGAATTAATAATATCCAATCTTGCTTCAGGTTTTAATTGGCGCTCAAGTAAATATTCAGAACCTTCAAACTCTGGTTGCATTTTACTATTAACTTCAAATACTGCTTTTTCTCTCTCAAGTATTTGTAAGCCCAGATAAGCTGCTCCAACATCTCCAGAGAGTACAATTAAATTATTTTCTTTTGCACCACTTCTGTAAACTATTTCAGATTCTTTTGATATTCCTGTTGCAGTTACCGAAACAGTAAATCCTTTGTTAGAACTTGTGGTATCTCCTCCAATTAAATCAACATTGTATCTATTACACGCGAGTTTAACACCGCTATAAAAATCATCAATAGCTTCAACGGAAAATCTATTTGAAAAAGCAATTGAAATCAATATTTGAGTTGGAATGACGTTCATTGAAATTATATCTGATAAATTTACAACTACTGATTTATACCCTAAATGCTTTAGAGGATTATACATTAAATCAAAATGAATACCTTCAACTAAAAAATCTTTTGATATTACTAAACAACTTTCCCCAACTTTAATTACAGCAGCATCATCTCCAATTCCTTTAATAGTATTTTCATGACTAGGTTTAAACTGTTTTGAAATTTTTTCAATGAGACCAAATTCACCTATTTTAGAAATAGAAGTAAAAGACTTTCTATTATTAATATTTTTTGACATGCTACAAAAGTAAATATTAAATTAATCTTACACCATAAAACTACAATCAAAAATATTTAATTGTATCTTTGCAGAAAAAAAACTTAAAGTATACTTTAAATGATATCAATAAGCGATAAAGCAAAAAATAAAATACTTAGTTTATTCAAGGAAGAGGGTATTTCTGATGCTTACGTTAAAGTTTCAGTAAAAAGTGGAGGCTGCTCTGGATTATCCTATGCTTTAAAGTTTACCAGTAAATCAGATATCAATGATAAAATTTTAGAAGATAATGAAATAAAAATATTAATTGATAAAAAAAGTTTACTATACATAGCTGGAACAACATTAGACTTCTCTGGGGGTTTGAATGGAAAAGGCTTTGTTTTTAATAACCCTAATGCTAAAAGAACCTGCGGCTGTGGTGAATCTTTTGCAATTTAAAAATGTAAAAATTTGGTTAACGAAGAAAAAATATTAAAAGATGCTACAAAATCAGATTACAAATATGGTTTTGTTTCAAAATTCAATTCAGAGACATTAGAAGAAGGACTTAATGAAGATATAATTAAAAAAATTTCTTTGAAAAAAAATGAACCTGAATGGATGTTAAATTGGAGACTTAAGGCTTATAATATTTTTTTGAAAATGAATGAACCCTCATGGGCTAATTTATCTTACAAAAAAATTGATCTTCAAAAGATTTCATATTACTCTGCTCCTAAAACAAAAAAAAAATTAACGAGCCTAGATGAGGTTGATCCAGAATTATTGAGTACTTTTAAAAAACTTGGTATATCTGTAAATGAACAAAAAAGATTAACCGGAGTTGCTATGGATTTTGTAGTTGATTCTGTATCTGTTGCAACTTCATTTAAAGACAAACTATCTGAACTGGGTATTATTTTTTGTTCTATTAGTGAAGCAATTCAAAATCACCCAGATTTAGTTAGGAAATATATGGGTTCAGTTGTTCCCATTAAAGACAACTACTTCTCAGCTTTAAATTCTGCTGTTTTCACTGATGGGTCATTTTGTTATATACCCAAAGGTGTAAAATGCCCTATGGAATTATCAACTTATTTTAGAATTAACCAAGCTGGTACTGGCCAATTTGAAAGAACCCTTTTGATAGCTGATAAAGACTCATATGTTTCATATTTAGAAGGGTGTACTGCTCCTTCTAGAGACGAAAATCAGCTTCATGCTGCCGTTGTTGAACTAATTTCATTAGATGGCGCTGAAATAAAATATTCAACTGTACAAAATTGGTATCCAGGTGATAAAAATGGAAATGGAGGTGTTTACAATTTTGTTACTAAGAGAGGAATCTGCTACAAAAACTCTAAAATTTCTTGGACACAAGTTGAGACAGGCTCTGCTGTTACTTGGAAATATCCATCTTGTATTCTAAAAGGAGATAGTTCAATTGGTGAATTCTTCTCTGTAGCATTGACTAATAACTTTCAACAAGCCGATACTGGAACTAAAATGATTCATATAGGTAAAAACTCAAAAAGTACAATTATTTCAAAAGGAATTTCAGCAGGAAAAAGTAACGGAAGTTACAGAGGATTAGTTAAGATAATGAAAAGTGCTGAAAATTCGAGAAATTTTTCTCAATGTGACTCACTATTAATGGGAAATAAATGTGGATCTCACACATTCCCATACATCGAAGTAAAAAATAAAAGTTCTAAGGTAGAACATGAAGCTACAACTTCGAAAATTGGAGAAGACCAAATATTTTACTGTAATCAAAGAGGAATTGGTACAGAAGAGGCAATTGGATTAATAGTTAATGGTTATTGTAAAGATGTTTTAAATAAACTACCGATGGAATTTGCAGTTGAAGCTCAAAAACTGTTATCTCTATCTTTAGAAGGTAGTGTAGGCTAAAAAATTGATTATGTTAAATATAAAAAATTTGATCGTCAAAATTGGGGAAAAAACCATTATTAATGACTTAAACTTGAATGTTAAACCTGGAGAAATTCATGCAATAATGGGACCAAACGGTTCTGGTAAAAGTACTCTTTCTTCTGTAATTGCAGGTAATGAAGATTATACAATTTCAAAAGGTGAAATTTTATTCAATGGGAATAATATTAATGATCTTCCTCCTGAACAAAGGGCTCACAAAGGTATATTCCTATCATTTCAATACCCTATTGAAATACCCGGGATTTCAGTTATTAACTTTCTCAAAACCTCAATAAATGAAACTAGAAAAGCAAATAATTTAGAACCTTTCTCGAGTAAAGATCTTTTAAAACTTATAAAAGAAAAACAAGATTTACTTAAAATTGATACCCAATTTTTATCTAGGAGTTTAAACCATGGTTTTTCAGGAGGAGAAAAAAAAAGAAATGAAATTTTTCAAATGGCAATGCTTAACCCAAAACTAGCAATATTAGATGAGACAGACTCTGGACTTGATATTGATGCGCTTAAAATTGTTGCAAATGGCATAAACTCATTAACTAATTCTAAAAACTCAATAATCCTAATTACACACTATCAAAGACTTTTAGACTACATTAAACCTGACTATGTACATGTCTTATATGAAGGAAAAATAGTTAAATCTGGAGATAAAAGTCTTGCTTTAACTTTAGAAAAAAAGGGGTATGATTGGATTAATAATGAAGAACTCTAACTTTTATTGTTTTGGAATTTAAAGAATATATTAAATTGACATATAAAAAATTATTATCTGATTCAAAGATTAATGATTCAAATGATATTATAAAACTGAGAGAATATTCCTATGAAAAATACAATTTGATGGGATTACCATCTTTAAAGAGTGAAGAATGGAAGTATACTCCAATTAATAAATTTTTAAAAAATAATTATCTCTCAAATAGTTTTGATAAAAATGAAATTAAAAGTTTTGATTTAACTAAATTTATAATCCCAAATTATAACTCATTTAAAATTGTACTTTTTAATGGTAGATTTCTTCCGAAATACTCTTCCAAAATTGAAAATTCAAAATTGTTTATTTGTGATTTAAAAAAATTCTTTAAAAAAATAACAGTCAGTTAATAGATAAAAATAAATATAAATTTGATAAGTATTTTTCTAAAATTTTGACTCATAAAAATAGTTTGTGTCTACTAAATAATGCTCTAATTAATAGTGGGCTGTATATTTGCATTGAAGAGAATTATATTGTTGAAAAACCAATTGAAATTATAAATTTTAGTTCATTTGTTCATCCTGAATTTAGCCAAACAAGAAATTTAATTTTATTAAAAAAAAATTCAAAAGCTGAAATTTTAGAAAGAAATATTTCCTTATCTGATTCAGTATCTAGTGTAATTAATTCTGTTTCAGAAATAAATCTTGAAGAAAATGCAAGAATAAATTATTATAAAATTCAAAATGATAAAATAAATTCTTTAATTGACAGTACATTCATAAATCAATGTAAATCATCTGTATCAAATTTTGGGACATACAGTCTAGATGGGAAGTTAGTTAGAAATAATCTTTATTTCAACTTATCAGGTTCTTTGGCTGAATCAAACTTAAATGCCATAACTCTGATTGATAAAAAAAGTCATGTTGATCACTTTACAAAAGTAAATCATAATATTTCAAATTGTACTTCCAATCAACTTTATAAAGGAATTTATGATGATAAAAGCAGGGGTGTCTTCAATGGCAATATACTTGTTGAAAAAAATGCTCAAAAAACTAATGCTTTCCAAAAAAATAATAATATACTTCTAAGTAAATATGCAAAAATAGATACCAAACCGCAATTGGAAATCTTTGCTGATGATGTCTCATGTTCTCATGGGTGTACAGTAGGTCAACTTGACGAAAAGGCATTATTCTACTTAAAATCTAGAGGGATCCCCACTAAAGAAGCCAAAGCTTTACTTATGTTTGCTTTTTGTAAGGACTCATTAAAAACTGTAATTAATATAGAATTAAGAAAATATTTATTGAAAATTATGTCAAAAAAAATTAATGTTAAACTGGATCTCAATGAAATAATTAGTTAATGAATCAAAATAATATCATAAGAAAACAATTTCCAATCTTTGAAAAAAAATTAAATAATAATAATTTAATTTATTTTGATAATGCTGCTTCTTCTCAAAAACCTGAGTGCGTCATAAACAAAATCTCTGATTATTATAAATATGAATATAGTAATGTTCACAGAGGAATTCATTCATTAAGTCAAATTTCAACTGATAAATTTGAACAAACTAGGTCAGCAGTAAAAGAATTTATAAATGCTAACTCTACTCAAGAAATCATTTTTACAAAAGGAACTACTGAATCAATTAATTTGGTTGCGTCAAGTTGGTCAGACGTTTTTTTAAATGAAGGTGATGAAATTATTATTTCAACACTTGAACATCATGCCAATATTGTTCCTTGGCAAATAGTTTGTAAAAAAAAGAAAGCTACGTTAAAAATAATTCCTATTGATGAAAATGGTTATATTGATTTAAATGATGTAAAAAATTTAATTTCTAAAAAAACTAAATTTATTTCTCTAATACATATTTCAAATGTTATTGGGATAGAAACCCCAATAATTGAAATTATTAAATTAGCTCACAAAGCCAACGCGCAAATTTTAATTGATGGAGCTCAAGCTGTGTCCCATAAAAAAATTGATGTTCAAAAATTAAATTGTGATTTTTACTGTTTTTCTGCCCATAAAATGTATGGTCCTACTGGTGTTGGAATCTTATTTGGTAAAAAGAAGATTCTCGAAAAAATGAGTCCTTACCAAACTGGTGGAGAAATGATTAAAGAGGTTTCATTCAATGAAACAACTTTTAATGATTTACCATTTAAATTTGAAACAGGAACCCCCAATATTACAGGTATTATTGCCTTGAAAGAGTCGATTGATTTTATCAATAGTATAGGATTTGAATATATACAACAATATGAAAAAGAATTACTTGAATTCTTAATTGACAAACTAACAAAATTCCCTTATCTCAAAATACTTGGTGGTAATAATAAAAATAAAAATAGTATTGTTTCTTTTAATATGAAAAAAATTCATCATTATGATGCTGGGTCATTCTTAAATAACTTTGGTATTGCTCTTCGAACAGGACATTTATGTGCACAACCTTTAATGAACAGATATAATGTCCCAGGAACAATTAGAGTATCATTTGCTATTTATAATAATTTTGAAGAAATAGAATTTTTTATCCAGTCACTTAAACAAATAAAAAAATTATTTCAATGAGGATAAATAATATTCAAGACGAAATTATAAGTGATTTTGACTTATTTGACAATTGGATGGATAAATATAATTATTTGATTGAATTAAGTAAGGACATAATTTTAATCCCTAAATCAAAAAAAAATGATGAAAATTTGATTAAAGGTTGTCAATCAAAAGTTTGGCTATTTGCTGAATATAAAAATAATAAACTATATTTTAGTGGTGATAGTGATGCAATTATAACTAAAGGAATAATTAGCTTGCTAATTTCTATTTTTAATAATCAAAGTTGTGATGATATTTTAAATAGTGAAATATACTTTATAAAAAAAATTGGTTTAAATGAACATTTGTCAATGAACAGATCTAATGGTCTAATTTCAATGATTAAACAAATTAAAATATATGCTTTAGCATTTAAAAATAGAATAAAATGAAAAATGATACTTTAAAAAAATTAGGCGAAGAAATTGTTGAAACTTTACAAAAAATATATGATCCTGAGATCCCAGTTGATATTTATCAACTAGGATTAATATATGATGTTAGAATTAATAGTGATTTTCATGTTGATGTTGATATGACTCTAACTTCTCCTGCTTGTCCAGTTGCAGAAAGTTTACCTGAAGAAGTAAAAGAAAAAATAAAAATGATTGACCAAGTAAAGTCAGTGAAAATTAATATGGTGTTTGATCCTCAGTGGACAAAAGACATGATGAGCGAGGAAGCAAAACTAGAACTTGGATTTCTTTAATTTTAAATAACTTGAAAAATTCTGATTACTATATACTTGAAGTTGAAAGTTTATTTGATTTTTCCGAAATGAAAGTTATAAATATTGATGAATATTTAGAAGATGGATTGATTTTGATAGAAAAGAAATTCAGAAAAATTATTAAATTGAAAAATTGGAAAGAATATAAAAATGTCAATGTAGCTATAAATTCTAAAAATAAAGCAATAATTCCTACTTGGGCATATATGATTATTTCCTCCTATCTTTCTCCTTTCGCAAAAAATATAATAGAAGGAGACTTATTTGATTTAAAAAAATATATTTTTTCAATAGGTATCAATAAAATAAATATTGAAAATATTAAAGATAAGAACATAATAGTTAAGGGATGTTCTAAAATTAATGTGCCTATATCTTCATATGTTGAATTATGTAAAAAAAATTCAACCTTATGCAAATACTATTAATTTTGGTGAGATTTGCTCTAAAGTCCCTGTTTACAGAAAAAAAATTATTTTGTAAATTTCACTTTATCTAGAAGATCTAACTCCATCAAAACTTTCTCTAAGAATAATATGATTTTTAATTCTCTTTTATAGCTAATTTTATGGGGATCATCTGAAAATTTATGATAATCATTATGTTTGCCCGTCCAAAAATGAAGAGCTGGGATAAATTTCTCAGTAAATGATGAATGATCAGATGGGCCATTAATTCTTTTTTTTAACCTCAAATTAAATTTGTCAAAATCTAACATTTTAAAATAATCAAATAAAACTTTTGAACTTCCTAAACCTTCAATTGTTAAGGGCATATCTTTTTCCATACGCCCTATCATGTCAATATTAACAACAAAATTCATTTTAGAAGTATCAATTATTGGATTTTGCATAAAGTATTTTGACCCCAACATACCTTTTTCTTCTGATGAAAAAGCAATAAATAGAAAATTATTTTTTTCTAAATATTCATTATTCTTAAAAAATAGTGCGAGTTCTAATAAAGCCGCTACTCCACTAGCATTATCATCGGCTCCATTATAAATTATTTTTCTATTTCTTTTATTAATTTCATATCCGAGGTGGTCATAATGAGCACAAATAAGAATTGTTTTTTGAGATTGATTATCCAAAAATCCTAATACATTATATGAACTTTTAATTATACTATCTCTAATAAAAAAAACTTGATGAAAATCTTCTTTTCCATATGATTTTATTCCAATTTCGATCATTCTTTTAACTATATAATTTCTGGCTTTTATTTCTCCTATAGTTCCTGCTTCTCTACCAAACATTTTTCTGGAAGAAAGTGTTTTAATATCAGTTTTTAATCTATTAATAGTTTTTTTATTAGAGAAATATGAATTTTGAGAGTAACTAGAATTACTTTCAATTATACAAAATGAATAAATTAACCATACTAAAATTGTTTTAATATGCTCTTTTCTTAATACCTTCAATGTAATATGTAAATGCTTTATTAACAAATCTATTCCCACCTTTCGTTGGGTAATCTCCTGAAAAATACCAATCTCCAATATGATTTGGACAGGCCTCGTGAAGCTTTATTAAATCCTGAAAAATAATTTCAACTTTGCATGAAATATTATCTGGTGTTATAAATTTAGTTATCATATTAGAAATTTCACTATACTCAAACTGTTCATATATTTTTTTTACAAAATTTATTTTATCTCCTGAAGAATCATTTAAGCTCGTTTTACACCTGGTATAAACTTCATCAATTAACTTATCCATTTTCCTCTCTTTTAATAATTGAATAGCAGCTTTAAAAGCAACTAAATTATCTAATTTTGACATATCGATACCATAACAATCAGGATATCTAATTTGAGGAGCTGAAGACACAATAACTATTTTCTTTGGATTTAACCTTGATAAAATATTTAATATACTTTTCTTCAATGTGGTCCCTCTTACAATACTATCATCAATGATGACTAAATTATCAGAATTTTTAATTTGACCATAAGTGATATCATACACATGAGTAACTAAACTATCTCTATTAGAATCATCCGCAATAAAAGTTCTGAGTTTAGCGTCTTTGATTGCTATTTTTTCTATTCTTGGGCCAGAGAAAACTATTTCCTCTAAATTACTTAAATTTTTATTTTCTAATTTTAATAGTTTTTCTAGTTGACTCTTTTTATTTAATTTATCGATTCGGTCTATCATTCCATAAAATGCAGTTTCAGAAGTATTTGGTATAAAAGAAAATACTGTATTTTTTAAATCATTTTTAATCGAGTGTAAAATTTTATCTGCTAAAAAATTTCCTAACTTTTTTCTTTCTGAATATATTTCAGCATCATTTCCTCTTGAAAAGTAAATTCTTTCAAATGAACACGAAAGTTTTTTTTGAGGATTAACTATTACTTCATTATAAACTGTTCCATTTTTTTTAATAATAATAGCTGTTCCAGGAGATATCTCATGAATTTTATTTTGGTTCACATTCATAGCAGTTTGTATTACAGCTCTTTCGGAAGCTACAATAACTATTTCATCATCTTTATAAAAATATCCTGGTCTAATTCCAGACGGATCCCTTAATGCAAAACAATCTCCATGACCAAATAGTCCACAAATTAAGTATCCCCCATCCCATTTTTTTGCAGAATTAACTAAAACATCCTTAACGTTAATTTTGTTTGCAATTTCATTAGCTAATTCCTGTCTATCTTGAAATTTATTTTTTAAATTATTAAATATTTTACTATTTTCTTCATCAAGAAAGTGACCAATTTTTTCTAGTATTGTTACCGTATCTGACTTATCTTTAGGGTGTTGACCCAAATCAATCAATTGATTAAAGAGTTCATCTACATTTGTCATATTAAAATTACCTGCTAGAACTAAATTTCTTGACTTCCAGTTATTTTGCCTTAAAAAAGGATGGCAATTTTCAATACTATTACCTCCATAAGTACCATATCTCAAATGTCCTAAAAAAATTTCTCCTGAAAAAGGCATATTATCTTTTAACCATTTAACATCATTAATTTTCGTTGGGTGAGTTTTGCTTACATTATCAAATTTGTCATCTATATATTTAAAAACTTCTCTAACTGGATTTTGTAAATTAGTCCTATACCTGCTAATATATCTTTTACCAGGTGGTATATTCAATTTAATATTTGCCAGGCCGGCTCCATCTTGCCCTCTATTTACTTGTTTTTGCATTAGTAAATACATTTTATTTAGGGCATACCTTGCAGTATTATATTTTTTTTTATAAAAGTTTAATGGTTTCAATAATCTAATCATTGCTACTCCACACTCATGTTTAATATCGTCACTCATAAATAAATTTAAATAAAGTCTTTTTTTTTCATATTTAACCACTCTAAGGCATTAGAGCATAATAATTTTCTTTTAATTTTAATGTCAGAATAAGTATCATTTATTAACTTACCTGGCTTCAATTCTCCAAGAGGAAATGGATAATCTGTTCCAAGTAAAACCTTATTTTCCCCAACTAAATCTACTATATATTTTAACATTTTATCACTGTGAACAAGACTATCTAACCAAAATTTACCTAAATATTCTTTAGGATTTATTTTATTATCAACTGCAACCAAATCAGGTCTTACATTAAATCCATGCTCAATTCTTCCGATTGTTCCTGGGAAAGAGCCACCCCCGTGAGCAAATGCAACTCTTAAATTTGGAAGTTTTTGAAAAGTTCCACTAAATATTAACGAGCAAATTGCCAAAGAAGTTTCCATAGGCATTCCAACTAACCAAGATAACCAGTATTTTTCCATTTTATTTTTTGACATCCACCACCACGGATGAATAAATACAGACATATCTAAATCTTGACATGCTTGAAAAACAGGAAAAATTGAATAATGATCTAAATTAAACTCATTTACATGGGATCCTATTTGAACACCTTTTAATCCTATTTTTTTACATCTTTCTAATTCTTTAATTGATAAATCGGTACTTTGAAGAGGTAAGTTACCTAAACCTACAAATCTTTTTGAATTTAAACTAACTTTTTCCGCAATATCATCATTTAAAAATTTAGAAATTTCCAGACCATCTTTTGGTTTAGTCCAATATGAAAACATGACAGGTACAGTTGATAAAACTTGAATATTTATATTAAAATTATTACAATCATGAATTCTTGAATTAATATCCCAACAATTGGATTGAACCTCTCTAAAAAACTTGTCATTCATCATCATTTTTGCACAACAATTTTTATGATGATTTAATCTTATATACTCTCCATAACCAAATTTTTTATTGAAATTTGGGATATTTTTTGGCAAAATATGAGTATGAATATCTATTGAAAATAAATTCTCCATTCTATATGAACCTAGAGTCAATATCCATTATAAAGTTACAATTTTTACATTTTCTTAAAAACTCTGAATTATAAAATTTTTTAAAAACTGGATTAAAGTCCTTTTCAATATTCTTCAAATGAAAATATTCTTCAAATATTTTTTCATTACAATTTTCACAAAACCAAATTAATCCATCTTTGTCTTTATTTGTCCTAACTTTTTCAATAACTAATCCAATAGAACCCTTTGGGCGAACAGGAGAGTGAGGAATTTTTGCTGGGAGTAAAAACATATCTCCTTCATTTACTTTTATATTAACTAATTTGTTATTTTGCTGAGTTAATATATTTATATTGCCTTCTATTTGATAGAATAATTCTTCACTTTCATTATAATGATAATCTTTTCTCGAGTTTGGCCCTGCAACAACCATTACAATAAAATCGCCTGCTTTATTATATAAATTTTTATTACCAATAGGAGGTTTTAAAATTGATCTATTTTCATCTATCCATTTATTCAAATTAAAAGGTTTTTCCATTTTTTAATTTTTGAGCAATATACTAATTAGATTTTAAAAATTAATTTAATCACGACTTAAAACCATAAATTTATTTTAAAAATTAATTTGTATCTAATAAATATTTGTGCAATGTTTTTTTTTATATAATTAATATTAACTTAGTTTTTAATTTATTTTAAGTATAAATCAATAAAATTTAAAATGGATTTTTCATTAAAAAATAAAACTGCCATTGTTTGTGGTGCTTCTCAAGGAATTGGTAAATCAACTGCAATAAAATTTGCAAAACTTGGTGCATCCTTAATACTTATTTCAAGGAATGAATTAAATCTTAAAAAAGTTTTAAAGAACTTAAAAACTGAAGATCATCAAAAACACGATTACTTGGTTTGTGATTTTCAAAATACTGATGAATTAAAAAAGAAAGTTAAACTTTTAACCTCAAAATACTCAATTGATATACTAATCAATAACTCAGGTGGGCCAAAGTCAGGTCCAATTCATTCTGCCCAACCTAAAGAATTTATAAATGCATTTAACCAACACCTAATATGTAATCATATCTTAGTTCAAAGTGTTTTAGATAATATGATAAATAAAAAATTTGGCAGAATTATTAATATTATTTCAACTTCTGTTAAAGAACCGATCGATAACCTTGGTGTATCAAACACTATTCGATCAGCAGTTGCTAATTGGGCTAAAACTTTGTCTAAAGAAATTGGAAAATATAATATTACTGTAAATAATATTCTCCCAGGGGCAACTAATACTGATAGATTAAGCTCAATTATAAAAAATAGATCATATATGACAGGTAATTCATTTGAAAATGAAAAAAAAAATATAATTGATAAAATCCCAATGAACAGAATTGGTCATCCTGAGGAAATATCTGATGGTATTGCATTCTTAGCCTCTACATCTGCCTCTTATATAAACGGTATTAATTTAGTTATTGATGGAGGAAGAATGTCAAGCTTTTAATTATGGAAAAAATAAAAAATTTTATTGGAGGTAAGTTTTTAACTCCAATATCAAAAAAATATTTAGAAAATTATGATCCTGCCAAAGGAGAAATATATTCTCTTGTTCCTGATAGTGATTCTAGAGATATAAAAACAGCAGTTGATATGAGCAGTTCTGTTTTTCCTTTTTGGTCTAATTTACCTTTGAAAGATAGATCAAATTATTTGATGAAAATTGCTCATGAAATTGAGAAAAATTTGGAAATGCTAGCTATAGCAGAATCGAAAGATAATGGGAAACCTCTATGGTTATGTAAATCAGTTGATATACCAAGAGCTGCATCTAATTTCAAATTTTTTGCCTCTTGTATAACTCAATTTTCATCAAAATTCTATCATACCTCAAGTAATGTTTATAATTATGTTCTGAAACAACCAATAGGAATAGCTGGATGTATATCTCCATGGAATCTTCCTTTATATTTACTAACTTGGAAAATTGCACCTGCTCTAGCTGCAGGAAATTGTGTCATTGCAAAACCATCAGAATTAACACCAATGACAGCACACTTACTTGCAAAAATTTGTAAGAAGATTGAATTGCCTGATGGAGTTTTAAATATAATTCATGGAAGAGGAGAGAATGTTGGTGAAGAAATTGTACAAAATAAAAATATTCCTGTAATTTCATTTACTGGAGGAACCAAAACAGGTAAAAAAATAGCTGTTAACTGTGCAACTAGAATGAAAAAATTTTCTTTGGAATTAGGTGGTAAAAATCCAAATATAATTTTTTCTGACTGCAACTTTGATCTTGCCCTAAAAACTACGATTAAATCTTCTTTTTCAAATCAAGGTCAAATATGTTTGTGCGGGTCTAGGATTTTTATTCAAAAAAAAATTTACAAAAAATTTGTCAAAGAATTCGTTAAAGAGACTAAAAAAATAATTGTTGGACCTCCTTCTGAAAAAAAATCTCAGCTTGGAGCTCTAATATCTGAAAATCACCTAAAAAAAATTGAATATTATGTAGATTTAGCAAAAAAAGAGGGAGGTAAAATATTAACTGGGGGTGAAAAAGTTAATTTATCTGGAAAATTTTCTAAAGGATATTATTATAAACCAACCATAATAGAAGGTTTAGATATGAACTGTAAAGTTAATAAAGAAGAAATATTTGGTCCTGTTGTAACTGTTATTCCATTTGACAGTGAGCAGGAAGTTATATTTCTTGCAAATCAATCAGATTATGGATTATCATCATCAATTTGGACAGAAAATTTAACTACCGCTCACAAAGTTTCATCTAAATTAGATTCAGGTATAATCTGGGTTAACTCCTGGTTATTAAGAGACCTTAGAACTCCCTTTGGTGGAATGAAAAATTCAGGTATTGGGAGAGAAGGGGGATATAAATCTCTTGAATTTTTCACAGAAACTAAAAATGTTTGTTTAAATTTTGATTAAAATGAAAAAAATTATTTTTTTTACAATACTTTTTTCTTCAAAAGTTTTTTCTCAAATAGACTGTGAAATTCCAATACCAAATCTTAACATAAATACTGGGAATAACATGACTGTAATGTTACACAGTAACTTCATATCTTCAGTAGAATTTGAATCTGATAATCCATTTTTAATTGTTTATAACAATTCAAATGAATTAGTTTTAGGATTAAGTCTTCTTGGTACAGAAGATTTAATCAATGGGTCTCAAGCTCTAACAATTTGGGGTGACGATAGTATTACTCCTGAGATTGATGGGGCTACTAATGGTGAAAATTTAATTATTAGAATCGTAGATGGAGTCAAAATTTATGATGTAAATCAAATAATTCAACTTCTAAATTCGGGTCAAACTTCTTTGATTGATAATCTTTCATATAGTAGTAATGGTATTAAAATAGTTTATTCTGCTGAATTAACTTTAAATTGCATTGGGGAAATTTATGGATGTATGGATGAGAATGCTTGTAATTTTGATATTTATGCAACTGAAAATATAAACTGCGTTTATCCTTATGAATTCTATAATTGTTCAGGTAATTGTTTAAATGATTATGATTTTGATGAAATTTGTGATGAATTGGAAATATTTGGCTGTATTGAACCAATGGCTTGTAATTATAACTCATTTGCGACAGAAGAATTAATTTATGATGAATCAAACAATATTTTTTGTATTTATCCAAATCAAAATAATTGTGAATCATGTTCAGGAGAAATTGATGGAAGTGGAACTATAATATATTTTGATAATGATTTTGACGATATTTGTGATACAGTAGGTTGTTCCGATTTCTCTGCTTTAAATTTCAATCCCTTTTCACTAATTGATGATGGGTCATGCGAATATCTTGATTTAGTAAATGAAAAAAAAATTGAAATTTCAGTTTTTCCCAATCCTTCAAAAAATAATTTATTCATTGAAGGAAATATGTCTTCAAGTATAATAGAATTTTTAATTTTTGATAGATTTGGTAATTTGATTTTGAAAAAAAATAAAGAAAAAAATAATAACCTTAAACAAAGATTAGATATTTCCGATTTAACTTCTGGTTTTTATTTTTTGAAAATTCAAGTTCATAAAAAAACTATTTATAAAAAATTTGTAAAACATTAAAATTAATAATTCTAAAATGCAATTAATAAAAGATTCGTTCGATTCAAATAATGCACCTGAACCAGTTGGTGCATATCCTCACTCTCGTAGAGTTGGGAATTTACTTTTTTTGTCTGGAGTTGGTCCAAGAGTTAGAAACTCGAATAAAATTCCTGGAGTTGAAATGGATAAAAAGGGGAAAGTTATTTCATATGATATTGAAAAACAATGTGTTTCAGTTTTTAATAATATTAAAAGTATTTTAGAAGATTCCGGTTCCCATTGGGAAAATATAATTGATGTAACTGTCTTTTTAACTAATATGAAATCTGATTTTAAAATTTATAATAAAGTTTATTCAGATTTTTTTAAAGATAATAAACCCTGCAGAACAACAGTTGAAATATTATCACTCCCTACTCCAATTAATATTGAATTAAAAGTTATTGCTATTATTGATTAATTTATATCATGAAAAAATTTAAAGAATATAAATCATTAAACCTTCCTAATGATTCAAGAGAAATACTTGATTATTGGGAAAAACATAAAATTTTTGAAAAAAGTGTTAAAAAAAATTCTGTAAATAAACCTTATATTTTTTACGAAGGGCCTCCTTCAGCTAATGGTATGCCTGGAATTCATCATGTGATGGCAAGAACCATTAAAGATATTTTTTGTAGGTATAAAACTTTAAAAGGATTCTTAGTTGAAAGAAAAGCAGGATGGGATACTCATGGATTACCTGTTGAATTAAGTGTAGAAAAAGCACTAAACATTTCAAAAGAAGATATCGGAAATAAAATATCGATTGAGGAATATAATAATGAATGTAAAAAAACTGTTATGAAATATACTCATGTCTGGAATAAATTAACCTCTGACATGGGATACTGGGTTGATACTCAAAATCCGTATATAACTTATCAAAGTAAATATATGGAAAGTGTTTGGTCTATTTTATCTAAACTGTATGATAAAAATCTAATTTATAAAGGGTATACAATTCAACCTTTTTCTCCTGCTGCTGGTACGGGGTTAAGTTCACATGAATTAAACCAACCTGGATGTTATAAAATGATTACTGATACTTCCGCCATTGCTCTTTTTGAATTAATACCTAGTTCAATTAAGTTTTCAAAACTCAAACAAATTAATTCTCCCGTATTTGCTTTGGCATGGACTACCACTCCTTGGACCCTTCCTTCTAATACTGCCTTGTGTGTTGGTGAAAATATTCAATATTCGCTGGTAGAAACATTTAACCAGTATGATGGAAAAAATATAATAATAATAATAGCAAAAAACTTAATCCACAAACAACTTGTTGGAAAGTACTTTCAAACTTCAGATGTCAAAGAATTTCAAAATTATAAACATTTAAATAAAAAAATTCCATTCAGATTATTATTTGATTTTAAAGGAAAAGATATAGTTGGTGTAAAATATAAACAATTATTAAATTACGCTAAACCATATCAAGGTTGTGAAAATGCATTTAGAATTATTTCTGGTGATTTTGTAACAACTGATGATGGAACTGGAATTGTTCATATTGCTCCAACATTTGGTGCTGATGACTCAATTGTTGCAAAAAAATTTAATATCCCCTCTTTGCTGGTGATGAATAAAAATAATCAACCAATTCCTATAGTTAATTTCCAGGGGAAATTTATTTCTGGTATGGGAGATTTATCTGGCATGTATGTTAAAAACGAATTCTATGAGAAGAATAACCGGCCAAAAAAATCTGTTGATGTTATAATAATCATTAATCTTAAAGTACAAAGTAAGTTATTTTATTCCCAAAAATATGAACATTCCTATCCACACTGTTGGAGAACAGATAAGCCGATATTATATTATCCACTTGACTCCTGGTTTATTAAAACTACAGAGTACAAAAATAAATTAATTAAACTGAATGATTCTATTAATTGGAAACCAAATTCGACTGGGATTGGAAGATTTAAAAATTGGCTTGAGAACCTAAATGACTGGAATCTTTCAAGATCTAGATTCTGGGGAATCCCAATTCCTATTTGGTCAACAAAAGATGAGAGTGAAAGAATCTGTATTGGTTCAATCGAGGAACTTTATAATGAATGTGAAAAATCATTAAAATATGGCATAATGAAACATAACCCTTTGAAAGATTTTGTTTTAGGAGATTTTAGTGATATTAATTATTCAAAAATAGACTTACATAAAAATTATGTTGATAAAATAATTTTATGCTCATCTGATTTTAAACCTATGTACAGAGAAAACGACCTTATAGATGTTTGGTTTGATTCTGGATCTATGCCTTATGCTCAGCATCATTATCCTTTTGAAAATAAAAATTTAATTGATGAAAATAAAAATTTTCCTGCGGATTTTATCGCTGAAGGAGTAGATCAAACAAGAGGTTGGTTTTTCACTTTGCATGTAATATCTACAATGTGTTTCAATTCAGTAGCTTTTAAAAATGTAATTTCAAATGGGTTAGTACTTGATAAAAATGGTTCAAAAATGTCTAAAAGACTAGGGAATTCCATAGATCCATTTCTGACAATTAGTAAATATGGTCCTGACGCTACAAGGTGGTATATGATTTCTAATTCTCAACCTTGGGATAATTTAAAATTTGATTTAGATGGTATAACTGAAATTCAAAGAAAATTTTTTGGGACATTACATAATACATATTCATTTTTTGCATTATATGCTAACATAGACGGATTTAATTACTCTGAAAAAGAAATTGACTTTAAGAATAAACCTGAAATTGATAGGTGGATAATTTCATCACTTAATTCATTATTACTTAAAGTTGAACTAGAATACGAAAATTATGAGCCAACTAAAGTTACTCGTTTAATTCAAAAATTTGTAACTGAAAATCTAAGTAATTGGTATGTAAGACTTTGTAGAAGGAGATTTTGGAAAGGAGATTATACTGAAGATAAAGTCTCAGCTTATCAGACACTATTTACCTGTCTAATTGAAATTTGTAAAATTTCATGCCCAATTTCTCCATTTTATTTTGATAAATTATACTTAGATTTAGTGAGTAGTTCAGACTACAATAAAAATTTATCCGTTCATCTTTCTGAATTTCCAGTAATAAATTCAAAATTTATAGATTTAAGTTTGGAAAAAAGAATGAAGTTGGCCCAAAATATTTCCTCAATGGTATTATCTCTTAGAAAAAAGGAGAAAATTAAAGTTAGACAACCATTGTCTAAAATTATAATTCTATCCTCGGACGAAGAAATTAACAGTGATATCATATCAATAAGCCACTATATTTTAACTGAGGTAAATGTTAAGAAGATTGATTTTATGTCAAATAGTTCAGATATATTAAAGAAAAATATTAAACCCAATTTCAAAATACTTGGACCAAAATATGGCAAGATGATAAAATACATAAACAAAAAAATTTCTAATTTCAATCAAAATCAAATTAACAACATTGAAAAATATGGTTATATTGAAATTTTACTTAATAATAACAAAATTGTAATCAAGAAAGAAGATGTAATAATTAATTCAAATGAAATAGATGGATTATCTATAAGTAATAATTATGGACTAACAATTGCTTTAGATATTGAACTAACAGATAAACTTATTTTTGAGGGAATTGCCAGAGAACTAATAAATAGGATTCAAAATTTAAGAAAAGAAAAAAAATTTAATGTTACAGATAAAATAATATTATATATTTTGTGTGATAACAAAATTAATGAAGCAATTATTAATAATAAAGATTACATTTGTGAAGAAACATTAATTAAAGAAATTAATTTTTTAAAACATAAGCCCAAAAGTTTTAACCATATTGAATTTAACAATTTAAAAAGCTATATTGAAATAAAAAAATGTTGAAATTATGAAAAATGTAAGTAGAAGATACTCTGACTCAGATTTATTAGAATTTAAAAAACTTATAAAGGAAAAAATTAATTCAGCTGGTGAAGATCTTAAAAGGTTGAGAGACTCAATTACTCAAAACGCAGGGAATGGAACTAATGATACATACTCTGCTTTCAAAGCTTTTGAAGAAGGATCTGAAACCCTTTCAAAAGAATCAAATTCATTACTAGCTCAAAGACAAGAGAAGTTTATTCTTGATTTAAAAAATGCATTAATTAGAATTGAAAACAAAACTTATGGTATTTGCAGAGTCACAGGTAAATTAATAAAGAAAGAAAGATTATTACTTGTTCCTCACGCAACTTTGAGCATAGAAGCAAAACAGATGCAAAATAGAAAATAACCTTTTTATGAAAAAATCAATTTTGATTATTCTTATTATAATTTTAATTGATCAAGTCTTAAAAATTTATGTGAAATCATCAATGATTTTAGGTGAGGAGTACAAGATCTTAGATTGGTTTTATATTCATTTTACAGAAAATAATGGAATGGCTTTTGGTTTAGAATTTGGTGGTAAGATTGGTAAAGTTATACTGATGATTTTAAGAATATCTTTTGTCCTAATAATGATTTCCTATGTTAAAAAAAACACTTTTTAAACAATATGATAATTTATCATTACTAACTTTTTCCCTAATTATTGGGGGAGCTATAGGTAACATAATTGATGGTGTTTTTTATGGATATTTTTTTACATCGAGCTTAGGACAAATTTCTACTTTTTCAATTAATGGAAATGGATACGCTCCATTAATGTTTGGTAAAGTTGTTGATATGTTTTATTTTCCGTTATACAAAGGATTTTTACCTGATTACATACCTTTTTTAGGAGGAGACTATTTTATATTCTTTAGACCTGTATTTAATTTTGCAGATACATGTATATCTATCGGGGTCTTTCTATTAATTTTATTTAATAAAAAGATACTGAAATTTATCGATTAAGATTTTTGACAAATAATTTTTTTATGTCATCAACATTAGATTTTAAAATATCTTCAGCAAATCCAACTTTAACTAATTCCCCTTCACTAATAACGGAAATTCTATCACAAAATGATTTTACAATATTTAAATTGTGAGAGATGAAAATGAAAGTTAAATTATATTTATTTTTCAAAAAATTAAGTAAGTTTAAAATTTGTCCTTGGAGTGATAAATCCAATCCTGATATAGATTCATCAAATATAATAACTTTAGGTTTAACCGCAATTGCCTTAGCTATTGCTACCCTCTGAATTTCTCCCCCCGATAATTGGTGTGGATATCTTTCTAAAATTTCTTTTTCTAATCCCACATCTGATAATAAATTATTTAAATATTTTTTCATTTTAATATTATTAGATTCTAATTTATAATATTTAATTATTTCCATAATCATAATATCTATTCTTTGTGATGGATTTAATGAAGATTTAGTATTTTGAAAAATTATTTGAATATCTCTCCTTGAATTTAGTTTACTTTTAGTAATCTTTCCTGATGTTATTTTTTCTAAATTTAAAATACATTTAACAATAGTGCTTTTTCCTGATCCTGATTTCCCAATAATTCCAAAACACTCTCCTTTAAAAATTTTTAAATTAATATTTAATAAAGCTGTATGTACAATATCGCTTCTGAAAAATCTTTTAATAAGATATTTTTTTGAAACATTAGTTAATTTAATAATAGGTTTATTTTCATATATTCTATTTCTATTTTTAATTAAAATTGTTTTTTCTAAGACATTTTCTTTTCGAAATAAACTAAAATTGAAATTTTTTTCTAAGACATTTTCTTTTGTCAAATATTTAATTAGGTTGAATTTGTAACTTTCTTTAATCAATAATAAAGCTTTGGTATAGATATTTAAAGGATTTTGAAATAAATTTTTAGTCGTATTTTTTTCTAGAATTTTTCCTTTAAATATAACTATTATCCTTTTACTTATTTTTTCTACAATTGATAAATCATGACTTACAAATAAACAAGTAAGCTTATATTTTTTTTGGATTTTCTTAAATAAGCAAATTATTTCACTTTGTGTTATATTGTCTAAAGAAGTCGTAGGCTCATCAGCTATTAAAATTCTTGGATTACAAGATAATGCTATAGCAATTATGATCCTTTGAAGTTGACCTCCTGATAATTGATGTGGATAAGAATTGTAAATCCTTTCTGTATCTGAAAAATCAACAGATTTTAATAAACTGTGAGTTTTAATTTTTGAAAATTTATTATTGAGACCTAAATTATATTTTACACCTTCTAAAATTTGTTCACCACACTTTATTTTAGGATTTAAAGAATTTAAAGGACTTTGAAAAATAATTGATATTTCATTTAGTCTAATTTTTCTTATTTCTTTTTCATTTAAGTTTAATAACGGTATTTTCTCATTATTTTTATAATACCATATCTGCCCAGAATCAATTTTTAAATTACTTGAACGCAACAGCGATAAAATTGTTAAACAAATTATAGATTTTCCTGAACCAGACTCTCCAACCATAGAAATAAACTCTGACTCATAGATTTTAAAACTTACAGAATGTAGTAGAGTATTTTTTTTTTCAATATTAGATATAGTAAGATTATCTATATGTAGTATTATATTACTTTTATTAAACAAAAAATTTAATTTTTATTTTTTTCATCTGTGCTAATAATTTCAATTATATAATCTTTTAAATCTGATGGAAGAATTAATGAATCATATTTTTGAAAATGACCTAACCTTACAGCTATAAGTCTTAATTCCGGAATTAAAATTAAATATTGACCTAATAAACCAGTTAAACAAAAGACAGGATATTTAAATTCTTTATCAAATTTTCTCCAAGAATATGAATAGTGATTTACTATCCCATTATTTAGAGATTCGCGAACAAATTTTTTATCCAAAATTTGTTCACTTTTCCATACTCCATTATTAAGATAAAGACTACCTATTCTTGCTAAATCAAGAGCATTTGTTATAAAACAACAATGACCTTTTTCAATAGACTTATCTTTATCAATTGACCAAAGAGCGTTATAATTAGAATTCAAAGGAGTCCAAAGTTTCTCAGATGTATATGAACTTATATTTTTTTTAGTTGCTCTTTGAATTAGAAGTGCTAATAACATTGTATTACCACTTAAGTATCTAAATTGTTCTCCCGGTTTCTCTAAGAAATTAAGATTTAATGTGAAATTTAAATTGTTATTAGTTAAATATGATTCAGCTAATTGACCCAATGGATTAAAAGAATTTTCATTCCAATATAATCCTGAACTCATTGTAATTAAATCTTTTATTGTTACCTGATTATTATAACTTTCTCCTTCTCTCTTTAATTCTGGTAAATATTTAATTATTTTTTCATTAATATCTCCAATGTAACCTTCCTTAATAGCTATACCTAAAAGGGATGTTACAATCCCCTTAGTGACAGAGAAAGTGTTAGTTAAAGATTTTTCTGATCCAATATCCCAATACCTTTCAAAAATTAAACTATCACTTTTAATAATTATAAATGCAATTGATTTATTTTCCTCTAAATAATTTTTAAGATTACTGGTAATTTCAAATGAATTAAATTTTTTTGATTTTTCCCATTGAACAGGGTTCTTAGAAATTATTTCACTAGTTTCATGGAAATATTTATAATCTTCTAGTGTGGCAGTAAAATTACCAAAAATATATCCTTTAAATAAAGCCGTATAAAAAAAGCTTTTACCACTTAAAATAATCACTAAATTTATCAGTAATATTATTCCAATTAAATACTTTAATTTTTTTGATATTACAATTAACATAATTTAAAACTAAATAATTTTTCAAAATGCTTTTTCAATTTTTCTTTTAAATTATTCATACTAATTTCTATGCCTAATTCTATGTTCATTGATGTTACAGACTTATCTTTAATTCCACATGGTATTATTTTTGTAAAATTACTTAAATCATTGTTAACATTTAAAGCTAGGCCATGCATTGTTACCCATCTACTTGATTTAACACCGAAAGCACAAATCTTTCTTGCAAACTCACTATTTCGATCAATCCAAACCCCTGTTTGACCTTCAATTCTTCCAGATTTAATATCGTATTCTAATAATGTTCTAATTACAACTTCTTCAAGTAATCTAAGATATTTGTGAATATCAGTAAAAAAATTATCTAAGTCAAAAATTGGATAGCAAACCAATTGACCAGGACCGTGATAAGTTATATCTCCTCCTCTGTTTATTTTATGGAATTTAATTCCTAATGAATCTAATTCTATTTTATTTATTAACAAGTTTGAAATTTTACCACTTTTACCTATTGTAAAAACACTGTAGTGTTGACAAAAAAGCAGGTAACTTTTGGTTGGAATTTTAACTTGGTTTAATTTTTCTCTTTTTCTATTTTCACTCTTTATATCTAAAATCTCATTAAATTTAATTTCTTGAATCTCCCAAGCTTTATGAAAATCGATCAAACCTAAATCATGAAATTCAACTTCATTTAAATTACTATTCATATATGAAATTTTAAACTTTCTTTAGTTCACTTTTTAGGTAATCTATTACATCAATTTCTTCTGCAATTACATTATTTTTTTTTGATAAATTATATGAGACATGGTCACATAAATTTATAAGATAAAATGTATTTTCAATTATTGAATTTCCTTTTGACTCAATTTCGATTACTGAAGAGGTATATTTAGATATAATTTTTTTATTTATTTCCAATCTCTTAATATTTCTGTAATAGTCTTTTTCATTCTTAAAAAAAATTACGGCTAAATTATTATTTTTATTTCTCCAACCAACTAACTCATTGTGATTCATCTCCGGAATGGTATTTGTAAAACCTAGCATTTTTGAATTTTCATTTAATTGTTGCTTAAATCTTGTAATCATTCCAGAAAATCCCTCACAACTGTACAAAATTGGTATCTTACCAAATAAGATATCGGTTATTTTCTTTGATTCATTTTGAATTTCATTTTGATATTCATCAATTAAATCTGCAGAATTTAAAATTTCATTCACGAAATCATAATTAATAATCTTATAATTATATAAAATAAATAAAATTTGAGTTATTGAATATCCAATCATTGTTCTTGGAGATTTTGCTTTTGGAAGCAAAATGTAATTAAGATTTTTCTGTTTGGCCAATTCTATTAAAAAGCCACCAGAACTGATACAAACAATTTCGCAATTCTTATGTAATGATTTTTTAAAAACCTCAATAGTTTCCTCTGTATTACCAGAGAATGAAGAACAAATAACTAAAGTATCTTCATTAATATATTTTGGTATATCATATCCTTTAATAACATTAATGGGCAAAATACTAGTATCTGATACAAACTCAGACACTATTGTTCCTCCAATACCAGATCCCCCTAGACCAGAAATTATAACATTTTTATATGATCGCTTTTTACTATGTAATGTGAAATTTTCTCCTATTTTAACTGCATCTCTGAGTTGATGGCTAAAATTTATTATTAAATCTTTCATAAAAATCAGTTTTATTGACCAAATTAAAAAATTTTATTCTAAAAAAGTTGGTATATTTAAAACAAAATTAATTTAATGGCCAAAAAAATTTCAGAACAAGAAATTAATAGAAGAAGTTCTCTTGACAAAATAAGAGAGCTTGGTATTAATCCTTTCCCAGCAGAGAGTTTTAATGTAGATACTAATTCTATTGCATGTAAGAAAGAATTTGTTGATAAAAAAAATGTAAAAATCGCTGGCAGAATTATGTCGAAAAGAGTTATGGGGAAAGCTTCTTTTGCAGAAATTCAAGACTCTAAAGGAAGAATACAATTATATCTTAACAGAGATGAAATTTGTAACACTGAAAATAAAAGTCTATATAATGAAGTTTTTAAAAAACTTTTAGATATTGGAGATATTATAGGAGTCCATGGGTTTTTATTTAAAACTAAGGTTGGTGAAATTTCAATTTGGGTTAAAAATATTATAATCTTATCTAAATCTATAAAACCTCTTCCGGTAACTAAAATTGATGAAAAAGGAAATAAATATGATGAATTTTCCAATCTTGAACTTAAATATCGAAGAAGATATGTTGATTTAATTGTAAATGAGAATACTAAAAAAGTTTTTATTGACAGAAATAAAATTATTTCTGTTATGCGAAACTTTTTTAATGATTATTCGTATTTAGAGGTGGAAACTCCTATTTTACAGAGTATCCCTGGTGGTGCTTCAGCAAGACCTTTTAAAACTCATCATAATTCATTGGATATTCCACTTTACTTGAGGATTGCAAATGAATTATATTTAAAAAGGTTAATTGTAGGCGGATTTGATGGTGTATTTGAGTTTGCCAAATGCTTCAGAAATGAAGGAATGGACAAAACTCATAATCCAGAATTTACAATGTTAGAAATTTATGTAGCATACAAAGATTATTTTTGGATGATGGATTTTACAGAAAAATTATTTGAAAAAATATCATTAGAATTTAATAATAGTTCCAAAATTAAAGTGGGAGAAAATGAAATAAACTTAAGACCTCCTTTTGACAGAATTTCAATGACTGAAGTTATTAATAAGTATACAAATATCGATATTTCAAAACTTAACCTAGATCAGTTAAAAATTGAGTGTGAAAAATTGAATATAGATACCTATGACCTACAAAGTAAAAGTAAACTAATTGATGCTATTTTTAGTGAAAAATGTGAACCGAAACTAATCCAACCGACTTTTGTAGTTGATTATCCTAAAGAAATGTCTCCACTGTGTAAAATACACAGAAAAAATAAAAATTTGACTGAAAGATTTGAGTTATTTATCAATGGAAAAGAAATTGCAAACGCATATTCAGAATTAAATGATCCTTTGGATCAAAAGGAACGTTTTAAAAGTCAAATGAAACTTCTCTCAAAAGGAGATGATGAAGCAATGATTATTGATCAGGATTTTATCAGATCTCTTGAATATGGGATGCCTCCTACTTCAGGCATGGGAATTGGAATTGATAGACTAACAATGCTAATTACAAATCAACCTTCAATTCAAGATGTTATATTTTTTCCACAGATGAAACCAGAAAAATAAATATTATCATTCATTTTTTTAATTTTTCGTAACTATTTCTAATTTTGATTAGCTCTGTGATATTTTTATTTATGAAATCTATTTGATTATCGAAAAAAAAATTTTTGTCGATATTAAACTTATCAATTTTGATTTCTTTTAAAATATTTTTCAACTCACTCGGAGTCACCTGTTGTTTAGAGTCTGTAAGAGCTTTTTTAGGATTTATATGAGACTCAATCATTATTCCATCGTATTTTAGACTTAATGCTATTTTAATAGTATCAATAATATTTTCTGTATTTCCACATATATGAGATGGATCAACTAATAATTTTAATTCAGGAAATTTTTTTTTAACTTCAATAACTTTATCCCAATGAGGAAAATTTCTGAAGGGAGAAGAATAAAATGAAGAAAAACCTCTATGAATTATTCCAATTTGTGATATTCCAGAAGAAAGTATCCTTTCTAGTGCACCAATCCATAATTTAATATCTAGATGAATAGGGTTTTTAACTAATATAGTTTTATTAGATCCTTTCAAGGAATCTGATATCTCATTAACTGAAAAAGGATTGGTTGTAGTTCTTGCTCCAATCCAAAAAATATCAATATCGTACTTTAAGGCTAATTCTATATGTTTAGCATTAGCTACTTCTATTGCTAAATCTAGATTAGTAATAGTTTTAACTTCCTGCATCCATTTTAGCCCTTCTTCACCTATTCCTTGAAATCCTATAGCTTTTGTTCTTGGTTTCCATATACCTGCTCTAAAAATTTTTACTCCAATTTTTTTTAATTCAATGGCTGTATTTATTAATTGATCTCTCGTCTCTGCACTACATGGCCCTGAAATTATGAAATTACTGTCAAGATAAGGTTTTATCCAAATACTATTTTCTTTTGTTATTATCAATTAGATACACAATTAAAATTTTCTCAAAAATAATAGAAAATATTTAGAATTTTATATTATTCGTTTGAGTATTATAGTTTTATTATATTTGCCAAAATTATTATATAAGTTGTTATGGAATTTTTGACACAAAATCTAATTTACTTAGTACCTTTATTTGGAATAACTGGTCTATTTTTTATGTATATTAAGTCTTCTTGGATCAAGAAACAAAATACTGGAAATGAAAATATGCAAGAATTAGCTAACTATATAGCAGATGGGGCTATGGCTTTTCTTAAAGCAGAATGGAAAGTACTAACTTACTTCTCTTTGATTGCCAGTATATTACTATTTTACTCTGGAACACTTGTTGAAACATCTAGCCCAATTATTGCTTTATCATTTTTAATAGGAGCTATTTTTTCTGCTTTGGCAGGATACTTTGGAATGTCAATAGCAACTAAAGCTAATGTTAGAACTACAGAAGCTGCTAAAGAATCTCTTTCAAAAGCATTAAAAGTTTCGTTTACCGGAGGGACAGTAATGGGTGTTGGTGTTGCTAGTTTAGCAATACTAGGTTTAGGTTTACTATTTATAGTTTTTTATAATTATTTCGTAATTAGTGTAGGTGCTTCAGCTGATAGCATTGAAATGGTTAAAACTCTTGAGGTTCTTGCTGGATTTTCTCTAGGTGCCGAGTCAATTGCTTTGTTCGCAAGAGTTGGAGGAGGGATTTATACTAAAGCTGCTGATGTAGGTGCTGATCTAGTTGGTAAAGTTGAAGCTGGAATCCCTGAAGATGATCCAAGGAATCCTGCTACTATTGCTGATAACGTAGGTGATAATGTTGGAGATGTAGCAGGAATGGGCGCTGATTTATTTGGATCATATGTTGCTACAATACTTGCAACAATGGTTCTGGGTCAAGAAATTTATTCAGAAGACTCATTTAATGGAATTGGCCCAATATTACTCCCAATGATTATCGCATCTCTAGGGTTACTATTTTCAATTGTTGGAACATTTTTTGTAAAAATCAATAAAGAATCTGATTCAGTTCAAAGAGCTTTAAATATTGGAAATTGGAGTTCAAGTATTTTGACTTTAATCTCATCATATTTTGTCGTTAACTGGATTTTACCTTCTTCAATGTCTATTAGAGGATATGAATTTACTTCAAATGATGTTTTCTTATCTATTTTTTTGGGATTAACAGTAGGAACACTAATGTCTGTTATTACAGAATATTATACTGCAATGGGTAAAAGACCAGTTAATTCAATAATTAACCAATCTTCAACTGGACATGCCACAAATATTATTGGGGGACTTGCAATTGGAATGGAATCTACAGTTTTACCAACATTAATACTTTCTTTCGGGATTATTTTATCTTATTCTTTTGCTGGATTATATGGTGTAGCTATTGCTGCTGCTGGTATGATGGCTACTACTGCAATGCAACTTGCTATTGACGCATTTGGCCCGATTGCTGATAATGCAGGTGGAATTGCAGAAATGAGTAGATTACCTAAAGAAGTCAGAGAAAGAACTGATAATCTTGATGCTGTTGGTAACACGACTGCAGCTGCTGGTAAAGGTTTCGCAATTGCCTCAGCTGCTCTAACTGCTCTTGCTTTATTTGCTGCTTTTGTAGGGATTTCTGGTATAGATAGTATTGATATTTTTAAAGCTCCAGTTCTTGGAATGCTCTTTATAGGAGCAATGATTCCTTTTATTTTCTCTTCACTAGCAATTGCTGCTGTTGGTAGAGCTGCAATGGATATGGTTAACGAAGTTAGAAGACAATTCAAAGATATACCTGGTATCATGGAGGGTAAAGCAAAGCCTGAATATGAAAAATGTGTTGATATTTCAACTAAAGCGTCAATAAGAGAGATGATTCTTCCTGGAGGAATTGCTTTAATTACTCCAATTATTGTCGGATTTGGATTCAAGGATATATTTGATGATGTTTCATCCGCAGAAATGCTTGGTGGTCTTCTTGCTGGAACTACCGTTTCTGGAGTTCTAATGGGGATGTTTCAAAATAATGCAGGTGGAGCATGGGACAACGCAAAAAAATCATTTGAGGCAGGAGTTATTATAAATGGGAAAAAAGAATTTAAGGGGTCAGAAGCTCACAAAGCTTCTGTGACAGGAGATACTGTTGGAGACCCCTTTAAAGACACATCTGGGCCCTCAATGAATATATTAATAAAATTAATGTCAATAGTTTCTTTAGTAATTGCTCCTCACATAGCTGTAAATTCGAATCATAATAATACGCTTAACGATTTGAAAATTGAGAAAACCTTTAATATAGAAAATACTAATGTTGATAATACAAAAAAATTAGATTAATATTAAATAACATTCCACAAATAATTATTTTTCTTAATTTTCTTTTTACTAAACTATCAAATGAAAAGTAAAACTATTCGAAACCTTTCTATACTAGGGTTTATTACTATCTTTGGAATTATTAGTGTTCAAATATATTGGATTACTCAGGCCCTAAATTTACAAAAAAAAGAATTTCAAAATAGTATTTTTATATCCTTAAGAAATGTTGCCAAAGATATTTCAAAATATAATAAAATGGATTTTCCAATCGAAAATCCAGTCAAACAGATTTCCTCTGACTACTACATTGTAAATATAAGAGAAGCCATCGATGTAAATATTTTACAACTTTATCTGAAACAAGAATTTTCAAAATATAATTTAAGACTTGACTATGAGTTCGCGATTTATGATTGTTTAAGTGACAAAATGGTTTATGGAAAGTATGTTTCATTTAATTATGAAAATGAAGAACAATTAAGCAATGAAAATCTTCCAAAATATAACCAATTCACATACTATTTTGGAGTCCACTTCCCAAAAATTAATTCATATCTATTAGCAAGCAATAAGCTTTGGATTTTTTTACTGTAATTTTATTTTTTTCAATTCTATTTTTCGTCTATTCAATTAATATTATCTTGAAACAAAAAAGACTTTCAGAGCTTCAAAAAAACTTCATAAATAATATGACTCATGAATTTAAGACCCCTATTTCAACTATTAATATTGCATCAAAAGCTTTAAATGATAATAATACAATTAAATTAGATAAAAATTTATCAAATTATTCAAGCATCATATTCGAACAAAATCAAAGACTCAATTTGCAAATTGAAAAAATTTTAGAAATTGCCAAAATTGAGAGAGAAAAAATTAAACTTAAAAAAGAGTTAATCAATCTAAACGAAATAATTAAAAGTATAATAAATAGCATTAATTTATCGTTAATAGAATTAAATGCAGAAGTAATTTTGAATTTGTCAAATGATGATATTCTCATTAAATGTGATAAAATTCATTTATCAAATGTTTTATATAATATTGTAGATAACGCCTTAAAATACTCGGAACCAAATCCAAAAATAACAATTGAAACATTATGTGAAAAAAATCATGCTATAATAAAAGTTTCCGATAATGGTGTCGGAATACCAAAAGAATTCATTTCAAAAGTCTCAAATAAATTTTTTAGGGTCCCCACCGGTAAAATTCACAATGTTAAAGGATTTGGATTAGGTTTATTTTATGTAAATGAAATATGTAAAGCTCACAATTGGACATGGAAAATTAATTCTACTGAGAATTCAGGAACTGAAATAACTTTTAAAATATGACTACTATTATTTATGTTGAAGATGATGAAAAATTAAGCTTCGTAACAAAAGATCAGCTTGAAAAAAAAAATTATATAGTTGATAGCTTTACTGATGGATTTAGTGCTCTTAAAGGATTTAAAAAGAAAAAATATGATATTTGTATTCTAGACGTAATGCTTCCAATTATTGATGGATTTTCACTAGCAAAAAGAATTAGACAAATTAATGAAGAAATACCAATAATATTTTTAACTGCTAGATCCTTAACAGAGGACAAAATTGAAGGCTTAAAATTAGGAGGAGACGATTATATAACAAAGCCATATGATATGGAAGAACTTTTTCTAAAAATAGAAATTTTTTTAAAAAGAAAGAAAATTTATAACCTAAAAACTTTTAAAGAAATAATTAGGATTGGTGATTATAATTTAAATATACCTAATCAAATTTTATCAATAAATTCCGTAGAAAAAAAATTAACCCTGAAAGAGACAAAATTATTAAAAATTCTTCATGAAAATCAGAATAATATTATGACAAGGAAAGAAATACTCACTGAACTTTGGGGAAAAGATGATTACTTCTTGGGAAGGAGTTTAGATGTTTTTATATCCAGATTAAGAAAGTATTTAAAAAAAGATATAAAAATATCAATAGAAAATATTAGAGGTGTGGGATTTAAATTAAAAACTTTCTCATAATTAAATTGTTCCTCTTTTTTTTTGTTCTAATTCTATGGCTTCAAACAAAGCTTTAAAATTCCCTTTCCCAAAAGAATTTGAGCCTTTTCTTTGAATAATTTCAAAAAAGAAAGTTGGTCTATCCATAACTGGTTTTGTGAATATTTGTAAGAGATATCCCTCTTCATCCTTATCAACTAATATTCCAAGATTTGTTAAAATACTAATATCTTCATCAATATGGCCACATCTTTCAAATAAATTATCATAATAGGTTTCTGGTACTTCAAGAAATTCAACTCCTTTTGATCTCATATTTTTAACGGAAAAAATTATATCCTCAGATAATAAAGCAATATGTTGACAACCTGAACCATTGTAAAATTCAATAAATTCTTCTATTTGAGATTTTTTTATTCCTTTAGCTGGTTCATTAATTGGAAATTTAATTTTATTATTACTATTAATCATTACTTTACTCATTAAAGCTGTATATTTTGTTGATATATCTTTGTCATCAAAAGTAATTAAATTTGAAAATCCCATTACAGTTGAATAAAAGTTAACCCACTTATTCATTTGATTCCAACCTACATTAGCGACAACATGATCAATATTTTTCAAACGAAAATCAATTTGTGATTTTATCTTTTTAAATTTTTTAAATCCAGGTAAAAATATACCATTATAATTTTTTCTTTCGACAAATAAATGGACAGTATCTCCATATACTTTGATTCCTGAAATAATAATCTCCCCATTTTTATCATGTATTAATTTTGGTAAAAGATATTTTTCTGCCCCCTTGTTGACTGTATTGAGATATGCTAATTTTGAATCCTCTACTAAAAAAGCAATAAATTTAACTCCATCTCCATGACTTTTAACATGGTCTGAAATCTCACTATTTGGAATTAAACTTGAAGTTAAAACTAGCCTAATGTTGTGCTGAACTAGTAAATACGATATTTTTCTTTTATCTCCTGTTTCAAGTCCAGAAAAAGCAATAATTTCAAATCCAAAATAATCTTGATAAAAATATGCAGCTTGCTTAGCGTTACCAACATAAAATTCTATAAAATCAATTTCTAATAAAGGTAAATTATTGTTTTTATTTTGCATTTCTATATTTAGATTAAATTTTCTTTCCAAGATTTATAATAATTTTTATCTTCAAGATCGATTACATTTTTTGATATTTTTAATGGATTGAATGTGTCAACCATAACTGCTAATTCATTAGTTTGTTTTTTACCTATACTATTCTCTGTAGCTCCTGGATGTGGACCATGGGGTATCCCCTGAGGATGTAATGATATATAACCAATCATACTTTTATTTCTACTCATGAAATCCCCATCAACATAAAAGATAACTTCGTCTGAATCAATATTACTATGGTGATATGGTGCTGGGATTGAATTAGGGTGATAATCATAAATTCTAGGACAAAAAGAACAAATTACAAAACTTTTTGAAGCAAACGTCTGATGTATTGGAGGTGGCATATGTATTCTTCCTGTAATAGGTTCAAAATCATGAATTGAGAAAATATATGGAAAATTGTAGCCATCCCAACCAACTAAATCAAATGGATGAGTCTCATAAATAAAGTTATGAACAATATTATGTTTTTTTATCTTTATCAAAAATGTACCAGATTTATCATAAGTTTCGAGTTCGCTGGGTGTTTTTAAATCTCTCTCACAAAATGGTGCACTTTCTAATAATTGACCAGATTCGTTTAAATATCTTTTTGGAAAGGTTATTTTATCACCAGATTCAACTATAAACCATCTATTCTCATTAGAACTAAAGTTAACTTGATAAATTATCCCTTTAGGAACAAAAATATAGTCTCCACTTTTAAAATCAAGATTTCCCATCATTGATCTAAATTTGCCTTTACCTTTATGAACAAAAATGACCTCGTTAGCGTCAGCATTTTTATAAAAATAATCTTCTAATGATTGTGAGGACGAAAAAAGAGATATTTTACAATCATCATTTGATAATATACTTCTCCTAGATTTTATATAATCACTTTTTGAATCTAATTTACTTGAATCAAATAATCTTGGATGAAGATTTTTGATATCTAAAAAGTAATCTTTGATATTTTCAGTTTTGTCAATATTAGATATTCTAGTTGGCCTATTAATATGATATAGTAATGATGATAAACCATGAAATCCTTCATTTCCAAAGAGTTCTTCATAATATAATTTTCCACCTTTACTTTTAAATACTGTGTGACGTTTTTTTGGGATATTACCAAGTTTTTTGTAAAATGGCATCTTATTAAATTTAAATTATTTATCAAATATATCATTAAATATATAATTTAATCGTTTTGACATACTACGAATATTAATTTAATATTTAAATTAATAATTTAATTTATCACAACTTTTTCAAATATCGTATATTTGAAAAATAAGATTGATTTAATGTATAATAATAAAATATTAATAATTGGAGCTCTAGGCCAGATTGGGAGTGAACTTACATTCAAGCTTGCGAATATTTATGGTGAATCAAAAATAATTGCAAGTGATATTAAACTTACAAAAAAAAAAAAATTTGGAAATATTAAGTATTTACATCTTAATATTCTTGACAGAAAATCATTATTTGATCTTGTAAAAAAATATAATATTAATGAAATATATTTATTAGCAGCAAGTCTTTCATATAGGGCTGAAAATAATATTTATGAAAGTTGGCTTCTAAATACTAACTCTTTATTAAATGTCTTAGAGGTTGCCAGAATTTTTAAAATAAAGAAAATATTTTGGCCTAGTTCTATTGCAGTTTTCGGGAATACCTCTGAAAAAATAAATACTCCACAAATAGGAATAATTGAACCTAATTCAATTTATGGGATTACAAAGCTTGCTGGAGAAAGATTGTGTGAATACTATTTCAACAAATTTAACTTAGATATTAGGAGTCTCCGATTACCTGGTTTAATTAGCTGGAAGACACTACCAGGTGGAGGCACTACTGACTATGCAGTAGATATTTTTCATCATGCTATTCAAAATAAAAATTATACCTGCTTTTTAAAAAGAAATACTGTATTACCAATGATGTATATTGATGATGCAATTAATGCAATAATAATATTAATGACAAATGATCAAAAAAAAATAACAATCAGAACATCATATAATATCTCTGGAATTAGCTTCAGTCCAAATAATTTGTATGATGAAATAAAAAAATATAAACCTGAATTTAAAATTAAATACAAACCTGATATTAGGCAAGATATTGCAGATAGCTGGCCTCAATCTTTGGATGACTCAAATGCAAGAAAAGATTGGAATTGGCATCGAAATTTTGATTTATCATCAATAGTCAAAACTATGTTTAAAAATCTTGATAAAAGTATAAAGATAAATTATGATGAATAACCTTAAAATATACAACACCCAGTCTAAAAAGAAAGAAACTTTTACACCAGTTAACAATGGTAAAGTTGGAATGTATGTTTGTGGTCCAACAGTTTATGGAAATGCTCACCTAGGTCATGCAAGACCAGGAATAACTTTTGATATAGTTTATAGATATTTATTACATCTTGGATATAAAGTCAGATATGTGAGAAATATTACTGATGTTGGACATTTGGTAAATGATTTAGATGAAGGGGAGGATAAAATTATAAAAAAGGCAAAAATTGACAACCTTGAACCAATGGAAGTAGTTGCAAATTGTACCAGATCTTATCACACAGATATGAAAAAACTAAATAATTTAGATCCAAGTATTGAGCCAACTGCTACTGGTCACATAATTGAGCAAATAGAATTAATAAAAGACATAATATCAAAAGGTTATGCATATGAAAGTAATGGAGATGTTTATTTTGATGTTTCCAAATACAATGAAAGATATAACTATGGTAAACTTTCTGGACGAAATATTGAGGATCTAATATCAAATACAAGAATTCTTGATGGTCAATCAAGTAAGAAAAAAAATGAAGACTTTGCTTTATGGAAAAAAGCAAAAAAAAATCATATCATGTCTTGGCCATCACCTTGGTCAAAAGGTTTCCCTGGGTGGCATATTGAATGCTCTGCTATGAGCTTAAAATATTTAGGCAGTTCTTTTGATATTCATGGAGGAGGGATGGATCTAATTTTTCCTCATCACGAAGCTGAAATTGCTCAGTCATCAATTTCAACTGGTCAAGATCCAGTAAAATATTGGATGCATAATAATATGATAACTATAAATGGTCAAAAGATGGGTAAATCTCTTGGTAACTTTATAACTCTTGATGAGTTTTTTACAGGTCAACATGAAAAATTATCTAAATCTTTTAGCCCAACTACTATAAGATTTTTTATCCTCCAAGCTCACTATAGATCTCCACTAGATTTTTCAAATATGGCATTAGAATCATCTGAAAAAGGTCTTCAAAAATTATTAAGATCAATTAATACTTTAGAAAAAATTAAACCCTCCAAAAAAAATTCTGTAAATACCAATTCGTATAAAAAATTATTCTATGAAGCAATAAATGATGATTTTAATACTCCTATTTTAATTTCTTATATTTTTGATGTTGTTAAACTAATTAACAATATTAAAACGAATAAAGTTTTCATTGATAAAAAAAATAAAAATGAATTGATTTTACTAATGAAGACATTTTGTTTTGATATACTTGGGCTTAAAAATAATAAAGTTAGTACTTCAAAAAATGAGGATTTTTCTAAATTAATAAAAATTTTGATTCAAATTAGAGCAACTGCAAAAGAAGATAAAAATTATACTTTAGCTGACTCAATAAGATCAAAATTGGAAAGGTTAAATATTGTAATAAATGATAACAAAGAGGGAACTAATTGGGATTTTGATACATAAATTAATCAAATGATTTTTAATTATAAATGTCTAAAATATTATCTATTTATATCTTTAATCTCATGTAATTTGAATAGAGATCAAGATACTATTAAAAATAATCAGAATAGTATTATGATTCCCGCATTTAATCAAGACTCAGCTTATAAAAATATATCTGATCAAGTTAACTTTGGACCAAGGGTACCAGGGTCGGAAGAACATTATAAATGTAAAAATTATATATCAAAAAAACTTTCAAATTATTGTGATACTTTAATATTACAGGATTTTGAGGCAGTAACTTTTGATAATAAAATTTTAAATTCAACAAATATTATTGGTTCTTTCTCTCCTAATAAAGCTAAAAGAATTTTATTGTGCGCTCATTGGGATACAAGACCGTTTGCTGACCAAGACTCAATAAATAAAAATAAACCAATTATTGGAGCAAATGATGGAGCAAGTGGTGTGGGTGTACTCATAGAAATTGCAAGACAATTTTCAATTTTAAAGCCTAAAATTGGAGTAGATATAATTTTTTTTGATGTTGAAGACTATGGTCAACCAGATGACAGTGATTTACCAAGAGTTGATAATTCATATTGTTTAGGATCTCAATACTGGTCTAATAACCCCCACAAGAGAAATTATTTTGCAAAATATGGCATTTTATTAGATATGGTAGGAGGGGAAAAAGCTGTTTTTACTCAAGAACTGGCATCAGTTGAATTTGCACCAAAAGTATTAAGTAAAGTTTGGTTAACTGGTATTCAACTTGGATTTAATGACTATTTTTCTTTTGAAAAAACTGGATTAATTGTTGATGATCACTTATATATTAACAATTTGAGTAAAGGACGGGTTCCTACGATAAATATAATTGAGCATGACAAAAAAACAAAATCAAAGTTCTATAAGCATTGGCATACTCACAATGATAATATTGAGAATATTGATAGGCAAACACTCAAAGTTGTTGGACAGACCTTATTACATGTAATTTACAATGAATGAGATTGTTAAACTATTATGCATTATTAAATTTATGTTCAACTTTAGACCAATCAATTACATTAAAGAAAGCATTAATATAATCTGGTCTTCTATTTTGATAATTAAGATAATAAGCGTGTTCCCAAACATCTAAACATAAAATTGGAGTTCCATCACAACCAACTCCTTTCATTAAGGGGTTATCTTGATTTGGAGTTGAACATACCTCTAATTTACCAGACTTGGCGCATAACCATGCCCATCCAGAACCAAATCTGGATGATGCAGCATTGGTAAAAACCTCTTTAAATGAATCAAATGAACTGAAGTCTCTTTCAATTACTTTTAGAAAAGTATTTGATGGCATACTTGCGTTTGGCGTTAAAATATCCCAAAATAAACAATGATTATAAAAACCTCCACCATTATTTCTAACTGCAGCAGATAAAATTCCAGCAGATAAAATTTCTTCTATATTTTTATTTTTCAAATCTGTACCTTCTATTGCTGAGTTTAATTTATTTGTGTAACCGGCATGATGTTTAGAATAATGAATTTCCATTGTTAAAGCATCAATATGAGGTTCTAGTGCATTAAACGGAAAATTAAGTTTTGGAAGTTTGAATGTCATATGTTATTTTTTTAAATTTTTTCAAAGATACAAAATTTAATAATGTAATTTTTTAAAATAAATTTTAATATTTTTGAAATATTGAACATAATTTTATGAAAAATATTTTAATAACAGGAGGTGCTGGTTTTATTGGATCTCATGTGTGTAGAAAATTTACTTTGAAATATCCAAAATATAATATTTATAATCTTGATAATTTGTCATATGCTGGAAATCTTGATAATTTAAGAGATATAGAGAAGAAAAAAAATTATTATTTTATAAATGAAACTATTACAAATATTTCAGCTTTAACTGATTTATTTTTAAAATATAATTTTGATAGTGTTATTCATTTAGCAGCTGAATCTCATGTTGATAGATCCATCCAAAATCCTTTTCTATTCGCTAAAACTAATATTTTAGGGACTATTAACTTAATTAATGTTGCTAATAAATGTTGGGAGGGGAACTTTGATGGAAAAATATTTTATCATATTAGTACTGACGAAGTCTATGGTTCTCTAAAAAATGAAGGTTTATTTTCTGAACTATCTCCTTATGATCCAAAATCGCCCTATTCAGCCTCTAAGGCCAGTGCAGATCACTTTGTAAGAGCATATGGAAATACATATAAAATTCCTTATATAATTTCTAATTGTTCAAATAATTATGGGCCAAATCAACATCCTGAAAAATTAATTCCATTATGTGTAACTAATATTTTGAATAAAAGTTCATTACCAATTTACGGTAATGGTGAAAATATTAGAGATTGGTTGTATGTTGAAGATCACGCTGATGCAATAGATTTAATTTTTCATAATGGAAAAATATTTGAAACATATAATATAGGTGGGTTAAACGAATGGAAAAATATTGACTTAGTTAAAGAAATTTGTTCTCAAATGGATCAAAAACTTGGAAATAAAAATTACACAAGTCAAAAATTAATTAAATTTGTTAAAGACAGACCTGGTCACGATTTAAGATATGCAATTGATTCTAATAAACTCAGAACATCTTTAGGGTGGTCGCCAAAATATAAATTTAAAGATGGGATATCTAAAACTATTGATTGGTACTTAAAAAATAATTTGTGGTTAAAAAAATATAATAAATGAAAGGAATTATTCTTGCTGGAGGAAGTGGCTCAAGGCTTTATCCAATTACAAAAAGTATATCAAAACAGTTGTTACCAGTTTATGATAAACCTATGATATATTACCCCCTATCAATATTATTAAATGCAAAAATAAAAGAGATCCTCATAATTTCGACACCTCATGATTTACCAAATTTTAAAAAACTTTTGGGAGATGGTAGTAAATTAGGAATAATCCTAAGTTATGCTGAACAACCGAATCCAGAAGGGCTTGCGCAAGCATTTATAATTGGTCAAAAGTTTATTGGTAATGACTCTGTATGTTTAGTTCTTGGTGATAATATATTTTATGGACAAGGACTTAATAAACTAATACTTAATGCAAAAAAAAATGTTGAAATAAATAAAAAGTCTTCTATATTTGGCTATTATGTGAATGATCCAGAAAGATATGGTGTTGCAGAATTTGATAAAAATAATAAAGTTATATCTATTGAAGAAAAACCTTCCAACCCAAAATCTAATTATGCAATAGTTGGCTTATACTTTTATACCAATGACGTAATTAAAGTGGCTAAAAATATAAAACCATCAAAAAGAGGTGAATTAGAAATAACTTCTGTCAATGAATATTTCCTTAAAAAAGGGAATCTGATTTTGGAAATTATGGATATAGGATTTGCTTGGCTTGACACAGGAACTTATGATTCACTAAATGAAGCAAGCAATTTTGTTCAAACTATTGAAAAAAGACAAGGATTAAAAATTGCATGTCTTGAAGAAATTGCATACAAGCATAATTTTATTAGCAAAGACCATGCTCTGAAGTTGGCAGAAAGTATGAATAAAACAACTTATGGTAAATATCTCAAAAATAGAATTTTGAAATGGAATTTATAAAAACAGAAATTGAAGATTTAATTATTATAAAACCTTCTGTGTATAAAGATGGAAGAGGATATTTTATGGAAACATTTAAAGAGTCTATTTTCGAAGATAAATTCCCACACATAGATTTTATTCAAGATAATGAATCTGCATCTAAGTATGGAATTTTAAGAGGTCTTCATTTTCAAATAAATCCATTTTCACAAACTAAACTCGTAAGAGTATCATATGGTGAAGTTTTAGATGTTGCAGTAGATTTAAGAAAAAAATCTAAAACTTTTGGAAAATATTTTTCAATTAACTTAAACTCTAATAATAAACTTCAACTTTTAATCCCCAGAGGATTTGCTCATGGTTACGTTGTTTTAAGTAACTATGCAGTATTTAACTATAAAGTTGACTCAATTTACAGTCCAAAACATGAAAAAGGGATTATATGGAATGATCCTAATATTAATATCGACTGGAAAATTCCAATTGATGAAATTAAATTGTCAAAAAAAGATAAAACCTTTAAAAATTTTAATTTTTAGAAATGAATATTTTAGTAACAGGGAAGTCTGGACAACTCGGAGTTGAAATTGAAAAAATACATACAAATTATTCTAAACATAATTTTATATTTAAAGATAAAATAGAACTTGATATTACGAATTTCAATAATTTAAATGAATTTTTTAAAAATAATGATATTAAATTAATAATTAATTGTGCAGCTTATACTGACGTCAATGGTGCAGAAATTGAAAAAAAAATTGCCAATAAAGTAAATAATTTAGGTGTAGAAAATTTGAGCTTAATTTGTAAAAATTTTAATTGTAAAATTATACATATTTCTACTGATTATGTTTTTGATGGTCTCAAAAATCAACCTTACAAAGAAACTGACTTAACTAATCCAATAAACTATTACGGGTTTTCAAAGCTTGAGGGAGAAAAAAAAATTCTAAAATCTAATATTAATGCATTAATTATTAGGACTTCTTGGCTTTATTCTAGTAATAAAAATAATTTTTTTTCAAATATTATTAAAAAAGCTGAATCGATGGATAAAATAAATGTAGTGAATGACAAAATTGGTTCTCCTACTTCAGCGCACGAATTGGCTAAAATTTGTATATACTTATCGACAGCTAATTTTAAGTGGGGAGGCGGGCCTAAAATATATAACTTCTCAAATGAAGGAATGTGTAGTTGGTACGAGTTTGCTAAAGCTATTATCCTACTAAAAAAAATTCCTTGTAATATTATACCAATTAAATCAAACAAAATTAAAAATAATATTATTCGCCCTAAATATTCTGTTTTAGATAAAAGTAAAATTAAACAGGACTTTAATATTAGTCCAAATAATTGGTATGATTCTCTAAAATTAGAAATTATTAGAAAATAATTTCATAATTTGATCATACTCACTTATTTTTGCTGGCTTAATAATTAATTTATGATTAGGTTTAATAAAAGACACATTGTTAAATCTTTTAGTTGGAGGTTTATTGCATTTTTTGATACCCTTTTGTTATCCTCTTTTTTTTCTGGGAATATAAATTTTGCGAGTAAAATTGTTTTATTTGAATTTTTTTCTAAAATTATAATATATTATTTTCATGAAAGAATTTGGTATAAATCAAATTTTAAAAATAAAAAATCACGTCATTTAATTAAAACTTTTACTTGGCGAATTTTAGGATCAATTGATACTTTTATAATTGGAACTTTAATTATAGGTGATAGTATTATTGCCCTCAGTATTAGTAGTTTTGAAATATTTTCTAAGCTTATATTATACTATATTCATGAAAAAATTTGGTATAAATCAAATTTTGGTTTAGATAAAAGAAAAGATGAAATTAAATATTAAAAATTTTCAATTTACAATAACTAAGTCTGACAGGGAACTTTTAACGAATCATAAATCTCACCTACTTTGGCTTACGGGGTTATCTGGTTCTGGTAAGTCGACATTAGCTAATTTGGTTGAAATTGAGCTGAATAAACGAAATATATTAACTTATATAATTGATGGGGATAATATAAGACAGGGTATTAATTCAGACTTAAATTTTGAAATACAAGATAGAGTTGAAAATATCCGTCGTATATCCGAACTATCTAAATTGCTAGTCGATGCAGGGATATTTGTTATTGCTTGTTTTATTTCACCATTTTCCAAAGATCGATTAGCTGTAAAAAATAAACTTGGACAAGAAAACTTTTCTGAAATATATATTAATGCCTCAATAGAATCTTGTGAGATAAGAGATGTAAAAGGATTATATAAAAAAGCTAGAAAAGGAGAAATCAAAAATTTCACAGGTATATCCTCTCCATACGAAACTCCAATAAATCCAGACTTAGAAATTAAAACTGATCGACTTCCAATTAAAAAATGTTCAGAATTAATTATTAATTTTATAACCTCTAATATTTTAAAATGAATACTAATTATTTTGATCATTTAAGTGAACTTGAATCTGAGGCAATATTTGTTATAAGAGAAGTTTACTCTGAATTTGAAAATCCTGTAATTCTTTTTTCTGGAGGGAAAGATTCTATACTTCTTACCCACCTGGCTAAAAAGGCATTTTACCCTGCTAAGATTCCCTTTCCTCTTGTACATATTGACACAGGTCATAATTTCCCTGAAACAATTAATTTTAGAGACAGTCTTGTTAATAAATTTAATCTCAATTTAATAATTGGGGATGTTCAAAAGTCAATTGATGAAGGTATAGTAAAAGAAGAAAATGGTATTAATGCTTCAAGAAATTATTTGCAAATTTCATCCTTAATAGAAACTATTGAAAAAAATAATATTGATGGTGCCATGGGAGGGGGAAGAAGAGATGAGGAAAAATCAAGAGCTAAAGAAAGATTTTTTTCTCACAGAAATGAATTTAGTCAATGGGACCCAAAAAATCAAAGACCTGAGCTTTGGAATCTATTTAATGGTAAAAAAAATTTTGGTGAACATTTTAGAATATTTCCTATATCAAACTGGACGGAACTAGATGTTTGGAGGTATTTAAAAAAAGAAAAAATAAATTTACCCTCACTCTATTTTTCTCACAAAAGAAAATGTGTAGTAAGAAAAAATACGATCTTATCCTACTCTAAATTTATTACTTTGAGTATTAATGAAAAAATCATTGAAAAAGAAATTAGATTTAGAACATGCGGAGATATGACTATAACAGGAGCTGTAGAGTCAAAAGCAACAAATTATGATGAGATTATTAAGGAAATTTCAATGTCAAAATATACTGAAAGAGGAAATAGAGCAGATGATAAAAGAGGAGATTCAGCGATGGAAGATAGAAAAAAAGAAGGTTATTTTTAGAAAACCATATGATGAATAAGAATACCAAAATTTTGCGTTTTACTACTGTTGGAAGTGTTGATGATGGGAAAAGCACTCTAATTGGAAGATTATTATTAGATAGTAAATCAACTTTTGATGATCAATTAAACTCAATTGAAAAATCAAGTAGAAAAAAAGGCTTTGATAATATTGATTTATCCTTTTTAACAGATGGACTAAAATCAGAAAGAGAACAAGGAATCACAATTGATGTTGCCTACCGATATTTTTCTACAAAAAAAAGAAAATTTATAGTTGCTGATACTCCTGGACATATACAGTACACTCGGAATATGGTAACAGGTGCATCTACTGCTAATTTAGCCTTAATCATAATTGACATAACCAAAGGAATTTCAGAACAAACCCTCCGTCATACATATATATCTTCACTTTTAGGGATTAGTCATGCTATTATTTGTATTAATAAAATGGATTTAGTTGACTATGACCAAAAGGCTTTTTTTAGTATTGTAGAAAATTTTAAAAAAATTCAATCAAAAATTAAAATAAATAATATAGAATTTGTTCCAATTTCAGCTTTAATCGGTGAAAATATAATTAAAAAATCCTCTAAAATGAAATGGTATAAAGGAAAAGCTTTAATTCAATATTTAGAAGATATAGAAATATCCTATACCGATAATTATACTTATCCAAGATTTCCAATTCAGTGTGCAATTAGACCACAAACATTTAAAAATGATAATTTTAGAGGCTTTGCTGGAAGAATTGAAGGTGGTATTTTTAAACCAAATGACAAAATTAAAATTTTACCATCAGGGCATACTTCAAAAATTAAAGATATTCAATTTGATGGAAAGATATTAAATGAAGCTTTTTCTCCAATGTCAGTTGTAATGACCATTGAGGATAGTATTGATATTGGACGAGGAGACATGATTGTTAAAGAAGATAGTCTTCCTATTGTTACAAAAGAAATAGACTTGATTGTAACTTGGATGAGTTCAAGTCCTCTTGAAAATAAAAAAAAGGTAATTATAAAACATACAACTAGAGAAACTATGGCAATAATTTACTCAATCAGTTATAAAATTAACATAGATAACTTTGAAAATATTGAAAATATAAAATTTTTAAAAATGAATGATATTGGCAAAATTTCAATTAAAACATCTAGTCCAATAAACATTGATAAATACGAAAATAATAGAAATACCGGCTCTTTAATTATTATTGATATTAATACGAATGAAACAATAGGTGCTGGTATAATTATATAATCTATGAAAGAAGAGCTAAATATTGCAATTAGGTCGGCTATTAATGCAGGATTTGAAATTTTAAAAATATATAATAGTAATAATTTTAATGTTAAGTATAAAAAAGATAGAAGTCCTGTTACTTTAGCTGATGAACTCTCTAATAAAATAATTTGCAAATATCTAATCAAAACCGGTATTCCTATATTGTCTGAAGAAAATGATCAAGTATCATATGATTTCAGAAAGAAATGGGAAAAATTGTGGTTAATTGATCCCCTTGATGGCACTAAGGAATTTATTAAAAAAAATGGAGAATTTGCTGTAAATATTGCATTAATAGTAAATAAAACTCCAAAATTAGGAGTAATATTTATACCTGTGACCAGTGAATTATATTTTTCTTCACCAGAATATGGATCACTTAAATCACATATTAAATCTAAAAATTCATCATTATCATCTATCTTAAAAAAGTCTATTAAACTTCCTATTGAAAAAAATCCCAGTGAAACTTTTAAAATTACTGTAAGTAGATCTCATAAATCTGTTTTTTTCGAGAAATTTTTATTGCAATCAAAAAAAAAAATATTCTAAAGTTTCGATTTTAAATAAAGGTAGTTCTATAAAACTATGTATAGTTGCAGAGGGAAAGGCAGACTGTTATCCTAGATTTTCACCATCAATGGAGTGGGATACCGCTGCTGGACAAGCAATATGTTTTAATGCAGGATATGATTTGATTGATTTAGTAACAAAAAAAAATATGGTATATAATAGAATTAATCTTACAAACAATTTTTTTTTAGTAAAAAAAAATAATTTGAGATTAATTAATTCTAAGCCCATTAAATAATGAAAAGTTGTATTATAATCCCCGCAAGATTAAATTCCAATCGTCTACCAGGTAAATTACTTTTAAAAATTAACAACCTATCCTTAATTGAAAATGTTTATAATAACTGCTGCAAAACAAAAAATACCGATGTATATATTGCCACAGACAATCTAAAGATTAAAAGAGAGTGTTTAAAATTTACTGAAAATATAATTATAACAAATAGTCTGCATAATTCAGGGACTGACAGAGTTGCTGAAGCAGCAGAAAAACTGAAAATTTATGAAACTATTATCAATGTTCAAGGTGACGAATTATCAGTATCAAATAAACATATTTTAATGTTAATAAAAGCTCTGAAAGATAATGCTTCAACAATGGTGTCATTAATGACTAATTTAAAAGAGACAGAAATTGATAATCCTAACTCTGTAAAGGTGATTTTTGATAAATTAAATTATGCTCTAAACTTCAAAAGAAAAATTAGTGAAAGTGAAGCACAATTATTAAGCCAAAATAACCGTTCTAATATATTTATAAATAAACATATAGGAGTTTATGGATTTAATATTAAAAATCTCATAAGATTTAAAAAATTGAATATAGCAGATAGAGAGAAAAAAGAAAAATTAGAACAACTTAGAGCGATAGAGAACAATATTCCAATAAAAATGTTTTTTGTTAATTTAGCAAAGCATAATTTTAGCATTAACGATAGATCTGATTATTTAAAAGCAAAAAAATATTTTGAAAAAAATTTTAAAATTAACTGAAAATCCTTCTAAAAATTTTTTTTTAATAGCTGGACCATGCCTAATTGAGGATGAACATTCAACATTTAAAATAGGTGAAACTCTAAAAAAAATATGTGATAATTTAGATATTCCATTAATACTTAAAGGCAGTTTTTTTAAAGCTAATAGAACTAAAATTTCAAGTTTTTCTGGTATTGGAGATTTAAAAGC
>MDTB01068373.1_pt1 | contig 63118 bp, 54 predicted proteins | sample 811161 | NCBI WGS metagenome assembly MDTB01 (sample SAMN05326650, study PRJNA326480) | marine metagenome | isolation source: seawater | place: Mediterranean Sea | collected 2009
CAAAATTTTGATTACTTCCAAATTTTCCTTGCGAGCTTTTGAAAACAGCCCCTGTATCCAGTAATTCTAATTTATGATCAACAAAATGCTGCACTACCCCACCCTTCTTGTAATTAATAATGGAGTAATATTCTGCTCCACGATCAACAAGCAAACCGGCATCGGAAAAGTTTTTCCTTAAAGGGTTTCGATCATTACAAGGAAGGTTCAAATCTTTAGGAAAAGACTCTTTATTTGCAGAAAACTTTTTTACCAAAGATGCAGACCATGCAAATGAATTGAACATTGGAACGAGGTTAGGTTCATCCATACAAGATAAAGTAACAACCCTAGATTCCTTTATGGAACGAATCATAAAAGAGGAGAGTGCTTGAGCTTCTGGGATCTCTTCTCTAAGTGCAAGAATTCCTCCTGGATTATAAAATCTTGTTGAACGACTTCCGTAATATCCGCCAAAAGAGCCATCTGGATGAGCGAAATGCCATAAAAATTGAAGGGACTTGGATAAAGGGTTCAGCAAGTTCAAATGCTTTTGATTTAAATGTAAATCCGCCAAGTAATAAGTACATAGTGTTTGATAACCTGGATCCGCCCCTGTGTACTCCTTGAACCAACCTTCTTTTGACTGATTTTTTAATATACTTGAAACGAGGAACTCTCCTTTAGTTACAACACCTGAATCTTGATTAGTCAGCTCATACCATCGAAACAAAGCTGCGGCAGCTGTTGCTAGGTGATTAGAAATGAAAGCATGTGTTTCATTTTTTTTTATTAAAAATTGCACTAATGGTTCAACTATACTTATCCATTCCTGCTTTTTCTTCTGATCAATTAATTGATCAAGAAGATCAATGGTTACTAATAAGTCAAATGCGACTAAAGCAGTAACACAATAAGAGCCTTCGTTTGGAAAGGCTTCTTCAAGACTTCCATCTTTTCTTGTAAGCTTTTTAGCTCCCAAGAAAAGGGAATTAATTCGCTCAGCAAAAGTATTAAAACTTGATTGAAAAGGCCAAAGTCCCGAAACCCATAGATGAGAAAGTCCATTAGCAATCCCCTGATATGTACCATTCCCAAAATCAGTCAAACCCCATGCCCAATAGTATCGATCTCCTAGACCATACCCACGACTAGTTTTATCATTATCAATTAATGATAAAATCCTTGGAAGGTTTTTAATTATTTCTTCTAAATATAAATTCTCTCTAGGCACTGTTGTGTTTATAACAAAAACTAAATGTTAGGTTGGCATCTAAATGTGGTACTATACTGATCGGCCAACTTTTGACTTTTACCCTTTGGAAATTTCTATCCAGATGCATGATTATATGGTCACAAAAGTTGGGATGCTCCCAACATATCAATTTATCGTAATTAATATTAGTATTTTTGTGTAGCCAACGCCTTGAAGTTAAAAATCTTCCCAAAGCCCAAAGTAATCCCCCTTCTGCAGGTACCGCTCCAACTATAATACCATCTGGTTTAAGGTAATATTTCATTTCTTCCAGATAATTTTTTAAGGGGTAGAGATGCTCGAGAGAATAAAAGGATACAATAATATCTACGGAATTTTTAGTAATTGGTAGCTTCTCATTTCCCTCTATTAAGAATGATTCAAAATTGATCTTATCTTTTTGAAAAATTTTCGTTGCTACATTCATCATACCCTCATGAACATCTGCGATAATATATTTATCAGGTTTTGAGTTCCAAAATTTATTATGCCTTAGATCACCCGGGCCAAATTCAAGTACGCATTTATCTTTAAGATCGATTTCTGCCATCACGGAATATCCAGAATCATTAACAACTGAACCAATCCCCTTTCTTTGATTCAATTTATAAAACTCCAATTGAATCTGCTGCCATTCAATCCATTCAGGATCTTGCATTACAGGATTAAAACCATATCTCTCCCTATTTCCCCAGAGTTTTTTGGATAAGAAATTTGGAATAAGGTCACGAGCTAACATTTATTACAGTTCTTTGTCGGAAATAGCTTCCAACATCATGTTATAGTCTTCATCCCATCCATAATCTTTTGTCAAAGTATGAGGATGCCAAAGGAGAGAACAAGTTCCATGTACCTTCTTGCATTCTATGATCCAATTTCTCATATACTCATTTCTCTCACAACAAGAGAAATTATTATAATCAAAAAGATGAGAGTCCATGATCACACTTGAGATACATCCGATTTGATGCTCTTTATGCCCTTTTGGGTTCCAAGGCTTCCAACTTGTAGCACAACTATTTCTAAAACCTGATCGATCATTAAACATCAAAGTAGAATCTTGAGTAAGACCAGATCTTGCTTGATTTAACCATGTGTCCTTCCAGCTAAACCTAAGCCAATGCTGTCTACAATAAGTCACTTTGGAACCGAGACTTTCCTCCAGTGTTTTCTTTTGTTCCTTTAAGAGTTCTGAATCGTTCCATGCGTCATAGGTTGGATGAAGACCAACCTTATGACCCGCATATTTAAGTTCATACAACAAAATCTTTAAGCGTTCGTTTTTAATTTCATAGCTAGGATCCATTAACCATCGCTTAAAAGTCTTTGGCCTTTGATCTGAATAAAAATGATAAACTGCCGAAACTCCGGCAGACCTTTCTATATTTATTAATTTATCAAAAATCCACCAATCCTCATTACTTAAAAGAAACTTGATTCCGTTAGCTAATTTCCTGAATGATCTTTTAATTCTTAATTTCAACAAAAGGCTGAATGCATTGAAAAATTGAAAGGCACCTTGCTTAAGTCGAATTGAATGGGTTTTGCTCACTGCGTCGACATCATGTGAAACAACAATATTTGCATCTGGCAAGTTACCAAAAAAATCTATGCTGGTATTGTGAATCTCTGTGTACCAGCTTCTAAGAAATAAGCATATTCGATTCACCCATGCATGGTCCCATGCACGAGAGTCCCATCCTTTTAGCCTAAAACTGTAAGAATGGATAGTACCATGTTTCTGTTCCCAAAGTCTCTCATGCCAACCTTCCATCAACAAAAACATGGCAAGCCACCAATCAACTTGCTCCCAGCTGTCTTTTTCTGAACCTATACATTCTTGCGGCACAAGCATTTGCCCTTTGACTCCAAAATTCTTTCCCCAATCGGGCAAATCAATCGCAACCATCTTTAAGGGAAGTACAATCTTTATTTTTTCTTGATGGCAATGCACTGGAATCTTGCTCAGCAAATTTGTATTTTCAGACCAATACGCACTAAGTGAATCTAGGATATGCCTGAAAAGAACATCCCTGTCAGGTAATTTCAGTTCAGCTGTCAATAAATTGAAGATGCCAAAGCTCCAGTGATAAAGCTCCCCATAATTGGCGCCCTCCTACTCCAGGATTAGATATCATTCGTTCGAGTGCCGTCTTATCGTATACTCCCCTATTGCGACTCGCAGATGACAGAAGTGTATCTGCAACAAATTCGCGAACCACTCCTCCCTGCATCCATTCCTTGATCGGAACAGGAAATCCCATTTTATCTTTTCTCTGAAGGATTTTATTTGGAACCAGATCTCCGATTGCTTTCTTTAAAAGATGTTTTGTTTTACCACCCTGGAATTTAAGGGATGGAGGTGCAGTGGTAACTAAGTCAACCAAGCGAGTATCAAGAAAAGGAACGCGTGATTCCAAGGACACATTCATACTTACCCGATCCTCTACCTGTAATAGTGCAGGTAAAAGCGTCTTCTGATCGAAGTGTGTCATCTTATTAATATAAGATAATGTGTCCGGATGATTAAAAACTTTCTGGAAGGTTGAAAAGAGATACGCCTTGTCAAAATTTTGACGCAAGTCTTCATGAAGCAAATGGTTAATTCCCTGACTTCGGTCTATCAGACGAAAGTAGCGATGGTCCATATCCTCAAATAATCCATTTTTCCAAAATTGAGAAAGTAACGGAATATATTCCTTAAGAACTGGCAGGTTTGGTACAATGGACTGTAGGGATACAAGATGCTCTCCTTCTTCCTGAGTTTCAAAGATAGAACCTTTCAATGCCTGCTCCAGGTATCCAACCAAATAGCGGGCATAGCCCCCAAAAATTTCATCACCACCTTGCCCACCGAGTACTACTTTCGTGTGCTCTTTGGCCAGTTTACTGACGGCATGCTGAGGGAAAAGCCCTGGTCCTGCCACAGGTTCATCCAATGCATAAATCAGCTTTGGCAATTCTCGGACAAAATCTTCTGCACTTGGAGTAATCTCATGCAGGTTTCCTTTTGTTTCCTCCGCCACGATCCTTGCATAGCGAGATTCATCATAAGAAATATCCTCCCTAAATTTACCATGAAAAAAGGAAACTGCTTCACCTGACTGCTTAGAAGCAATTATACTGACAAGACTGGAATCTAGACCACCTGACAGATGAGCACCCAGAGGGACATCGGAGCGAAGTTGCAAGCGAATACTATCTTCCAGAGTACTGCGTATTTCTTTAAGCAAAGAGTCTTCGTTGAGGTTTGAATTTATAGCGTATGTTGTATCCCAATAAACACTTTTTTGCTTAATCTCATGCCCCACTCCCAGAAAGTAATGCCCAGGCATGACTTTGTTAATTCCTTCAAATAAAGTCTGGTCGTCTAACGATAGCTGAAAGGACAAATATTGATGCAGGGCCTTGTCATTTCTGTGGGCCAGCACATCAGGGTGAGCTAAGATAGCCTTAATCTCGGAAGCAAAAATTAGTTGGTCACCAACATGGGCAAAATAAAGAGGCTTAATGCCAAAAGGGTCGCGTGCGGCAATCCATTGATTTTGCTTTCTGTCATGAAAGACAAAAGCAAACATGCCATTCAGCTTGGTGAGGGCTTTTTCACCATACTGCATCAGTATTCCAAGCAGTACTTCCGTGTCTGAATCCGTTTTAAATTCTACTCCTTCCCGTTGGAGTTCGTCACGAAGCTCAAGGTAATTATAAATCTCACCATTAAATATCATGGTATACCGCTCATCCATGGACACCATAGGTTGCTGACCATGCTCTAGGTCAATGATCGCCAATCTACGATGCCCGAAAATGGCTTGATTCGGAATATGAGTTATTCCGCTACCGTCGGGTCCCCGATGAATCATACAATCCATCATTTCCTTTACCACATCTTCAGATTCTATGACCGTAGAGTTTGTACTATGAATGCTAACTATGCCGCACATTTTTTTCGTAATGTGGTATAAATCATAAAACCACATCTTTTATCCAAAAAGCGATGAACAAACTTAGGGATTTTAAATGGCAAACTACGGGCTGGGAAAAAATGTAGATAAGTTTCTTCAACCGTAAAGTAAGGTTCAAGAAGTTCGAATAGTTGTTTTTTGGAATAACTTTTCCCAATTGGGTTTTCAGCACCATCATAAAGTCTCACAATTTCATCCACATTAGATTCCCGGTAGATCTTCTCCCGTCCACGACCTTTGAGCTTTCCTCCTAACAATGAAATCAGCCAACCCAATGATCTCAGAATTGGCCATGCCCGGAGGAAGATGTTTCTATAATAAACAGAAACACTGGCACTGCCACCGGGTTTTAGAATACGACATATTTCCCTAGCAGCTCTATCAGTGTAGGGGGTATGATGAATGACTCCTTGGCAATTCACATGATCAAATGATTCATCTTCAAAATTCGTCTTTTCTGCATTTTGTATACTTAAATCAGCTTTGAGATTAAGTAATTCCAGGCGAGTCGCTGTTAAATCTAAAGCTTTTTGAGTAAGATCTGCGGCATGAACATGAGTAAAGCCCCGAGATGCAAATTCAGTTGTCCAAAACCCTATACCACAACCGAGATCTAGAATCTTGAGCGATTTTGAAGCATGATTAAAGGGTAAAAAACGAGGATCAAATGAACCCGCAAAGCAATCCTCGTAATATATGCTTTTGTGTTCTTTGAAAAAGTTGAGAGACCCACTCTGATGCTTAGATTCTCCTGTCCAAAGCGGGCTTTTCTCCCAGAAATCTCTGACTTTTTCAATAGATGTCATTGGAAATTTTCCAGGAATTCAACTCTTTCCCGATTGCCGATTTCCAGCCTCCCCAGGGCCAATGATAAAGAATTGTCATCACCAGGTAGCCCAATGTTGTTACACTGCTGACCATTTTACTCTCACTCTGTTTTTGATCATACCGATGCAAAAAAGGAATTTCTGCGAAGCGGGCACCAATAAGCTTCAATTTAACTAATTTTTCCAAGGTACAGGTAAAACCCAACCCTTTGAGCTGGATAAAATTATTTCCATAAAAATCTACTGCTTCCTTTATTTTCGAGTAACGGTATCCACGGTAACCACATGAATATTCCCTAAGGCCCTGAATCGGAAAGAATATTTTCATGAACAAGTTAGCGCACCTGCTAATGACTGCCCGATAACCATTCACCCCCATTTGTCCTCCCCCTTTTTCAAACCTTGATGCCACCACTACATCATAGCCTTGATTGAGTTTCCGTATGATATTCGGAATATATTTCGGTTCATGAGTATCATCACAATCCATGCGAATAATAATATCGCCCTCCTTACCAAGTTTTACTGCCCGCTCAAAGAGATCTCGTGAGGACTCACCAAGACCCCTGTTTATAGGATGCTCAATTACATCCAAGGAGAATTCTAAGGAGAACTTTTTTAATATTTCTGAAGTTTTGTCGGTGCTTCCGTCATTACATACTACCAAAAGATAATCTTCATTCGTTTCCTCAAGTGCATGCTTTAGTTTTTCCATCAAAGGAGGAAATGAAATTTCTTCGTTATATGCAGGAAGAAGTATAAAGATCATAAAATATTAAATTTCTATTTTGAGTTCTGTAAAAATTAACGCATTCTATTTTCTCTCTAATTATATCAAGATCGAGAATAATTTTGATAGAGAAAATTATTATGTAGAAGAAAAAGGTTAAACTTTAAATTCAGCTTTACGCAACCTGCCGGCAAGGAGCGCAAGTGCATCATGAATTCTTTCTAAAAGTACTTCATCCTGAACGCTCAAATTATTTCGACCATCCATAAAAACATATCGAATTTTGCCGTAGGAATAATTTCTTCCAGAGATTTGAAACTCAGCAACAAACTCTTTATCTCTGGAAAAAAATCCACTTTGCTGTGGATCAAGCCATCTCACAACTTTTCCAATGAGTTTGCTATTTGCATTGAAACGAGATCCGAGCCTTCCCTCCGTCGTATAAAATGAAACCTTAGCTTCGTGAAACTGTATACCCTCTGCGGCTTTACCTAAACATTCTTGCACTTTTTCCAAGGAGTCCAGCCCGACTACCATACCTTCAGCATCTTTGATTGCTTGCTCAATGGACTTCGTGCTCTTGCGATCGTTTATCAAGGAAGACAGACCTTTCCCAAACAATTCAAACCGGAAGTAACCAAGATAGCGAAGGAGAATGAATCCGCCCATCCCAAAGAATACAAATACAGCAAATAACTGATCTCCCTTTCCGAATGCCGCCGCAATGGCAACCAATGAGCAACTTCCAGCCATTGCCCACATTGCAAGCACTGCCTTCCCGTGGGATAAACCTTTTGCCATCAATCGATGGTGAAAATGCTCCATGTCTGGCGAAAAAGGAGATCTTCCCTTCATCATTCTACGAAAGATCGCAAACATACAGTCCAAAATGGGTAGAGCAAAAGCAAGAACTGGGAAGATCCCATCTAAGACTCCATCCTCCCGGAAGCTGGCCAATAGGGTAAAGCACCCTGCCAGATATCCAAGGGTTAGGCTACCGCAATCTCCCAAAAATATGGAAGCCGGTCGACTGTTGTAGACCAAAAAACCGAGCAAGCAACCAATTAGAAGGGTCGACATCCAAATAACACTGGTAATCCCTGCAAGATACCCGACTACTGAAACAGCAAGTAAACCCGCAAGCACAATTCCGGAGGCAAGCCCGTCCAATCCGTCAATAAGGTTGATCGCATTTGCCATTCCGACGATCCATAGACAAGAAAGGCCAAAACCAAACCATTCTGAAAAGTTTATTGATCCAAGACCTAAAAACTGAACGGTAGTAAACGATAAATTTGCTCCCCAAACAACTAACCCAGCGACCAAAAATTCTCCGAGTAATTTTATCTTAGCTGTTAAGCGTGCTAAGTCATCGAGGAAACCAATTGTAAAAATCCCTATGGATCCAAGAAGAACGGACCCAATCAATGGATTATCACCCCATAGCAATTGGCTCAACTGTGGGACAGCAAATCCGGCGATAAGAACCACTGTTAAAAAAGAAAAAAGAATAGCTGCACCACCCATCCTTGGCGTTGCCTGTTGATGTACTTTACGGGCTCGCTGAGGACAATCCACAATCCCCTTTTGCAAGGCCACATACCTAATAACTGGGGTTAAAACACAGGTCAAAACTGCTCCTAAAACAAATAAACTATAGACGGAAGGTATCATTAGAATAAGTATATTCTAATAAAACTGATGAAATCGTCAATTTGGAAAGGATATAGATTAAATAGGTTATAAATTTATTTTGCTAGTATTTCCTAATCATTTGAAAAATTCTTTCAAATGAAACATATTTTTGTTCTCGAAATGAATGGGATAATCTCAAAGCTTTGATTTGTTTTTTTTCAATGTCAATTCTGTCAATTTTCGAAAAAAAATACTTAAGCCTATTATATTCGCCAAAACCGAAGTGCCAGGACGCCTCAATCAACTCGGAATATATATCGCTTTCTTTACTACCATTGAGAATCAAAGAACAACCTACAGAAACGGCTGAAAAGGCTTTGGATGGCACGCAAATATGATCCCAATGAGGAGAAAGAGTAACAATGTGGATATCGATGAACTTAAGATCATTTAAACTGATATTTTGAAGAAAAACAATTCCCTGTTTTCCTTGAGCGTGCTCAATAACGAAGTCTGCCTTCGCACCATACAAAGATAAAATCAGTATATATTTTGACGGTATGAAACTATCGATAACTGCTGTTAGGAATTTTTCGTCATGGGCTTCACCCATATTACCGATATATCCGATTATAATTTTATCATTATTTTGCTTCCAACTTGGAACTACATTACTTTTATTTAAATCTCTTACACCACATGGCAAAATAACTTTTTGGGAAATCTCTCCGAAAGATTCACTAATAAAATCTGCTTGGTTTCGCCCAAGGGCAATAAGCCCCGCGGGAAGATTTCGTTGTAAATAATTTTGCAATAATTGGTAAAAAACATTTTTTTCTGATACTAAATTCGCGGCGTAAAATGCATCTGGATAAAGATCCATTGACCAATAAATCCAAGGTCTGCATGTTTTTCTCGAATAATAGGAAACCCAAAGGTTCAACAGAGGAGGGTCAGTCATACAAATAATGCACGAAGGAGAAAGTGAGACTGCTTTACGAGCAAGAAAAAGGCCCTCAATTAGTGAACTAAGTAATCTAATTATTTTATTCTTACCGCTGTAAAAAGACTTTATTCTATAAATATCACCGCATATAGAATTATTTTCAATACCTCCACCTTCATATACTCCATCTACACAGACTACTTTTATATCGATTCCTCGTGTAACCAAAAACCTTGCTAATTCATTAGCAGAAGTACCTGTAGCACCATGATCAGGAGGATAATTCCTGTTTACAATAACACAAGTATTCAATTTTTTATTTAACCCAAGAATCAAAGATTTCTTTAAATATATTGTTAAGACTTTTGGTAATTTTCCAGTTTGGAAAATGAGTCATCATTTTAGTTAAATCGCTATAATAGCATATATGATCACCTTCTCTATTTTTTTCTTCTAAAGTATACTGCATTTTTTTTCCAGAGAGGTTTTCAATGATAGTGAATGCTTCAAGAATTGAACAACTATTTTCTTTTCCTCCCCCTATATTATATACCTCTCCAACTCTCGGTTTTTGGGCAAAATCCCAAATAAAGTTAGCTACATCTAAAGAATGAATATTATCTCTTACTTGCTTTCCTCTGTATCCGTGAACATTGTATTCAATTTCGTTTAAATTACATTTCGTCAAATAACTCAAAAATCCATGCAGTTCTACGCCGCTATGGTTGGGTCCGGTTAGGCAACCACCTCTAAGGCAACAGGTAGGCATGCCAAAATACCTTCCATATTCTTGCACCATTACATCTGCAGCAACTTTTGAGGCTCCAAAGAGAGAGTGTTTTGACTGGTCAATTGAAAATGTTTCTGGAATACCATTTAGATATTTAGAATCTTCAAAATCCCATCTTGTTTCTAATTCATTCATAGGTATGCAATTAGGTAAGTCTCCATAAACCTTGTTGGTAGACATGTGAATAATAGGAGATTCCGGACAGGATTGCCTACAGGCTTCAAGTATATTTAATGTTCCAACAGCATTTGTATCAAAATCATCGAACGGAATAGATGCTGCCTTATCATGGGAGGGTTGTGCTGCAGTATGAACAACGACCGAGGGTTTAAGGGTTGAAAATAATTCGAGCATTGCTTTTCTATCACGAATATCTAACTCATGATGAACAAAACCATCTAGTTCGTTTTGCATACGTTTCTGATTCCATCTTGTATCTCCGTCCCTCCCGAAAAAAACTGCACGTTGATTATTATCAAGTCCATTCACCTGGTATCCCTTGTAAGAGAAAAGCATACAAACTTCTGAACCAATTAAACCAGATGAACCTGTTACTAATATTGATTTACTCATTTGTTTTAAAATAAACGAAAATCTCTAATAATTTCTTTCATTAGTTGCTAATAATTGTGAAAACAATGTTTCCCAGTTGTGTAGGTGTTTATGCATTGAATATCGTTCTGTAAATAATTTGTGACCGTCTTTTACCTGAGCTAATCTATTGCTTTTACTTGAAATTAACTTTTCTATTGAATCAGCTAGAACTTTTGGACATGAAGAATTTAGTATAATCGCTTCATTTTCACTAATAGTTGATGTAATTTCTCCAACATCAGTTGTGATTATAGCACAACCAGAAGCTATTGCTTCAATCAGTACAATGGGTTGAGCTTCGTTGAAATAACTGGAGGGAAAAACAAATAAATGACTATCATAAAAGAGATTTTCTTTAATTTTTCCGTCGGCTCCTTTTTGCCAAGAAACTTTCACACGATCTGAAGAGTTAATCTTTGTAATATGAGCTTCAATCCAACCCTCAAGTTCTTCTATTGAAGAAAATCGTCCTTCAAGCTTCCCTTCAACTATTTTACCACATAAAACTCCTTGTATGTTAAATTTACTCTGATCAGCCAAAATTTGTAATGCCTCAAGAAATTCAGGAAAACCTTTCGAAGGTATAAGATTGCTCAAGAATAAAACCTTGAAAGTTTCATCAATCCTAAACTCGCTTTGAAACTTAATCTTATCTTTTAAATCTACAGGAATTAAAGAGCAAGTATTTGGCAAGACCACGATATCGGATGAGTGAATTCCAATTTCTGATAATCTGAGCTTTTGAGATAATCCAAGTACACAAACTTTTGATGCATGTAAAAGAATGAATTTGAAACATCTTGCATGCAATGAATTTTTTTCCCACTGCATAAAATTGCTTCCATGCAAACCAATCACAATTCGATTGCTACCCCTTAGCCAAGAGAAAAAAACGAGGATTAACCCTTCCCGAAAAAAAGAAAACGAGGTTTGTCCAAGGTTTACATGAAGAATGAAATTTTTCCCAACGACAAGAAACATAACTTGAAAGAATGACTTGAATAATTTTAAGATATTAGAAAAAATAAAATTAAACACATTTTCATTGCCTTTTAATGCAGGCAACTCAAAAACCTTGAAGAACATTTCTTTGTTTTTGAAACCTTCTATAAGCATATGAGTAGCAAATGCTTGCCCTGAATGGTAGGAAGGACGAGCGTAGAGAAGGCTAACTTCAGGTTTCATATTTAAAAAATTTCTTGGGCCAAGTTTTTATTTTGATCTTATCAGGCAGTAGATAGACATTAAGTAATACCAAAAAAAGACCACCTGTTATGATATTAGTAAATAACGAAGTATTGGGGAATGTCATTGCTATAAAACCTAGCGAAAGAGAAACAAATTTAGGGTTCAAACCTACAGACGCACTGTCTAAAACCCAAAATACAAAGCTACATATGATAGAACTAATAATGATACCAAATATTCCAAAAGCAGCGATACCATCGGTTGCCCAAAGACCCGAGTTAACATTAATTCCGCCCCCATAATGAAAACGACCGACATATTTTCCAATATCTTGAGTATAAGGATATTCTATTAGAAGATTAAACCCCTTTACATGGGACATAAAAGTTAAAGGGTTTGAATCAAAAAAATCAAGAAATTGAACTATAGTCAATGGAGCTATACAAAATATTCTAAGATTAACCCAATTCGAAAGCATTGAAGCCCAGGCTCCCAGCAGCGTATACCTAGTTTCCTCAATATTAAAAATATTAGATATTAAAAGGAAAATTCCACAACCCAAAATAAATTGGGCTGGACCATTTGACTTCCTCGAAAGGAAAAACCAAACAGCAGGTAAACTGACCAAAGCAACCATACATGATTTATAACCAGCAAATACAAATAAAAATATATATCCGAGAAAAAACATTAAAAAATTTAGTTTTCTTTTCATAAATATTCCATATGCAAATATTAGTGGTAAAAAAAATCCAGATAACCAAAACATAGAATAAACAAAAAACTTTCCTCCAAGTGCAGAAGCAGAAGAACTAAACTTACCGCGGGACGCATTTGCATTCTCAAAAAATTTTTGTCCAACCATACTCGAATCTTGAGATGTTTCGAAAGCACTACCCAATGATGAGCCTGACTTTAAACCAACAAAGAGGAGCATCGTTAAAGAAAGAAATAAGGCAAAATATGTAAGGTCATATGTCTGTTTAATCTGAATTGCAGGTCTTATTTTCCTAACAGGAAAATGGTAACAAAGCGTTAATATGAGCATACCAAGAAAAATAAATGTACATAAAATTAAGCAATTAAAATCATTTAAATTAGGTTTATTTACATGATAACAAACTAATAAAGTGGGAACATAAACTAAACTATATTGAACATAATAGAGTATTACAGATGGACGAAAAAATGATACTGGTGCCCAGAACAGAGGTATAATTCCAAAAAGAAACGATAATATTTCATACGCAAGAGGAGGAGGAGAAAAACCCAAGCCAAAATAATCCCATTTTGGAGATATTGTTATTTTATATGTATACTTAAAAACAATCAGGTAAAAAATTGACGAAATGATTACAATAATTCTAGTTCGAGTAACAATCATCAGTTTATCGACGAAATCACTTCCATTAAAGATTTTGATCTTTGCTCGAATGTGTGATCTAAGAGAGTTCTCTTTCTTCCCCTCTCCGCAATCTTATCTCTTTCGGAAGGATTTTCTTTGAGGTAATTAATTTTTTCGAAGCATTCTGCAGGAGAGTCATAGGTCACCACTTCATAGTCGGGTTCAAAAAAGTCACTCAAGTTGGATCTTGCATCTGTAAGAAGACAGGTTCCCACGCCAGTAGCTTCAAATAAACGACAATTCCCAGCCTGATTGCCAACTTCACTGATGTGAGAATTGAGGGTAACAAAAGAATTTTGCAAAAGTTGGTACATTTCCATGCCAAATATCGGAGGCTTTAGATAAGGCCTTAGCAATGGGTCTACTAATCTCCGAGGAAACTTCCTCCAACGATTGGCCCTCCCTATTACTGGTAACCCTCTAACTAAATCATTATTAAGACCCATGATTTGCAAAACCTTGATAAGGATATAGGCAACCTTTCTTCCGAATGTTTGAAAGAGGTCATTGAGTTGACTAACCCCGTGTGTAGGAGAATTTAACTCTAACTGAATTTCTTTCTCAATTAAAAACTTTAGGATTTTCTCTCTCGATTCGTGTTCGCCGTTATATCCACCTATACTTCCGCTGAAAGTTATTTTTTGCGGTTTAACCTGATTATTTGGAGCAAGAAATTTGAAAACATTTTTATTAAATGCATGAGGTAAGAAATAAGAACTAATACCTTTTGATATGAATTCATCTCTCCACCATTTAGTCGGTACTAAAACTGAATCACATTCTCTCAGGGTCGATGCATCAAAGGAAGAAGTTCCGACATAAAAAAGAATCTTTTTTACAGAGGGACATTCTTCCCTTACTTTTTTTATCCAATGTCGATCAAAAGAACGAGGGACACCTGCAAAGAGAATTTCAGGTTGAAAAAATTTTATCTGCTCTAATGTAAACTTCGGTAAGTTTTTTTCATCAATTGCACAATCATTTTCTTTTGCCCATGCCTTTTGCATAGGTAATGCGTTGCAAATAATTTGAGTTACTTCAAAACCGTAAGGTTCAAGAACAGACTCCCATACACCATTCCAACTAAAAGCATCCTTCGCAAAGGAAATTCTTTGCTCTTCAAAACTTGCCTCAATAAGCTTAGGACAACGGCTGTAAAACAAATCATTATAAGCCGAATATATTTGAGTAAGGTAAAGGAACTTCATTTAAGAGAAAGGATTACGACAGAACTTAATTTTTATTGCGTTGCAGGGGAATATCACTCCTGTGAAGTATCTTTACAAATCATAGAAGAATGATAAGTGAACAAGCTCGTAGCTAAATTGGGATTTAGTCTCAGTAGATATTTTTTACAGAAAAAATTCAATAACCCCTTTTTGCCATTTAGGAAAAAATATACATCTTTCGAAGGGTTCGTTACAGTTTGTTTAATAACTTCTAAGTTGCAGGACTGAATTAATCTACGAATCGTTTTCGGTGAGTAAAAATTAATATGTCCAACCTTATCAAACTTGAAATCAATTGGCAGTCGAAAAGTATCTTCAACTGGAACTTCTACAAAAACATAACGGGCTACTCTCTTAGCCTCATATAAAAGTTTTCTGGGGTACTCTACATGTTCAATTACATGGCTCAAGATTACTAAGTCGAACTTTTTATTTTTAAAGGGGATATTGTAACCGTCGAAAAGGGTGCATTCTTTTAATTGAGGAATTTTTTTTAAAATAATAGAATTTAATCCAGAAGAGGATATTTCTAGTCCAGAAAATTCTTTTGCAAAACGCAAACCAGCTAATCTTTGTAAGACTGCCCCGTCTCCTGCACCAACTTCAAGAACGGAATTAATTTGAAGAGTTTTACACAAGTTTACAATGTTTGACGCTTTATCGATAGCTCCTAAGCGTCGCCACTCACCACTACACTCCTTGTAGTAATCATCGTAATTAGCTTTTAAATTTTTATTTACTATGTTTATTTTATCAATCAGCAAAACTTAATTTTTTATTTAAAAAAACTTTTGATCCTATCACATACAAAAACAACTTTTTCTTCGGTCATCTCAGGATAGATAGGTAAAGACAGGATTTGAGATTGGTAGGAGGAAGCAACGGGAAAGTCTTCTTTTTGATGACCTAAATAATCATAAGCGGGCAATAACGGTAAAGCTACAGGATAATGAATACCAGTTGATATACCTTCTTTGTGAAGAAATTCTTTTAGGGAATCTCGTTCCGAAGTTCTTATAACATATAAATGGTATACATGTGCTGAAGATTGTCGCACAGTAGGAATTACGACATCACTGATATCATTAAGTGCGGCATCGTACCAAGACGCGACCTCTCTGCGATTTTGTGTCCACTCTTTAAGGTAAGGTAGCTTGACAAATAGAACAGCGGCTTGCATCCCATCCATCCTACTATTGATACCTTCGAGTTCGTGTTTGTGCTTGGAGAGAGAACCGTGATTAGCGAACATTCTAGCTTTTTTTGCAAAATCATCGTCATTACTGATTATCGCCCCTGCATCACCATAGGCTCCAAGGTTTTTACCTGGAAAAAAGCTAAAGGTTCCGGCAATACCTATGGTTCCTGCCTTCCTTCCATTACACTCTGCCAAATGAGCTTGAGCACAGTCTTCAATTAAGTGCAACCCCCTCGGTTCACACAACTCTAAGAGAGAATTCATTTCTACAGTTTGACCATATAAATGAACAGGAATAATTGCCTTAGTCTTTGGAGTAATTAATTTCTCAATTAGCGAAATGTCTATCGTATAATAATCAGGATGTATATCTGCAAAAATAGGCTTCGCTCCTGTTTGCGAAATTGTTTCGGAAGTAGAAATCCAACTGTTAGCAACGGTAATTACTTCATCACCCGGTCCTATTCCCAACGCTTTAAGAGTAATATAAATCGCATCTGTTCCATTTGCACAGGAAACTACATTTTCAACGCCCATTGTATTACCAAAATGTTCCTCAAACTTTTTGACAAATGGACCTTTTATAAAAGCTGTCGTATCCAAGACTTCTTGGATTACATTATCGATTTCTGCTTGAATGCTCTTGTACTGAGCTTTGAGATCAACAAATGGTATATTCATGTAAAAGACATTTTTTTTAGATATATTAAGAGGGAGTGAAGATTATTTTTTAATTGCAAAATTACCTAAGATAACGGTGTCCATTCCACTTCCATAAAAGGTCGAAAGTGCATTATAGGGTGTGTTTACAACAGGGTCACCCTTCACATTAAAGCTCGTATTCATGGTTACCCCGTGACCGGACTTCGATTTAAGTGCTTGAAGGTAATTATAATACAAAGAATTTTGATCTTCCCTCACGGTTTGAACCCGCACAGTTTCGTCAACATGAACAACCGATGGTATAATTTCTTTGACACCCTCTTTTGCGTCAAAAGTAATGGTCATATGTGGTGAAACTCGCATTTTTCCAAGGAAAAACTCGTCTGCATCTTCCTCTAGTACTGAAGGTGTAAAGGGCCTAAATTTCTCACGAAATTTTATTTTTTCGTTAACAATATCCTGCATTTGGGGATTACACGGATTCGCAAGGATGCTGCGGTTTCCCAAAGCTCTCGGGCCGACTTCCATTCTTCCTTGAAACCAACCAACAATCTTTTCAGCAAATACCTGATCGGCTGCAAAAGAACTTATGTCATTAATCCTTTCATACTTTACATTGGTCAATTCCAATGCTTCCAAAATCTTTTCTTCCGTAAATTCTGGCCCCAAGTACACGCTTTCCATGGGTTGGGGTGCAAATCCATTATTCTGGGAAACAATGTAGGCAGAACCAAGAGACAAACCAGCATCACTTGCCGCTGGTTGAATGAAAATTTCATCAATAAAATCAAGCCCCATAAGTTTCTGATTCGCTACACAATTTAGAGCGACTCCTCCGGCAAGGCAAAGTTTTCGTAAACCTGTTTCCCTATGAAATTTAGTGACTAAATCAACTAGAACATTTTCGAGATGCTCTTGGCCAGAAGCAGCAATATCTTCATAAAAAGGAGTCATTTCTCCATCAGGTAAACGCGGATGACCTAGTTTTTCTAAAAAGTTAGGAGTAAACATTGGTTCTTGTTTACTCGGATTTGGCTGTTCAGCTCCACCGATCATTAAACAATCAGTATTTAACTCATATTGGCCATCTCCATACTGAAGGAGCCAACTTAAATCATGAGAACCCCTCCGACCATAGGAAGAAAGACCCATGACTTTGTATTCGTCGCTATCACGAGTAAAACCCATAAATTGAGTTAATAAGGAATAATAAATACCCAAGCTGTTTGGCTTGGGAAATCGTTTAATCACATCCATCTCTCCTCCTTGGCCTTTGGCAAGTTGAGTTGAGACACCATCCCCAGAAAGGTCATAACTGATAATCATAGCATCGGAAAAACCTGAAGCATAGAATGCACTAGCACAATGAGCATCATGATGGTGAACGAGTTCCACTGGAGGACAACACCCGAACTTGCTAATAAAGTACCGCTCAAGAACAGCTTCAAAATTGGAGTAAGTCTCGCCTGGGAAAGTAAGTTGATCGACCTCTTCTATACCAATACCAGCCTCCTTTAATACGAATCTTACAGCATTTTCAGGCAAACGACCGGCAGCATGCTTGACCCGAAAAAGTCTTTCTTCCTCTACAAAGGCGATAATTTTACCGTCTTTCAATAATGTTGCTGAACCGTCTTGGTTGCCCTGTCTAGTTCCGCCTGATATTCCTAGTATATACATAGTTTTATTTAATAAATTATTTTAGCTGAATTTCTTCTTAATGACTCCAGGAACACCAGCAATAAGTCCTGGTTCTAAGAATGATTTTGTTACCACACACCCAGCCGCGATTATCGAAAATGAAGAGACCGAAACATGTGGAATGAAAGATGCGTTAACACCTACATAAGTGTCTGAACCAATACTAACATTTGCTGTGGTTTTTGAACCAGGACCCATATATATATTGTCACCCAATCGACAATGATGTTCAACAGCTGCGTGAGAATAAAACGCACAAGAATCACCAACTTGTGCGTGATGGTTGACAACTACATGTGGGGCAAGGAAATTACCCTCTCCAATTTCAGCGGTTGAAGCAACATAAGCTGTTCTATGGATTAAATTTGGTTGAGGAATACCGATACCTTTAATTCTTTTTATTAGCTTACTCCTTAAAGTTATTTGCCTAGCACTTAAGCCAAGAAAAACTCCGTCAACGCTTCCATCGTCACAAATTTTTTCAAGTTGATCAATCTTGCCCAACACGGGAATCTCAAGAATACGCTGTCCCTGTTTAGCAGGGTCATCATCCAAAAAACCAACTATTTCAACCGAGCTTAATTCGATAGCCATACTCGCAACAACCTCAGCATGCTGAGCTGCACCTAGTATAATAACTTTCATGACTTAATAAGGTTTACGAATTGAAATTTTAAAAATACCATTCTTAGCTAGGCTTACTCAGTTCTTTGAGAATCTGTACAACTTTTTGAGCATGATCTGGACCGGTTAGACATGATTCACCTTTGGTAATACAATCAACAAAATGTCCAATTTCTGAAGCCAAAGGTTCCTTCCAAGGAATCTTTGGCAATAGCACATCTCCAGATCTATGATCAAATTCAAATGCACCTGGTTTGTCGAACTCCATACCCTCTCCCAGAACTGCCATACGGTCGATGCCCTTATCGAATATGGAAATCTTGTTATCTGCGATGTCATCATAAACGACCATTTTTTTAGAACCAACAACAGTCATTTTCCTCACTTTTTGAGGATCAAGCCAACTAACATGAACATTAGCGATAACTTTTTCAGGATATTTGATTGTTGCAAAAACAACATCATCAATACCTTCCTGAACATAACTCATGCCTTGCCTTCGGTAAGAAAGAGGTTCGGTCTCACCAAGCCAATATTGAATAATACTAATATCATGAGGGGCTAAATTCCAAAGTGCGTCTACATCTGAGCGAATCCTTCCTAGATTGAGGCGTTGACTGTAGATGTAACGAACATCCCCTAACTCACCTGAATCAATTAAGTCTTTTACGAAACGCACTGCAGCATTGTATAGAAATGTATGCCCAACCATTGCCACAAGGTTTTTTCTCTCAGCAACTTTCTTAATTTGAAGAACTTCTTCAGGAGTTGTTGCCATTGGCTTTTCGACCATCACATGCTTGTTATGCTCAAGTGCTTTCATTGCCAGTTCAAAATGAGTATGAGCTGGAGTTGCGAGTACAATAGCGTCAATTTTGGGATCATCAAAAGTTATTTGTACACTTTCTACCGTCTTAAGACTGGGATATTTTTGCGATCCAAATAATCGTCGCTCCTCGCTTTGATCAGCAAGGTAGGCAAGTTCTATATCCTTGTTTTCTGAAAGCACTCTTAATAAGTTTGGCCCCCAATATCCGCACCCTACCTGAGCTATGTTAAGTTTATTTTTAAGTGAATTCATATAAATTGTTCTAAGTCTATTATAAACATATTTAATTCTTAAGTCATCGATAATTATTCATCCTATGAAAAGACAAATTAAATTAGATTTTAAATAGCTGATTAATAGCTGAGAGGTAGTTTCTTTTGAGAATTTCAGTACCAAATTTTTTTTCTGCAAAAGCACGAGCGACTTGCTTTTTTTCACCAAGATTACTAGCCACTTTTCTTGTAGCAGCTATTAAACTAACAATGTGAGGGATTTCTAATTTCCAAGGATTTGACCCATAATCTACTAAACCTCCAATTGAAGCAGGTACCAACTCACGCAAACCTCCGGTATCGTAACCAACTACTGGTAAACCGCATGCCATCGCTTCAATTACAGAATTAGGGCATGCCGCATTGACATCCAGAGAAAGAAAAATATCACCATCTCTCATTATTTCGGGAACAAGTTCTCTTTGACATCTACCCATAAAGCAAATTCCCTTCAGATCTCTAAAATAATCAACATCTTTGGGTAATGCGTTTCCCCAAAGCCTAATCTCACCGATAACTCTGCCAATAACAAGAGATTCATGTAATTTACTAAGTAAAAATTTAGTAGGTTGATCTAATTCGATATTGCCTTCAACACAGATTAAAATTGGTAATGGATTAGATTCATTCTCTTTCTTAGGGCAGAATAAACTAAGATCAGTACCATTAGTCACTACCTTTTCGATTTTTGATATTTTTCCAAAACGTTTATCCCACCATGTTTGAACGAATTCACTTTGATATACGACAACATCAGCAAAGTTTGATCGTATGTAAGAGGTTATTCTGTTTTGAATCATACACAATATTTTGTATTTCAATGGGGCTTTTACTATCCAATGTCTCCACCTTATGCCATCGAGACGTTGCAGTACTTTAGCTCCTTTTTGCTTATGTTTTTTTATCCATCTCAATTTCCTAGTTCCTCCAATAACAAATAAAAGATCCGCTTCTTCATTACTACCGTTGGGTAAAACAATTGCACCAGCATCCCTCAAACACCTAGTCATAAGAATTTGAAATGTTCCTGGTCCCCCGATTGTATCAGCATCACTTGGAAACACTACGCGTAAATCTTTAATGGTATTCAAGATAGGCAACCATTAACCTTTCGGGTATTTTTAAGCACACCTGTTTCGGTATAAAAAATTAAATCTGCCGAACCATATAAATCATTGTCATGTGTAATAATAACAACCAATGCCTCATGTTTTATCTCTTCAATATTCTGCATGATTAACTCCTTCGATTTTGAGTCAAGGGCACTTGTTGGTTCGTCGAGGATTAAGAGTTCTGGTTTAGACAATATTTCTCGAATAAAACAAAGTCTTTGCTTTTGACCTCCCGAAAGGTTGGATGAAAGTTCGTTAACCTCCCTATCAAGATCAATCTGTCCATTTTCAAATAAACCGATCAAATCAAATTTTTTCAGCCATAAATGGAGCTCTTCATCTTTTATATTTGAATTTCGCAAGGTAAGATTATTTCGCAAACTCATATTGAAAAGAGTTGGTTCTTGGGAAAGTAGCCCTATTTTAGATCTATAATCATCGAGGTTAATCTCAGTTAAATTACTTCCATTAATCCCAATCTTCCCTGCGTCAGGCACCAATAATCCGTTAAGTAAATTCAACAAAGTTGTTTTCCCGGATCCAGACTTTCCAACAACCAAAAGAATCTGTGATTTTTGGAAACAGAAATTAATGTTCTCTAATATTTTCTCTTTTCCGTAGTTAAAAAAAACATTTTGAAATTCAATTGTCTCTAACTGAGATAATAATTTGTTATTACGACTACTTTCTTTCTTGGAATTAAGTTCATCAAGAGTAGATTCGATGTATTCCAATGATGCGTATGCTTTACTGAAAACCTGTAATTGGGAAGATAAAGGTAGAATTCTTGTCAATAATCGATACATTACGATGGATTGCATTACTAAGATTGAGTTTTCAATGTCCATTAACTTACCCAACCAGAAAAGAAGTCCTATTAATACAATTGAGATAGGCTCAGTTAGGGATGAAGTAGTCGCATTAATTACAGCATGCCTCACTTGTATCTTCTTAACCTTGTTTACAATTGGAATGAGGTCAGTAAATAGTCTTTCCGAGGTAAAAGTTGATTTCAAATAGCGGAACCTCTCTACCGCTTGCCCCATAATGGACAGAAGCTTTTTGTTGTGCTCAGCAAGCTGATACCCATATTTGAGAGACAACTTCATTGTTAATTTTATGACGATTCCTAACAAAAGACCAAAAATCATTAAGATCAAAAATACTTGCCATGAAATTAAATTTGCTAGGAGCACTCCGGAAAGTGCGACCATCATTCCCAACCATAATTCAAAAGAAATAACAATTGCTCCATGAGCTGCATCACATTGAGTGGTAAATGCATTAACTAACCTACTCCTGTCTTCGCTTACCTCACTAAAAGCGGATTTGTAGATTGCCCTGTAAATTTGTAAGCGTGTGTCAACCATCCACTGTAATACCTTATCAGATACAATCCACCTGTAAGATATAAATAAGATCGCTTTAAGGATAAAAATCATTGCTATGTAAATAATGAGCCATTTATTTTCTGAAGAAATACCAAGAGTATCACATGCCTCATATATGAATCCAATTATGGTATGATTCTCCGAGTTCTGTTCACCTGCGAGAAGGCTAATGAGAGGAAAAACGAGCGCAGTACCAGCAAAATCTAGCAAGCTACTTAGAACTAAGATGGGAAGAATAAATATATACCATTTATTTATTCTCTGAGATGCAGAAAATACCTTATTCATTAAGCACTTTTCGATTCTTCCATCAAAAAAGAGATTTCACCAGCATGTCCTCCCCCCATCAATGGCAAGAATGGCTCCGTTCATATATTTTGACGCGTCGGAACAAAGAAACTGAATGGCACCTTGGTACTCATCTTGATTGGCCATTCTCCCCATTGGTATCCTAGTTACGAGTTCAGAGACCAACTCATCTGGTTGACCGCTGAATATTCCTCCAGGACAAAGTACATTGGCACGAATGCCTTTGCCTACCCAGTAAGTCGCCAAATATTTAGTAAGACCTATCACTCCATGCTTTACTACGGAATAGCTTACAGGTTTTACTATTTGTTCCTCATCGGGAAGACCCTCTTGAGAATATATTCTTTGGTCTGGTGCTATTATGCCAAGGTCAGATGATATATTTATTATTACCCCACCCCCATTTTTTGCCATCCATGAACCAAAAATTTTACTGCATAACATTGAACCAGTCAGAGAAACCTCAATATCTTTTCTCCATGCCTCTAAAGAAAAGTCTTCCAAACGAGTACCCGTGATTTCATCACCAGCTTCCATTTTTTGATTATTGGCGGCATTATTTATTAATCCATCAATTGATCCGAATCGAGAAACAACTTCATCCTTCGCCTTGTCAATGGCTAGTTCGGAAGTTACATCACAATGCACATATGGGTATCCGTGAAAGGTAAGACTTTCACCTTCGTCATTATTTGTAATGTCTAGCAAAATGGGTCTTCCATTTGCGTCGGAAATTGCTTTTGCATGCTGCAACCCCATTAAGCCAGTGCCTCCTGTTATAAGAAAAAAATTTCTTTTTAAATCATATAGATCATTTTTCATAATTAGGAAATCTTAAGAAATAGTTCATTGATAAAACGCATATAATCTTCAAGAGGCTCCTCAGTTTCATTAGGATACACAACTTCCTTTAAAATTTTTGCTGTATCGCTTGAATTGTAAGATCTGTAACTAGGGTCTTTTTCAAATTTTTCAAGTAACTCTACTAAATCGTCGCGTGTGTAAGTTCTACAAATTCCTCTTAAATTATCTGTGGAACATGTGTTAATGTGCAGATGTTTCAGATGGACCACAGTTTTATCTTTGATCATCGCCTCAAAAATGACTGTGGTGTCGATGTAAAAAACAACATCTGCCCAGTCAACCAGTACTCCTGTTGGATCATCCGAAAGTTCCACTTTTTCACATGACTTATATTTTTTGGGCAATAGATGTCTGCCTCTTACCGGAAGTTTAAAAACAATAGAAAAATCATATGAAATCATAATTTCGATACTTCTTAAAAGTTCTTCCCAAAAAATGTTATTTTGTTTTTTGGGATACAAAAAAAGAATCTTCGTATTTTTAGTTTGGCGGGGAAACTTATACTCGGAGGACCCGAAAAGAGTTTCTTTTTTTAAAACCCAAGATTTTGAAAACCTAGCTGACCCCAAGATAACTTTTTTTTCCGCCACAAGAGGGAAACTGGGGTCATGTTCATTTGGAAAAACTACATAATCAAAAAGAGGCTTCCGGATTTCTCCAACACCTTTACCTGAAAAAGATAAAAATGTAGTTATCCTTAATTTATTAGTCCAATTCTCAGCTGAATGTGGTAGGGAAATGGACAGGCTTTCTACTTTTTTTGTAAAATCAACAAATCTTTTAACAATACTTGACCAATTATGATCACAAATTAAAAGATCAGGATTAAAGTTATTTAAAAATATGTGAATGTCTTTTTTACTGCCCCAATTTTGAATAATAATGATTAAACGACCTTGTAATTTAGCGAATACAGATAACTTGTTGATGAAAGTGCATTCCATAAGACTCAGTATTTTTTTTTGCAAACCATAGAAAACCGGAATATCGGAAAAAAAAGAATGCAACTGGATATTGTGAGCTTTTCTCAGGAAAGTTATTCTTTCATCGGAACAATATTTGTAGAGAGGATCAATTCCAACCAATTTCACCTCATGCTCGGTTGTGGAACATATCTTGTCTACAACGGGAACAAGATGATCAATATCAGGGGCTGCCCTGATTAAAAATAAGATTTTTGACACTGAAAGATATCAGTAAGTAAACTACAAAATTGAATTACTAAGCCCCATATCGAAATTAATGCTGACCCCATTTATCGCCTTAATTTTGTGCTCCACGATCGATTTAACAAACTTTCCTATTTCATCGGGGTCAGAAATTCTTTTGGTTGGTAAATTAGCAGCAACCTCTTCGAGCGTTTTCCCATCTTTCTGAGCCAATTCCTTAAGCCTATCGGTCTGAGTAGGTCCGGGAGCAATATTTAGGTAAGTAACATTTCGTTTAAGATCTCTTTTAGACAGAGATTTCAAGACACTCCAAGAAGCAATCCTGTAGCTGTTTGAAAGAATAAGATTATCAGCTGGTTCCTTAATATTGAAGCTTGAAATCAAAAAGACATATCCGTTATCATTAATCTTAATTTCCTTTAACAATAGCATGAAGGAGAGAAAAAGTTGATTAAAGTATTTAACCCAATCTTCCTCTGTAATACTATCAAAGGGCATTGCCGGTGGTCCCCCCGTGTTCAAGACTAATACATCAGCCAAAGGATTTCCTTTTGCAAAATCTTTAACATTTGCAAGATCTGAGGTATCTAGAATTGACCTTCCAGGAGCAACTACCTCGTCGCAAATTTCGGTTAGTGCGTTTGCTACAGATTTTCCAATCCCTCTTGTTCCTGCTAGTACGATTGCTTTCATTTATTATTTATTTTGGGTAATATTGTCATCTCTAGGATGAAGAATGTTTTCTTTTTTGGCTTTTACGCCATCACCCACCGCAGCTGTCAATTTCCTGATATTTTTTGAAATTCCATCAACTTGAGAAAGAGGAATTGCCCAATCGTCGTCAGGGTTTTCCATTCCCGTCTCGTCCTTCACATAGAAGAAAATATTTGAGGGCATGAAAGATAAAGATGCGTATAGAACCTCAAATTGATTACAATGTAAACCAAATCCGCAGGGGCGTTGGGTTGCATCAGCTATTGTGTTAATGGCTCTGAGATTCACCCCGGCAATTGTGTCATCCAATTGGGTGTGAATGAATTCAAGATCATCAATGTTATTGGCAACTTTAACAATTTCATCTAATGAGGACATTCCAGTTGATGCAAAAATCGGTTTTCCGGTTTTTTTGAGGAGATTTATAAATTGAATGTTCTCAAGATCCCAACTGAGTGTTTTCCAAAAATCTGCTGTTAATACATCGACTTTTTCGGGTCTAGTAATGGCAAAGCCGATTTCTTTTCTCTTTGATCTTATTGAAGAGGAAATTTCAGAATAGAAACGGTCACTCAATTCATTTTTCCTGGGATGCGAACCATCGTAAAAATCAGCTTCTCGAATTTGAAAGGTAATTCCATCTACATCAGATTGCAATAGAGCATCAACTAGTTTTGTACACCTTGATTCATCACCACAGTGATTAAGCCCTATTTCTGCAATAATTTTCATCCTTTAGTCGGAGTAGCTTCTACGAAACGACCAGTATCCTTTAGCTTTTGCTCGAAATCAATTGGAAATTCTCCATAGCCACTAGCACGATATTTCTCTTTATACCTAAAAGTACCTCTCAAATTTCTAGAATGTATATTCCTACTCCCATAAGAAAGAAAAATTGCCGATTTATATTCCGATTGACGTATTGCCAAATGATAAAGCTTTTGGCAAAAAATTACGCAATCTCCGGGTTTAGAGGATACAGTATGAGACTTCATGAACAAACTTGAGACCCAATCTTCAACACGTCTTGGTAAACCAAAATATTGAAGGGATTTAAATCTATTTAAATAGTAATTAATCTTTTGACGGATATACATTTCGATTTTAATAGAAAGTGGGTTTAAATAATGACTGCGAGGAAGAACTTTTAAATATTCTCTTTCCGTGTCCTTATCACCAAGATAAAAAATTACTCGAACGCAGTCATAATCTTCCTCTGACTCATCCCAGTCGCTTCCAATGCCAAATTTATTATCTATGGAATCACGATGCCAACCTCCTCCGTCAGTGTTCATCTGAAAATCTGACTGTTGGGTGAAGCAAACCTTTTTCCCTACTAAATAATCTAATATTTCAAGTAACCGTTCCTCAAGAATAATGGAATGAAATTGCTCAAAACGAGCTAAGTTTGCGGGAGCAAAGGTTTGGTTTTTAGTAAATCCATTTTTGTCGGCAAGTTCTTCGCATTTTCGATTCCAATCGAAAGCCTCTTCCGTGGACAATAAATTCCTTATCACCAGAAACCCTTCTTTTTTATACTCTGAGATTTGTTTTTCAGTAATCATCTTTCAATCATTTTTAAAATATCGAGAGCACAGTTTAATCCGTCCTTAGAAGAAGAAAACGAAGATGGCCTTCCATTCTCAGTATTAAGAAAATTACTCATCAATTTGATAAATAGTTCGTTTCGATTTTTTTCCAATGGTTCAAAAGTTTTGACCCCTTCTTTTGTACTTATTTTTAAGTTATCATTCAATCTCCACTCAAGTGTACCTTTCTCGCAATAAACGATAAAATGTCGTTCAGGCGTTTGCTGGCAAAAACTCAAACGAATATTTGCTAATATTGAACGATTCTTATGATTAAATTCAACAATCGCCAAAATCGTATCTTCAACTCCAAGATTTAAAACATTCGATTGCCTAGCGAAGAGAACCTCGCTTTTTCCAAACAAGTATGACAACAAATCCAACTCATGAATTTCGGTAAGTACAACTCCACCACCTTGGTCTTTGCGTGCCGCATACATGGTCTTGAAATCTTCGTATTTGTGCCAATCCGGCATATATGAACGAATGGAAACCTCTACACCTGTTACCTTGCCTAATGAATTACTCTCCAAGATATCTTTAAGTTTTAAAAAACAGGAATGATATCTTAATTGATAAGCTACATGAAAATTTTCTAAATTGGATAATTTAACTAAAGAATTGAAATCATCGTAGGTTGTTGCAGCTGGTTTTTCCACCAAAACTTTTATACCTTCTTCTAGGAGTTCAGAGCAGATTTCAGCATGAGACGCAGAAGGCGTAGCCACAACTGCAATGTCAGGTTTTTCATCTATTGCTGCATTGATGTTTTGGAAATTCTGTATCTTGTACTTTTCCATCAGGTCGACCGAAAGATCTATTGTTAAATCGTCTAATATTTCGTAATTTCTTCCACGCTTTCTGACAGAGAGGATTTCTGTATCAGGACATATTTCCAAAATATTTCTAAGATGCCTTTGACCTACGCCACCAAGACCAATCATTAAGGCTTTCACTTAGGAATTGGTTTCCTCGTTCATGCTCTGCCATTTTTTGAGTTGTTCAGGAGTATCAACTTCAACCAGTTTCTCGCAAGTAGACTTCGGAATAAAGAAAGGTTTTGTTTTAGGACCAATCATTTCATTGTTTACAAGTGACAAAGCGGTAGGGGAAATACAAAACATGTAATGGTGGTGGGTAAATGCTTTAGGCAAATCCTGTCTTCTCGCAATGTCATTAGGAACATACTGTAGCATAGTGCTATTATCCTCGTCATGCCTCCACGTATAAAAGGGATGTGAACCATCTTCCATCTCCACGAAGCCGCACAAGTTTTGGCAATCATGAACATCAACTATTTTAAATGCATCGTCAAAATCTTGCTTCTCCTTAAAAAGGACAGGCAAATAAAAAAGCCACATTCTGTCGTCTGCACCCAATTTCATTTCTTTAGAAATAGATATAAAAACGCTACGAATGGAAGCTTCATCATCAGCTAATTCAGGTCGACGATTATGAACCGTGTAATTTCTAGAGATAGCCATTTTAGCTATTTCTTCATCGTCTGTGGATACAATTACTTTTTCTATCCAATCGAGATCATCTAAAAAATCCGCTGTATTATCAAAAAACATTCTGTTTTTTTCAGGCAAGCCCTTGCTTCCTTTTCTTGCTGGTATAATTGCTATGTGCCTGAGAGGCATATCAACTCTTTTTAACTGTGTAAGAACTGAAATCCGCTACTTTTCGAAACACTTGCTTTACAGGTTTTCCTTCCAACAAAGCTTCAAGACTTTTCCCACTACCAATTGCAGCCTTAAGCAAAGCAAACGCTTCATCATAAGCTACAAGTGTCTGCTTGATCTGATCCTCAGAATGCGACCATGAAATGGCATGATAAGCAGCCCACAATATACCCCTGCGAATTAGCTCCTGTTGAAGATAGGACTTTACCATTAAATCATCAAAAATTCCATTTCCATTGATCGAAATAACTGACCTGCAAGGATATCCTATACAACTAACAAAATCTTCAAGATTATGATTAGCAGAAAGCTCATTGATACCATCCTTTAGCACCGCACCCACTTCCCAAAGATGCTTCGATACTTTTTCTCTTTTTAACTTTGGAATACATGCTTCAGCAGCGGCCAAACCGATACAATCCCCACCATAGGTAAAAGAGAAAAAAGTTTGGTCTAAAACCTCCATGTATTCTTTTTTTCCAACAATAGCAGAAAGTGGTATTGCGTTTGAAATTGCCTTGGCCAAGGAAGTCAAATCAGGAGTCACTCCAGTAAGTTCTTGCGCACCACCATGAGAAAAACGAAAGCCGGTAATAATTTCATCAAACATCAACAGAGCACCTTTTTCCTTAGTCATTCTATGGACTTCGTGAAGGAAGTGATGTCTACAAAACTTTTGACAATCAAAATTGGAGCAACCTGTATTTTGGCACTCTGGCTCCAATACTGACAAAGGCTCCATAATCACGATTGCAACCTGATCGGGGAAATCGTCGAAGATCTTTTCAAGACTATCCAAGTCGTTATATTTGAAAGAATGTGCCAACTGTTTATTAAAATCTGGAATGCCGCTGTTAAGGTCGGTATTGGCAATAAACCAATCGTGCCAACCGTGGTAGCCACAATAAGCGATATGGTCCCTTTCCGTAACTGCTCTTGCAATTCTTACACCAATTGATGTAGCGTCAGCACCGTTCTTCCCAAATCTCACCATTTCTGCACATGGAACCGCTTCAATTAACATTTCGCTGACCGTTACCTCTAATTCGTTCTGAAGACTAAAGGTTGAACCCTTTTCTAACTGGTCGATTACCGCCTGATTCACATCTGGGTCAGCATAGCCTAAAATGATGGGATGACAGCCCATCACATAATCCAGATATTCATTACCGTCCACATCCCATACTTTTGAACCTTTCCCACGATCCAAATACTTCGGAGCAAATCCATCAACGAATTGGCTCACGCCTTTGCTGAATGTCTGTCCACCTGAAGGAATGATTTTTTTTGCCCGTTCGTAAATGGCATTTGAGGAATCGATATGAGGCTTATTACTAGACATGAAATCTAATTCTGGTTTTTCTTATTAAAAAGAGAAAGAATTTTGAGGTCATAGGCGTTCTCACCTATCCTGAGGTGATTTTTTAGAAATCCTTCCTCGATCATTCCACATTTCTCATAAACTCTAAGAGCTGGCTTATTTTCCGAAACAACATCTAGGTAAAATTTGTTCATTTGGAGGTCATTAAATACAAAATCTATGCATAACTCAAGAATGGAGGTCCCCAGACCTTTGCCATGAAAGTTGGAATCTCCTATCATCATGCTGAATTTACATAATTGAGAATCAAAATCCATGGGACCCAAACGAACATTACCAACATGTAAATTATTTTCATTAAGCACTATTGCCAAAAAAATATCCAGGGGACTTTGTATTAAATAATCACAATATTCTTTTGCTTTAGATAAACTAGTTTCATGACCAGCTTTTGCTAAATATTTATTAATTTTTTTATCATGAAGCCATGACAGATATCTAGCAGTTACAAATTCCAGAGAGAAAGGAGTCAAAGTAAAAAAATCCCCTTTAATAATAATGTTTTTTTTATCTAAGTTCTTATTCACCTTAGATTCCATTCATTGATTGCATGAACCATGAAAACTGCTTCTTGAAAACTTCAACTCCTTCTTCGTCCCTGTAAGCTTGTAAAATTATTGGCCCGCTAAAATCTATTTTATAAAACTCCTTAAAAAAAAGTTGGAAATTACAATCTCCCTTCCCCAATTCAACTGGACCGCCGCCCAACATTCGATCCTTGATATGAAGATCGGAAATCTTATCGCCATATGCTTCTAGCTCTATTACTGGATCAAATCCATTGGAAGCACTATTTCCGGTATCGTAATTCACCGTAACTCTTGGATGATCTAGGTTTTTCAATAATGATTTGAATTCATCTGGTGGAAGATCCGTTTCCAAAGATAAATTAATCCCAAATTCTTCCACTTTAGGAAGAAGTTGAGTGATTTGACGGGAAAAAATTTCTTGCTGTTCAGAATTATCTATTCTCGATTGGTCAACACATGGAATGACAATGTCTCTAACACTCAATTCCGAACAACTATCGATAAGTTCGCTAAGTACATTTAAGCTTTTTTCAATCGATTGTTCTGCCCCTTTATACAGGGGAGCTTCCATAAAATAATCCGCACAAACGGACAAAACCTTGACCCCGGTATCCTTTTCTAATGATCGGATTTGCGACCTACCTTCTCTTGTCAGAAGTGGATTACATTCAAAGTCATTAAAATCAAAGATGAATTCAATGCAGTCCAAACCCAATTTGGAAGCGATAGCAAATTCATCTACCCAGTAATCAATGGGATGAGCTTGGTATCTTCCTTGGTATTTGGGAAGCAGTCTTCCTTGCATCACGCCGATCGGATAAGGCGATGGCATTTTAATATTTTTTTGTAAAATTAGGTTTTTACTACTTCCCAATCCAAGTGAAGCCTAAGCTTTTCAGCAATTGGAACTTCTTCTTTTAAAATTCTTTTGGTACCATCTCCCATCGCAAGTTCGATTTTTCGTACCGCACCGACTAAATTACGCAGACCGGATGGTTCAATGGATGCGGATTGATCAGATCCGTACATTGCCCTACTCAAGGTAATATGTCTCTCAAGCGAAGTAATGCCAAGTGCTGCTGCTGCATAAGAAACGGCAAGACCCACCTCATGTCCACTGTATCCAACATCGCAACCGAACTTCTCTCTAAGCATGGGAATGCACTTTAAATTGGCATCTTCGTCACGCATTGGATAAGTTGAAACGGTATGCATTAATTCAAATGGGCAGTCACTTTCCTTGAAGATATCAACAGCCGTTTGAATTTCTTCCATGGTACACATACCAGTTGACAGATAAGTATGTTTTTTCTCCGATGCTACTAGTTTAAGAAAATTGGAATCAACAACCATCGCAGAAGCGATTTTATTAAACTTTAGATCGAACTGTTGAAGAAATTTTTGGGCCTCTTGATCCCAAGCTGATGCAGACCAATCAATACCCAATTCCTTACAATAGGCATCGATCTCCTGATAATCCTGCAAACCAAACTCAAGACCTTCTTTTTGTTGTCTTGTAGTAGTTCCCCAAGGACTTTCTCTTGGAGACTCCAGTACATCCCTGTTGTAAACTATATCAATAGAACGCTTTTGAAACTTAACCGCATCGCAACCAGAATCTTTGGCTACTTTGATAAGATCTTTGGCAATCGCAATGTCTCCGTTATGATTAATACCAATTTCACCGATTATATATATACTCATTTTAAATTAATTTTAATAGATCGATACCTAGAAATTCCTCAGTCAATTCTCTAATCACACCATTACCACCTTTAGCTTTAAACACAACATCAGAAATCTCTTTTATCTTTGTATGACTATCCAATGGACAGCATTTAAGCGAACAAAGGAGCATTGCACGATAATCATTTAAGTCATTTCCAATGTAAATTGTTTTATTGAGGTCCAAGCCCTTCTCTAGACTTAGCTTTTTAAGGATCATTTCTTTATCTCGTACTCCTTGAATAACCTGAATTTTTAATTTTTTAGCTCTTTCAGATACGACCTTATTTTCTTCAGTCGAGAGAATCGATATGTTGAAATTCAACTTCCGTAATGCACTTAACGCAAGGCCATCGGATCTACTGCATTTTACTGATTCTTGACCATTTTCATTAACATACACAGAGTTATCTGTCAAAACTCCGTCGAAGTCTAAAATGATATTTTTGAAATTATCGAATTTAATCATTAATCATATGATCTAATATAGTTTGATCTGTGTTGAAGATTTCTGAAATCAACTGAAATGCTTCAAACATAATTTCTCCTTTTTCTGTCATAATTAGCTTACCATCGATCAGCTCAAAATTACCTATTTCAGTTTGTTCTTTTACTCTTTTCCTGATTGCTTCACCAGTGAAATAGTCAACGAAATTTTTTTCGATCTCCTCAGTCACCAAGACCTCGTTTTTTACATTTCCTAAAATGAAAATCGAAATCGATCTGTCAACTATGGTAATTACAGTAGTATGGAATGCTAAAATTATGAATGAAGAAATTAACGAGATGTAAGTACCATGAAGTTTTCTTGAATCAGTCGATTCAAATTTAAAAACTAAGAATAAAATTAAAGTTGTTGAAATTATTAGAGCGACAATTCCTTCCAAAAATAAGATGCCAGGTTGCAGGTGTCTTTTAACTGAAAGTAAAAAAGTGAATAAAAAAAAATTCACGAAGGAATACTTAAGAAACAGAAAAAAATAACTCTGCAAAATATTTTTAATGTATTTCATTTTATCCATCTAATGAACCGTAATAATTTTTCGTTTGCTGGTTTAGTATGAGCTGAATGGCCATCTCCAAATGATTTGTGAAGTGCATTTTTTAAATACCATTCATAACTCTCCCTAAACATTTCGTTAGTAAATTTTTTTGGTTTAAAACCAAGTTCCTTTTTTGCCCTATCGCAATTAAAATAAAGAGACCTTCCATACATCAAAGAATGATAAGGTCCCAAGGGTATCAAACCAAGAATGGAACCAACATTCATTAAAATCTCTACCGGTTTCAGAGGAAGGGAATAAACCTTGGAACCAGTATTAGCAAAAGTGCACAAAGGCTCAAGGGTTTGTCGCATGGTGGTATAGTCTGAGGCACCAATATTGTAGGATGAGTAGGACTGGTCATAATTTGCAGCTAAAATACAAGCATCGGCTAAGTCCTCCGCATGAACAAATTGATAAATATTTTGCCCTTTATCCAAAACTGGGATGTTGACACCCTCACTTATCCACTGGAATAAAATTGAAAAAATACCCAGCCTACCGTGTCCAATGATAGTTCGCGGTCTAATGATCGAAACATTCAACCCTCTACTTGAGTAATATTGACAGATTTTTTCTGCCTCAAGCTTCGCATATCCATAGGACTCTGCGGGTGTTGGTTTTGTGTCTTCGTTTACTGGATTACTTTTAGGCACACCATAAACCGCACTTGAAGAAGTGTGAACTAATTTAGACACACCATTTGAAAGACAAGCATCACACACATTTTTCATTCCTTGAACATTGACTCCATCAAAAAGTTTTTTGTCTTTTGCGAGAGGAACCTGGGCAATATTATTGAAGATAATATTATAATCCTTAAACGCACGATTAAGTTTATCCGAATCCCTAACATCAACTTTATGAAATCTAACTTTTTCGTTGGGTTTATTTGGTTCATTTATATCGAGGGATCCAACCTCAAAACCATTTTTAAGGAGCTTTTCTACAAGTAAAGATCCAAAATACCCCGATCCTCCAGTAACAAGAACTTTCATCTTTCGTAAATCTCTTTTAAACTGATTCTCATACCATCTCGCAAAGAAAATTCAGGTGAATATCCCAAATCTATCTTCGCCTTTTCTACAGAACAAGAAATATTTTTGTTCATTTCAGAGAGTACATGAATCTTTTGATGATAAAAACCGCCAAGTTGAATAAGATAATCCATTAACTCTGCGACCTGAGAGGCTATATTCGGTAATTTCATCCTTTTGAATGAGCATTCAATGTAGAACTCCTCCGTAAAAAGTGATTCTATAGTATCGATGATTTCATGCATTGCATAAGGTTTTTCGTCAGCAATCCAATAGATATTGCCAGAAGCAATTTCTTTGGTAGCTGCAAGTGCCATCCCTTGAACAATATTCTCTGTGTATGCCATAGATCTTCTGTTTCGACCATTGCCTACCAAAGGAGCTTTACCATTCTTGATCATATCAAAGAAAAGAGCCTGTCGAGGAGGCTGATACGGTCCGTAAAACCAAGGAGAGCGTATGATGGAAATATCTACTATCCCTTCTTTGTAGAGATCAATGCACATTCTTTCCATTTCCATCTTTGACTTTCCATAGTTCATGTATGGATTGTATGGGCTTTTCTCGTTAAATAAATGATCTGCGCTTGGATTGCAACCACACGGAGAATTGGATGACATTATGACGACACGTTTTACATTCATCAACGAACAGATTTGTAAGAGATTCCGAGTTCCCTGAAAGTTAACCAAATAAAAATCGGAAACCCGGCGTGGATGAATAATTCCAACCGTGTGCAAAATTATGCTATCCTTTGCATCTTGCAGAAATCTTTGCAAATCTTTTTTAGAGCATACATCACCTTCCACTATTTTTATTTCGTTGGAAATTTCCAACAATGATTTTCGATCAGTACCCTCATGAATGAAGGCAGTTATTTTATCACTTGCCAATCCCCACTCGGATGTTTTTCCGCTCACAATACCCTTTACTATATTCAACCCAAGCCATCCATTTGCACCTGTTATGTAGATCATAAATTTTCGATTATTCTAGTATTGTTTCTTAAGGCAAGAGACATGATACTGCCCTGTGGATTTACACCGGGAGCGGAGGGGAGCATACTCCCATCAGAAATATACAGACCATCTTTATCAAAGACCTTCCCGTAAGAATCTGCAACGCAAAGCTCACGATTTTCACCGATTGGACATGATGAGAAAAGATGTACACTCATTAAATTTGAATTTGATAGATCTAATTTCTCTGGTAAACAAGCTAACTGTTTGCTCGAACTAATCTCCTTAAAACCTTTTGATGAAGGGTAAAGGCGAGTCGCTCCAGCAGCCAAAAGAAGTTCGCAAAGTTTTTTAAGTCCGTAAGCAAGATTCCTTGAATCTTTACAGGTCAAATTATAATTTGTCACCGGATCTTTGAAAAAAGAAACATTTCTGATTGAACCCACGCCCTCGGGCAAAATCATTACATAATAAATCGCCATGTATTCCCACTTGTTCTCAACTGCATCTAAAGAATCAGGATAATCAAGCATACTCATTCGTAGGTAAGGTTTAGAACTGATTGAACACCCAAAGCTGATATCAGGTGAAAATTCTTTTACCTGATGAACGGGTACACCCATGTTTTCCCTATTTACTTTCTCATTGAACAAAGCAGTCACTTTTATCGTAGGGTGCATTTGGAAACTCGTGCCAGCCTTGTTTGAAAGTCGAGATTTTTTTAAAAGGGAAGCCGTCGAAATCGTCCCACAGGAAAATATTATGTTTTTGGAATAAAGGACTTCTTTAGAATCACCTTTCAAAACATTAATTACCCAATCGTTCGATTCCAATTGCTTGATTGAGTTTGCTTTGGAATTATCATAAAGCAATCCACCAGTAGATAAATATTTGCTTAAGTAACTTTCGGTCATGGTAATTCTGGTTCCACCGAGTGCACCCGATTCAGAGTAATTATGCCATCGAGGTACTTCCTGACATGACCAATTTAATTTATTTGCTCCCTCTTGAAGTTTCAGGGAGGCATTAGGAATTAAATTAGGCGGTGCATAATTGACCTCCAAGTCCCGCTCGATCCTTTGGTAAAAAGGACTCATATAATCGTCTGAAAGACCTTCCAAACCAAACTTTGATTCCCATTTGTTCAGAACACAACTTGGCGGACGATGATACAAACCGCTATTAACTTCACTTCCTCCTCCCAAGGTGGCTCCTTCTACGAATGCAATGCTAGCATTACCCATAGTGCTCGAAATCCCAGAGTACTTGTATTTGTAGAGCATTTCGGCATAGGAAAAAGGCATTGGTTCTTTGTCGAAGGAAGCATTTCCAGATTCAAGCAAACAGGTTTTAAATCCAGCTTCATGTAAACCATCAACCGCAATCGAGCCACCCGGTCCTGAGCCTATTACTATAAAATCAAGTAATTCCTTAGTAAGAGGTGGCTTTTTCAAAATTGAACCACACGAAACTGGATCGTCTGAATTAGCAATTTCAAGAATTGAATCATGAAACCGAAGAAAATTTCTAATAATAGAAATCGATGAATTTCGAGCCTTCTTAAAACTATATATAATAAACTTTTCAGTTTTAAATATTTTATCAAAAATTAAACTTATTAGGAAAAGGCAACTAAGTAAGCAAAGCCCAAGAGAAATATAGTCCGGCATATATTTTTGATGATACATAAACCTCTTTATAAAGTATTTAGGATCATGAATGCTTTCAAAATGCGGTGAATTTAGCTTCAAATGAATGTATCGAGAAATAACGAGATTGTAGAACCAGAGTATCATTAAAGCTTAAAAGTTTTAGAGGCTACCATGATACAGAGCAAACAAATGACAACATAGTATGTAACTTTGTCTTTGATTGCGAAAAGCACTGGATCATGAAGAATTGTCCCACGACTCGCAATTAACCACAATCTACTAATCCAATATAGGATTAGTGGAGTTATCAACAACAATAAAACCGGCGACTCATAGAGTTTTTTGACTTGTTCGCTAGTGGTGTAAAGCAAGAGAACAATCGTAGACATGAGACCACTTGAAATCCCGAGGCTAAGAAGAAAACTAGCATCATTAATATGGTAACCTCTTCCTGGAATTAACATGTTTTTATTATGAATAAGAGTGTCAGAATATCTTTTAAGAATACTAAGACTAAAAAATATGAAAATTGAGAAAGATATCAACCAGACAGATAATGGAATTGAAGAAGGAATAAAACCTGCAACAAGTCTTATAATATAGAAAGAAGAAAGTAATATTAAGTCTAATATTATAACTTTCTTCAGTCTCATTGAATAAATAAAATTTAATACTAAGTATAAAATTATTACCGATGCGAGTGAACTTAAGTAATCAGTAACGATAAAAGTGCTCAATGAAATTAGAGCTATTAGGGTAAAAATGATTAAAGGAACTGAAACATCTCCTGACGCAATTGGTCTGTTCTTCTTTCTATGGTGAGATCTGTCATTGAACACATCTACAATGTCATTTATCAAGTAAACTGAGGAAGCAATCAAAGAAAATGCGATTACAGTGATAAATGCACTATTGAAAACTTTTGCATCAAATATTTTATGACTAGTCAGTGCAGGTATAAAAACGATCAAATTCTTTGTCCACTGATGAACTCTGATCATTTTTAATATTTTACTAACTTTATTATTTGGAGTTGGGACAAGTTGAAGTAGTTCAACCTTGTTAAGTTCCATATACCTTATAATAGAAGGTTTTTTTCCCACTAAAATTGCTTTTTGGCAACTTTTCCAAATTATGCAGTCAATTTTAGAATCTCCCAAATAAATAAAATTATTACCAATTTCCTTTTTCAGTTTTTCAATCTTGTTAAAACCGATGTTATTAAAGTCTTTGTCAGTGCCAATGACCTTATCAAATTTTCCCAAGTGAGTACTGATTGCTAACGCCTGCTTAGTGGGAGCCCCTGTCGACAATACGATGGTAAATCCTTTCTCTTTGTAGTCGTTAATTATCTCTAAGACTTTATCATTATAAGGGTATAGAGAAGGATCATCATCAAAGAGCTTTGAACAATAATCTTTTGATTCAGCTTTTGACTTTATCAGTTTAATAATCGCAATGATAAAGTTAAAGGGAGAAACAAAAACTAACCTGAGCAGCATTTCTTTAAATACATCAATTCTTACCAGTGAATTATCAAGATCCACTACAAGAACTTTATTTTCCCCTTTCTCAGTCAAAATTTCGAAACTTATCTTCTAGTTTTTTGTAAAAAATTCCTTCTTCAGGAGATGTAAGACTTGTGACATTATTAAGAGAAAGATTGGCATTTCGAAAATTTTCTCGGGTATAAACTTCAATGTAAGGTCCAGGTAAATTTCGTGAAAAAAGATCTGGATGATAAGGACTGAATCGAGCCTTAGAAATATGATTGATTTTTGGCGATTTCCTCTTGTATGGATTTATAATTATGAGAGTTTTTGATTTTATAATAAAATCTTGAATTGATTCGAGGTATTGATTGTGTAAGTCTACCATATGATTTTCATACCTATTGTCTAACAAAGGAGATAATGAAAATGAATCCACTACCAAATAATCATACTCGAAATTCTTGTCCTTTGTTAGAACACTAAAAGAATTTTCAGATGGAAATTTAATATCATCGGGTCGTACGAGAAGTAAATCACGTTTTAAAACATGTGAGTATCTTTCTCTCAATGAAAGTTTATTGACAAACATTTCTTCGTTAGTGGTAAGAAGGGATGCCAAATGCTGACGAGAGTCTTCTCGAGATAATAGTAGATTGTGATATAAAGACTTTTTTAATGGGGAATAAATAACAATTGCTGTCAAGAAGAAGATTGCGATTGCAGAATTAAAGTGAGTTAATTTAGAAAAGAATTTCTGTTTTATAAATTGTATAAATACACCAAAAAAAACACAAAGAAAGGGTAATATTGGTAGCATGTATCGATTTGCTGCCATGTGTACATTACCCATCTTATAAAAGTACAGGACAGGGAAGCATAGCAGCACGATTTTTGTACAAGATGAATATTGTTTACTGAAAATAAAAAAAATAATTCCAAATAAAATTAGAATTAACGGAACGGTACCAACACCGAATCTTAGTGAGTTAAAAAAGTGATACTGGTAGGGGGATTGTTCATGTAATCCAATTGTACCATTTGCGGCACTGTTCATTAGACTGCTGAAGTTTTTTATAACGGTCTCGTATTCTAGAATAAGATAGGGGTTAATTAAAAAGAATATAAAAAGCGAAAATGAACCTACTATTATACTTTGTGTAATAAAAAGCCGTAGTGATACTTTTTTAATATAAAGTAATGCAAATGCAGCAAAAATGACTATACCCACATTATACTTACAAGCCGCACTTACACCGACTAAGGCTCCGATAATCAGTAATCGGGGAATAGTAATGTTAGATTTTTCAAACCGAATGATTAAAGCAACTGTTGCAACGGCCATCGCAGCACATGGAATATCAGTTGTCAACATGTGGCTGTCTGCAACCCACAACGGGGAAACACTTAGCAATAATGAAGAAAGTCCGGATGCTAAGCGAGAGTGGGTAATTCTTAAAACAATTTTATAAACGCTAAAGAGTGCTAGAAAAGAGAAAGAAAGGATCAAGAAATGACCAAATAACTCAAAATCTATGAAAAAAGGTTGTTTAGAAATAACACTTTCTCTTGCTAATGTTTTGTAATCTGCGAGTGAATCAACAAATCCAAAAGTGTAAAGACCTGTAAATAAAATCCCGTACACAGTGGCTAAGGCATAGATTACGAATGCAGGATAATTAAAGTGACCAGGGTTTCCGTTATTCAAGATAGCTGCTTGTGAAAATTTAAGAAGATTGTCTGGATGGAAGTAAGTTGTTCCACCCCAAAGACCCAGTGGTAATAGTATTATCAGAATGTAAAAAAATGGAAATTTTTCTTTTTTGAAAAAGCAAAAGATACTATTTATGATGATGATATACATCTAAATCATGATTAAAAGTTGAAAGTTCCACCGAATACCTAGCAATAAAAATTTTAAATACTTGTAAGATATTTTAGAAAATAATAAATCTATTATTTGTATTCTAAATGGTATTTTTATAAATAAATTTATTTGTTTTTTAATGAACATATAAAGACTAGTGGAAAGATTTTTTTTATTCCTAATAATTAGAAGTTTTACTTACACTTTGAATGTATTTCTTATGAAGGAAAAAAAGTATGTATCTATGTCCACATAACCGATAAAAAAAACGAGCCAAATTAACAGAACACAAGCCCGATAGGAAAAAAAGAGACTTCATAATCCTTCCAAATATTGAGTTGTCTTTCTGTAAGGACAGAACGTGAAGAATTTCGTCTTTAGATCCATCCTTGAGAGCTTTACCCAAGTGTCCATTCAAAAGTTTTTGCCTATACTTAAGTAAAGAACTCCTAAGTTGTTCATCACAAATTTTTTTTATCTCGCAATCAATGGTTTTAATCATCGGAGGGAATTGTATTGGGCGTTTTTTTCTAGTCTCCTGCCCTGCTATATCATTGCAGTAGATAGCTGTTGGTTGCGAATTGTAAGCTAGGTTGTATTTTAACAATATTCTTCCCCACATTTCCCTGTCTGCACCACGATGTTCACCTTCTAGAAATAGCCCCACTTCTTCAAAGATTTTTTTTGGCACCATGGTTGCACTTACCCAAACCACAGGAGCATCACTGGCAGCCTCGAAATATTCGTAACTGTTTATCAAACGGGAATCGGATATGGGAAATGATGTAATTGTCGAAAACCCTCTTGGAAACTTAGAAATATATGCAGAAGCGTAGATTCCTGCACTTGGTAATTCACGAGCTAGATTAGCGAGGTTTTGCAAGTGATCGGGTTTCCATAAATCATCTGCATCGAGAAAAGCAATGTAGTCACCTGTTGCATTTTTAATTCCTTTATTTCTAGCAGCGCTTTGTCCTAGGTTTTCTTGATGAATAACTTTTAAATTATCAAATTTTTCAAATGAAAGATGCTTTGCAGATCCATCAGTTGAACCGTCATCGACAACAATGATATCGAAGTTTTCGTAAGTCTGTGAGCAAACGGAAGAAAGGGTTTTTTGAATAATCTTTTTCTTATTATAAAGTGGAATTACCACTGAAATAAAAGGTTTTTTATTCGTCAAAAAATTATTTTTTTATTCCAGTCCAACTGGTAAAATTCCATCTTGTAGGTCGCATATTTTTAAAGCCATTGTCGGAGTACCAATCAAAAATCTCGCGGGCAGTATGTGTGCTTTGAAAACTAGGAGTCACCGCGTCAAAAGTATCCAGTAGGCACCAATTCCTGTCTTGAGGAACGGCAATTACAAAAAGTTTGCTTATCAATTTTAAAACAGGAAAAGCACAGAGCGGCCGAACAAATAAAGAGACGAAATATGAATAAGCAAGTGGTGGGTAGTAACCCAAAAGTGGCTTTAATAAACAAAATATTTTCCTATAAAATACTGTTTTTCTATTATCATATATACCACCTCGTGAATATACATGGCATGCAAACCATCCAGTTTTCCGAAGGCAATGTGATAAATTTTTGAAAGAAATTTTTGGATCAGAAGTATGATGTAGTACTCCAATTGAGTAAATGCCATCTGCACAATTTTGCTCTAGAGGAATACTTTGAGTAAGATTGCATTGGATGAGTAAGAGATTTCTACTTTGATAATTATCAAGGTTTTTTCTAGTAACTTTTAAAGATTCAAAACTGTAGTCTAATCCGATACACCGTGCTCCAGATTTTAGACAAAGGTCAAGAAACCTTCCCGAACCGCATCCTCCTTCGACTATTAATTGGTCAGCTTCAACTTTATGTTCATCCAAAATTTCAGAAAACATATTTGAAGTATATCCCTCCATAGCTGTACCAATATTTTGATCCTCAAACTGCACCTTGCCAAATTTCTCCCATTGAAACCCAAATGACTCGGTATAGTTGGTATTTAGTTTGGAAAAAAGCACTACACCATCTTTAATAAAATATTCATTATTCTCATCTTCAGTACTCAAAACACCTTCAATGATCTCATCATTTTGCTCTAAATGAGTTTTTTTTACCTTCAACGAATTACCCGTATTGGGACACCTAAGAAACTTAAGCCAATATAAATTCATATTTCTAAGGAATAATTGTTAAGCCATCTCTCAAGAACATAAATATTCCACTTCTGTTGACTGGTACTTTGGTCAATGAAACTAGAGAAGTACGTTTTATTTTTATTCGATTTGTTAAAAAGTGAAGTCCTTAAGGAACCTTGCGAAACAACATCCTGAAAGTCCTTTTTAAGTTCACAATTAAGCCATTTGGTGATCGGTGAACCAAAACCTTTCTTGGGCCGGTTTAGGATTTCTAAAGGTATTTTATCATTAAGATACTTCTTTAAAAGAATTTTCTTCTGTTGTCCTTTTACGAGCATAGAATCAGACAGCCGAAAGGACATTTCAACAAGCTCACGGTCTAGAAAAGGACTCCTTCCTTCAACTCCTGAAGCCATTGTGGCAATGTCCATCTTATAGAGAATGTCATTTGGCAGGTAAAAGTTTCTATCGACCCACATGTACTTCTTCAATGCGGAATGAAGGTGCTTGGTGGAAAGTGCAGGAACAACATTTTGGAGCTCACTGAGAATTTCATGTTTTCCGGAAACAGAAGGGAAAAATTTATTGATTAATGAAGAACTAAAGAATTGTCTTGAACCAAGAAAGATTTCTTTCGCTGAAGAACATCCATGCTTTGAATTGGGCAAGAGAGTTTTAAGCATCCTTATTGGCAAACGGGAAAAAAGGCTTTCATAATTTGTATAACCTCCAAAATTTTCATCTCCCCCATCTCCATTTAAGACAACTTTATAACCATGATCGGAAATAGCCTTAGAAATAAGAACCGATGGAATAGAAGAACTATCCGCAAACGGCTCGTCGTAGCTATGCAAGGCAGAATCAATAGAGGATATCAATTCCTTTTCTCCAATGTGAATAAAGTTATGCAAGGAGGAATCAGGATTAACCAAACTGCGAACGGTTTCTGCATCGGTTTGATCATGATCAAAAGATACCGTAAAAGTCTCTGTTTTTTGACCTAGTTCTTCAAGTGTAGAATAAACGCAAAGAGAATCAAGACCGCCACTCAACATAAGTCCAACAGGCACATCTGAGATAAGCCGTTTTTGAATACTTTCTGCAAAAACTTTAGAAAAATGTGTAAGCGATTTTTCAGCACTTAGTCTAGGAGATGAATGATTGGGATGATTCTCAGGAAAATAGTACCTTCCTGTCGAAGTTTTCCCATTTTCATATTCCAACCAATGACCTGACAAAAGCTTGTGGCAATCTTTTAAAATCGTGTAAGGTGCGGGAATGTAACCTAATTTTAAGTACAAGCCAAGGGACTGGTGGCTAATACTTTTGGAAAGTGACTTACAATTCAAAATTGTTTTTAACTCGGAACTAAAAACAAACAAACCATCTTTTTGATAATAAACAAACGGCTTTTTCCCGAACCTATCACATGCACAAAAAAGTTTATCTCCTAATGTGTCATAAATTGCAAAAGCAAACATTCCATCAATTTTATCGAGCATTTCTTTCCCCCAATGTTGAAATGAATAAAGTAGCACTTCCGTGTCAGAATTTGTGCTAAATTCATATCCCTTGGATTGAAGTTCGCGGGCTAGGAGTTTAAAGTTATATATTTCACCATTGAAAACTATCTTAAATCTACCATTCCTGCTTTCCATAGGTTGAGAACCATTTACAAGGTCAATAATAGCCAAACGCGTATGCCCCAAGTAAGCCTTGTCATTAATAAAAGAACCTTGACTATCAGGACCTCTGTGCCGGAGTGATTCCTGAAATTCTTTAGTTTCGATTTGTTCGCTTGAATTGTGTGGGTAGATTATTCCAGTTATACCGCACATATTCAGCTTTTCTTTTCGAAAATTCCTATAAGGTTTATTTTTGGATAGGAGACAAATAACGAGATAAACCTTTTTGCCCAATTATTATAATTATTAAGATTTGTTTCAATCGTCCGAATCGCCTTAAAATTATGTCTATTAAATAAACTAACCAATGAAGTGGCTGTGAAAGTTTGCATGTGTTGCATCTTATGAAAATAGTGATTGCAGTTAGGACATAAGATATGGCTCATCTCTAATTCTTCATTGTTCGGAACTGAAACTATTATACGGCCCCCATCAGTGCTTATCCTCCAAAATTCAGATACTATAAAATCCAATTTTTCGTCCGTTAAATGCTCGAAAACTTCAAACGCACAGATTGTATCAAAATAGTTTTGATTGTAAGGAAGAATTGAATTTTTAGGATCAAAACTATCAATCTTAATGCTTTGATCAATACCGACCTTTGCATCAGATCCATAGTCAATGCCATGCAATGCTTGGCCAAAGTTTGGCATTGAAGTTATTTTATTATTTAATTCGTGAAGTAGAGAACCATCACCGCATCCAAAGTCCAAAAAATTACCACTTTTAGAATATTTAAAAATTAATCTGCAAAGATACGATGCAAATCTTTTGGAAAAAAATTGATTACCTCTTTTCGCGTGTGATGTGAAAAATTTCCAAAAATTTTTAGTTCCTTCTTCCGTCCATTGATATTTCTCCATAAATTAGAATTTAGATTTCAAATGATTGCATAATTCTCTGTCTGTTTCCAAAATTTCTGGGTTGAAAGCATCTCGAGACCAAAAAACTCTAGACTTATCTTCGAAGGAATTTCGATGTAAACAACTGTAGTAACTTTGCAGATCATTTTTCTGGGCTTTTTTTTGGATTTCTTCATCCATTTCCAAAATTTCCTCGATTTTGGAAAGATCACTTGTGCTAAAAACCGTATTCAAATCAGCATACATGGTACTACCCAAGACAATTGTCTTTTTTAATAGTAGCAAAGACTCCAAGCCAACCGTCCCAGTGTTAGTTATGATAAGCTTCGAATGTTTGATGCATTCGTAGTTCGAAGTAAATGGAGAAAGTAAAACTACATTGTAAATTTTTTTTATCTCATTGTAGACACTGATTGGAGTCGTACCAATCATAGATGGATGCTCTCTGACAACGAGTTTGAAATCTAAGGGGATTTGTAAGGAAATTCGCTTTATAAGACCTAGAATGTCATAGTTATCAGGATTCCTTACCAAAGTAGTAGCTTCAGGAATCATAGGCATGGGAAAGTAAACATAAGGTTCTTTGGGAATCTTATAGCTTAAATACCGATGCGTGAAAAATTCTCGGATTTTAAAATTAAAATTAGCTCTCAAACGCTGAGATCGCGTTGGTGCAAATGGCACATCCTCTTTCAATAAGAAAAAATTTTTTCCTAAATTATAAAGATTTTGAATATTTAATTTTTTGCTTTCTATTCTTTTACCCTGAAATTTTTTTTCGATAATGTTTTTATTGCCAGATTCAACTCGATTTAAGGTTTCCTCAAGATAGCTAATGCCTTCTTGGGTAGGTTCTTTTTGAATTTCTCGATACTCCTTTAAGGCAGCATTATTAATATCCATGTTATTGTCGTTTATTGACCACCTGTATCCAATTCGTTGTTCATTTAGCGTCATGAATGGAATGTTCAATTCCTTACAAACATCATAAATAATTTCCGACTCTATTGAAGCACAAGTGTAGCAAAAAGCCCTATCCACAACGCTTACAATAGACTTTAACTTATTGTACATAAACGAGATGTAATATTTAATCTTGTCGTGATCTACATCCCTTGCATAGTGGGTGAAATGTGTGTGCTGAACAATATTCCTTCCAACATAAGCCATCTTATTATGCTTTGTACGACATAAATTCTTATCAATTTTATCTATAAAGCTATTTTTTTGAATATCACTCTTATATTGGTCTAAAAATTCATCTATGCAATAAATGTCCTTGTAGTTGACTTTTGCCTTATCAATTAAATATCGGTAATTATTTTTTCCGAAAACCAGAAAATCAATTTCCAAGTCCAATTCTTTGGACAAAAGATGAAATGTATTGTCTAACCTCTGTGTAAAGCCACCAAAGCCAGCAAAGACTAAAATCCTTAATTTAGGTTTCATGATAGAACTTACTCCATTCGACTTTAGGTAAAAAGACCTTCCCATAGTGAGTTTCATTCCCGTCAATGTCTCTTTTAACCCATTCTCCATTTTTTATCCACCATACTCTTGGATCTCTGAAAGTATCGGCAATTTGATCAAACTTTTCTTCTGTCCAACCGACATAACTAAGCCATCTCCAAAGATCTTTCGGTTTAATGTGATCTCTTGCCAGGCATTCTTTTACTCCTGATTCTCTTGTCATGTAGTTATTCCGAATATCCTTTGAACCGTGATCAGATGCTCTCCCATATCCAAATTTTACAAACTTTAAGTAGTCATGAAGACCATTTTCGTGAATATCATCGAGGTTGGACATCCTACGATATGTCCTTTCAAATTCTTCCTCTGCTTCAAGGAAACCGTACTTTTCCTTGATTAAGGTTAGATGCTTATTCTCATCCCACTCGACATAGTTGGAGATGAATATGCCCCTAACTCCAACCCGATTTATCTCTTCATCTGAAGGATACATCCATGGAATAAGGTTTTTCTCCTTAATGTTTTCATTGTAAATTTCAGCAAATTTCAACATATCGTACCATTCGTAGCTTCGATTTGCATGTTCATGTCGGTCACGATAAGTGAATTCGATATAATCGTTGTAAGAAAACATTCCTGCCACATATTTCCGACCGTGTTCTCCCCAGATCATAAGTGGTACATTCATATCCACAGCAACCCTAATTGGATAGGTGAAAATTCCTGAATGAGCATGCCAATTCATGTCTCCCATTACAATAACCCCTAATCTATTCAATGACTTGACTATCTCCACAGCAGGAGTGAAAAAAATGTGATCAAAGCCAAAAGCCTCTCTCATATTCTGAACATTCTTTAAACCTGTCTTTGAGTAGTTGTTACCGTTGTATGTAACTAGTAGCGGCGTAAATCCAAGTTCTTTGATAACATGTATTTGATAATAACTGTCTTTTCCTCCACTTACTGGAATTATACAATCATAGTTGCTGCTATCAATAGAACGATACTGATCTAGCAATTCTGAAAGTTCTTCTTTTCTTTCATCCCAATCCACTTCGTATTTTTCTTTAGCTACATTGCAACCACTACAAACTCCATCTTCGTCAAATTCAAGACTTGCTGCAGAAGACGACGGATACAAGCAAGAGTTGCAAAATCGCACATTAGGTTTTTTAACTTCTGAATTATTTTTATCGGACATCTATATTATGTTTTTTTAGCTCAGTTTTTACAAGTGGATAAGAAAGCTCCTTAAAATTGAAATAGTTACCTGCTGCAATGGCGGAAAGTTTCTCAATTTTTGAAGCTTCGACGAAGTGTTTATTCTTCCCTGCTCCTGAGCAAGCTATAATTGGAACACTTACATTCTCTACGATTCGTTCTAGAACTTCAATGTCATATCCGCTCGCACGGCCATCTAAATCTATGTTTTGAGTAAAAATTTCTCCCACACCAATTTGCTCCATTTTGGATGCAAATTCAAAAAGCGATGATTTGGTTCGAACTGTACCATTCTCTTTAAAAACAACTGGAATATTATCTATCATTTTATAATCGATCGAGGCAACCACAGCCTGGCTTCCTAATTTTGAAATGATATGTTTCAGCGTTCTTTTATCTTCATGCAAAAGATGGTTTACAATTATTTTATCCGCACCGCTACGAATCCTAACAACGGCATCATTTTCAGTCCTTATCCCACCTCCGAATGTTAAGGGCATAAAGCAAACCTTACCGATCTCAGAAATTATGGTTTCAATATTATCCATTGAATCAATTCTTAGATCGTCTCTACCAAGATCATAAGAGTTTTCCCTACTTATATCAATATATACTAATTCATCAGCATTCCATTCATTGAGTCTTCTAGCTTGATCGATTACATTACCAATGACTTGGTGTCGGACAAACTTTTGGCTTCGAACTATTAAGCCATTTTTAATGAATAGAACTGGAATTATTCTTTTAATTTATAAGAGGGCAAAATTAGTCAATACCTGTAAACCGCACTTTTGACTTTTTTCAGGATGGAACTGCACGCCAAATACATTTAACATATTAACTGCAACATTTATTTCTCCTGAGTAATTTATTTGACCGATCACCTGCTTTTTATGAGCCGTAACGCATTTATAAGAATGCACAAAGTAAAAAGCCGATTCTTGCTCAATTTGAACAAAAAGAGGGTTCGATTGATCCAAAATACATTTTCTCCAGCCAATATTTGGAACTTTAAATTGAGAGTTGGATTCTATTTTTTTAACTCCACCCTTTATGATTCCAAGTCCTTCAATTCCACCATCTTCTTCGCTCCATTCGTAAAGCATCTGCATACCAAGGCATATTCCTAAAATTGAGTGATTTGGATTGTTACAGAAAGATACTATTTCATCATAAAGTCCTGTCCTTGTAAGTTGATTTCTTGCTGATGCAATTGAACCAACTCCAGGGAGAATAACTTTTTCCATTCCTTCAAAATCTTTCGCTCCTTTAATAATACGATTCTTCAACTCTAAGAAATCAAGTGCATTTTTCACAGAACTAATATTGCAAGAACCAAAATCTATAATACCAATCATTTTTGTTTGCTGTGCAATATTCTCCACCGTCTATCATCTCCGCAACCCTCAAAAAAGATGTGTAACTGATTATTTTCTACAAGTAACGAGGGTTCAGAACTGTGAAAACGATTATATGAAGTAATAGGGATATCGACCTCTTCATGACAGGATTTCCACATCATTTTGTCATCTAAAAATTGGTAAAATATTCTTCCTCCGTTTTCTCCATTTCTCCATCCCGCATAAAAGAGATAACTTTTTCCATTTATTTCTGTGATGAAAGGAGAATAAGCAGAATATTTACTGTAGCTACTATTTTGAGCGATTATTCTGGAAGCCTTTTCAGAAATCAATCCAGATTCCAAGTCTATTATTTGGGATTTCCAAATATCGCAAGATTGACTGTCTCTCCTGTGATAAAAAATCTCCAATCCCCCCTTATTACTTTGCCTCACAAATGGAGTCCCAAATCCATAGCAACCTCCTTTCAAAATTGGTTTTCGGTCATAACTCCAATCATTTAAATTTTTAGACCAAGCATGATAAATCGACTCCAATGAACCATTTCTCACTTCGAAGAAAAGATGAAATTTATGATCTATCTGAATTATATCCGGAGCAAGAACTCGTCTTGCAGGTTGTGGAAAATTTATTATCGGACTCTTTTTTAATATCTTCCAATCCGTAAGTTTATTCGAGTAAAGGCAATAGATATTGGTTTTCCTGTCAGTTATTGTATTGAGGGTTTCCCCGGCGAAAAAGAGAAGGAAACCATTCTCATTAACCTTTATTGGTCTTGGGCATATTGCTTTGGAAAAACTGTAATCATTGAAAATCGGTCGAGGGTTCTCAAAATGAAATTCGTTTCTTACTTTCATGCTTAAAGCATTCTTCTATAAGCGTTTGTTTAATATTCTTGCTGGACTCCCTCCAACTACTACATGAGAGGGAATGAAGCCTCTCACAAGTGATTGAGCCGAGACTATGGAACCAGTTCTAATTCGAGTGCCACGCATGATCATCGAACTTGCTCCTAGCCAGACATCATCTCCAATGCTAATTGGCTCATGCACATAACCTTGTTTTTGAATAGGCAAGTTCCTTTCATAACCATGATCAGATGCGTTGATTAGGCAGTTCACAGCGATTAAAGTTCCTCTTCCAATTTTAATATCCATACCTGCATTAATTAAGCATCTTGCTCCAACCCCAGTCCTTTCTCCTATTTCAATTTCAGCGTCATTGGCTGCGACTAATCGAACAGAAGTATCCAACTTCACATCATCATGAATAGTAATTTTTCCATTCTCACGGATTTTAAGATGAACCCCAGGCATAAATGTGACATTTTTTCCGATTGAAATATTAGATGGATCGCCTGAAATTTCGAGATATACTGGACCTTTCATTTTAATACCTGAACCAAACCTAATGCCCTTAAGCCTAAAGAATATTTCATAATAGATTGTCCAAAAGTTCCAGTTTCTCTTTGTCGGACTACAAGAGTTGTAGGTCATAGGTATTACCTTCTCCGTAAGACTATCCTCAATATTTTCAATGTTCTGCAACCCTGATTTTGTTCTTATTTTATCCAAAGTACGCGATATTTTCGCTATCGAATCAATACTTGAGAGATCAGTAAGATAACAAGAGGGAATGGCGAGACCTGTTGCTTTTTCAAGCGATTGAATGAAAGCAAGCATTCCAAAGGAGTCAATCAAACCATTTGAAATCAAAGGATCATCATCATTAGGCATTGAATTCGCTTTTAGTAGACTAGATCTCAGATGAGTATGGACTGCCTCCCTTACTAGTGAAGTCTGGCCCAAAATCACTTGATCCGAAAAACACGTGTCATCAATCGACTGCTTCTTTTTTTTACTGAAAAGACTTTTGTACTTTTCAAGATTTCTAACTCGACTAATTTTTCCCGCAGTGGACTTTAATAGCCATTTTCGCGGAACAATTCTAATATCACTGACAACTACACTGGTTTTCTCTGAAATTACTCTAAAAATGTCGTCGTTAAGTCTACTTTTATGTATTTCATCTTCGATTTCCGATTCTGCGATAACGACTAAGGCTTCCGTGCTTGAATCGTCATCTCTAAAGCCCAAGGCAACACATCTGCCAGATACTATTCCTTCAATTCCATTGATGAGAAACTCAATATCTTGAGGGTAAACATTGTTTCCTCCGATTATTATCAAGTCTTTTTTTCTTCCAGTGACAAATAATTCATTATCTGCCAAATAACCAAGATCTCCACTAAAATACCTTCCATTTTTCATTACCAGCTCGGTTGCAGTCTGATTTCGAAAATACTCACTCATCAAAGACGGTGAATTAAAAACAATTTCACCAACTCTCCTGTTAGGTAAGGTAAAACCTTTTTCATCGACAATTTCAATATCGGTACCTGGAAGTACCTGACCCGAACTTACAACATGCTTGGCCTTTGCATCTAGCGGTTCAACGGGAATAGCTAAACCTTTACTCGAAAAAGCTTTATCATCTATAAACTCTTCATAGATTTGTTTACCAAACCCACCACTCGTTACTGCAAAGGTATTTTCTGCCAAGGCATAACTAGTACAAAGAGCAGAATTATTGAAACCATTAGAATGAAATCTTTTTGTAAAAGCCGAATGACTTTTTGGAACAATTGGCTCCGAGCAGTTGACCAATCCCCTCAAAGAAGACAAATCTATTCCCGATATATCGTCATCTTTAAGATTTTCGGCGAGGAAGCTGTATGCGAAGTTTGGTTGCCAAGATAGAGTACCTTTGAATTTATGAACAGCCTTTATCCACAAACCTGGATTCCTCACCCAATCAAACGGGGACATTGCGACAATTTTAACTCCAAAAATAAGGGGTAAAAGAAAACAACAGACCAGTCCCATGTCATGGTATAGAGGCAACCAACTCACGATCACATCGGTTTTTCGTAAACAAATTGCTTCCGAATAAGCGTTTAACTGCTGCATGATAGACATGTGTGATATAGCGACACCTTTTTTTAATCCAGTAGTTCCAGATGAATACTGAAGAAAAGCAATCGCATTTGGGTCAGTAAAATCTTCAGGAAAGATAACTTCTGCACTTTCGGGAAGCTCAGTTTGACAACAAAATTGTTCTTGTTGAATTAATTTAAGCTTTTTTTGAATCATTTTAGCTTGTAGCTCAGGATAGGCAACTAACAATTGAGCGTTAGCGTTTTCAAGCAATTGATCTACAGTGTTAAAATATTCACTTTCAGAAAATTTAGGTGATGGAAAAGAAAATAATACTGGCACAAAGTTTCCAATAAGTGCTCCGATGAAAGAAGCGTAGAGATCAAATGAATGTTCAAGAATGATTACTATAGTTTCACCCTTCTTCAACCCTCTATCATGATATAATTTTTGCCACCTAGAAGCTTGTTTAACTAATTCACTATAGGAGAATGAATTTTCATTCCCCTCAGAATCAATGAGAACTAGGAAATTATCCAAGTTTTTATCTTGAAACAATTCTTTAATGTTTTTTGTTAACACCTATATATTAACTATCGGAGCTACTTTTAATTTAGAAATTTGTAATATTAAAAATCACTTTCCTTGCGACTATTTCTATATTTTTTGAGTGAAATCACTTTTTTAACTTTATTGTTAGAGCAAAAATGTCGGTCTAACCATCCATGAAAATTCCCCTCATAGAAACTTTACATATATTGGAAAGACTACATTTATGAAAAAAGAAGTTGAAAAGGAAAATGCAACGAAGTTTGTTAATGCTACTTTATCGCAAGAAATCCCTCAAAACAAATATATTTCATTACGCACATTATATCTTTAAATCCTGCACGTCTGAGAAGATCAATATTGCCCTCTGAGGAAAATGGCTCCAACACACCTTTAAGGCTTCTTGATTTTGCAGTTATTTCATCTGCATTGTATCCATTCGCTAGCTTGTACTCATTGTAAACTGCAGTTGTGATGTCTTGAAACCTAGCATCCGGACCTCTTGTTTTCTCAAACAAAAGTAAAGCTCCGCCCCAATTGAGAGAATCGTAAATGGTTCGATACAATTCTTGTCTAATTTTAGGATGAATAAATTGGATTACATAATACGAAATCATCAAATCACATTTTTCGAAAGGAAAGACGGAGATATCCTCAGTAACTAATTCAATCTTGGGGTTACCAGCTATGTTTTTTCTTGCCTCCTCTATCATCGGTTCCTCACAGTCAATGCCTATAAATCTGGCATTTTTCTTGGAGTGATGGCTTGCAAGTTTTTTTATTAAATCACCAACTGAAACGCCAAGCTCGTAACAGACAGAATCATCTTTGATAAAAAAATCACTATATTGACAAACAAGTTCGTGACCGTCTTTATATAAAGGCACTGATCTTTCAACATGTTCGGCAAAATGTTTGGCTGTATCGCCACCAAAAGACCAAGATGCATTTTGCATAGTAATACCATCTCCAACACTTTTTTTATGACTTTTCATTATTCCCTAAAATTATTTTAAAATGTGAATGCCAAGTTCTTCATATATGCAATTTTTCAGGTAGTTGCTCGTACACCTCACAGTCAGTTTTATTTGAAACATTTGTATTTTTTTTAATCAATACACAGGTTATGAGAAAAAACTCTTTTTCCGATCCCTTCAAATGAACATAACTTCCCCAATCACTTTGATAACCAACTACTTCAATTTTTTTTAGTTGATTCTGAAACTGCATGAGCCCCTTTTTGAAAGTTGGATAATTCATTAACATTATTGGTCCTCGCATACCTCCATAATCTGCCCAACAGACTTTGTCATCGAATACCTCCCTATCTGTGTTTGCCACTCTTATATCGCAGATCACATATTTTTTGGCTTTCTCCAACATGACGCCGATTATTTCACGCCAATTAGAGAAAGACTTTATTACCGACCAACTCATGACGCAATCTACCGGTTCCATTTCATTCGCGAACCCTTCCATATCGTCAGAGAAAAAGCGAGCGTATGGATACATATTCTTTGCCTTTTCAATCACAGCAGTTTGATGATCAACTCCAGTATATTGAGTTTGAGAGGAAATTCCACGGGCAATTGAAGCCTTGGCTCCATTTCCACAACCTAGGTCTACGACATCTTTACAATTAGGGAGAACTCTGTAAAGACACCATGACTCTGAAGGATAAAGATTGCATAATTCAGCTCTGTTAAGATCTTCTACGCGTTTTTCAAATTCCTGTGTATTCCACCTGTGAGTGTTTTTCATACGAGATTTTACGAAATTTATGTTTCCTTAAGTATTGGATTCAACCATATTTGAGCAACCACAAATTAAGGTTAATGAGATCCCAGAATTTCATACTGTGATTTTTCTCTCCATCTAGAAACTGTCTCAACAAAGTCTGTATGAATTCAAAATCAGCATATTCGAAAACTGGATTTTGTGAATCGGCAATATGATCAAGCATCCATTTCTTGAGAGACCCCTTCATCCAAACATCAATCGGTAGATTTAATCCAATCTTATTTGGATCTTTCCTTCGGGTCTCGGGAATGAATCCCTTCACAGACTCTCGTAGTATATATTTTGAAATTCCTTTCTTCATTTTGTATTCAGGGGGTATCGACAGTCCTAATTCAATTAGTCGATAATCTAATAATGGATGTCTCGCCTCAACCGCATGTGCCATGTAGAACCTATCTTCCATCTTGAGGGCATGAGGTAATGTTAATCTACTTATGTCAACAACTTGCTTTCTTCGTGGAGAAAAATCGCCCTCAAAAAGATCTGTCAGCTTATATGATAAACCTTTAAAGTCTCTCCTCAAAGTTTTTGAATAATCCGTGTTTCTACTTCTTGCGAGAAAGTCTGGGTTAAAATTAATCGTACCGTTGATTAAGAATTCGGAAAAGGATTCATAAGTTGTAATTGGTCTGCCTTGGATATCCACCCATGCGTTGATCTCAGACTCAAATTCCGGAGATGAAATTCCTTCTAAATATTTAAGAAAATAAAGAAAATGATCGTGATATCCAAAAAATGCCTCATCACCACCTACGCCATTCAAAACAACCTTGAATCCCTCCTTATCAATAGCCTTTGCAAGGATGTTATGTAAAATGCAATTAGCTGTTGGAGTCGGTTCATCATAAATATCAATAATTGATTCGACTGATTGAATTACCGCCTCTGGAGTCACTTGAATAAAATGACTAGTTACATCGGTGAAACTAATATTTTCACGAATTGAATCATTCTCATTAAAGCGTGAGTCAGGTATATCCAAGCTAAAACATTCTGGTTTAATACCATGTACTTTGGATGCGACACCGAGGATTGAAGATGAATCGATCCCCCCACTTAGGATGAATGCAAGACGCCGGTCAGACCGAAGACGAATCTTTACCGCATTAATGAACAGTTCCCTTAAATGTTCTACTACATCATCGAAGGCCATCTTTATTCCATCTACATTCTGATTCATAGACCAGTAGAATTCACGAAATGGTTCAAGGTCCTGATTGAAAATTATTCGCTCTCCAGGTTTTACTTCTTCGATGTGTTTAAACATTGTTTGCCCAAGTTTACCATGCAGTTTGTAAGGTAAACTAATTATAGAGTTGAGAGCAGAAATGTTTACTTCTTTAGAAATATCTTTGACGCTTAACAAGGATTTTATTTCTGAAGCAAACAAAAGCTGAGCTTTTTTATGGTGAAAGAACAATGGTCTAACCCCCATCCGATCCCTAGCTAAGATAAACCTATTTTTTTTCGAGTCAAAAATTCCAATAGCAAAACTGCCATTAAAATGATTGAAACATTCCACTCCCCAACGATCGTAGGCATGAACTATACACTCCGTATCCGTATTTGTTGTGAAAATGAAGCCATAACCTTCAAGTTCCTTTCGAAGCTCAATAAAGTTAAAAATTTCTCCATTGAGAACAACCCATATGTCTTTTTTAGAATTAGTAATTGGTTGTAATCCTGCATCAGTAACATCCTGTAAAGCTAAACGACTACAACCAATGGCATGATATAATGGCTTATGAATTGGAGGGTCAGCAAGTTTTCTCCATTCATTCTTTCTGGTTTGATTAACAGCCATCCAAGATGTGCCATCTGGACCTCGAGGTGTTAGACATTTAAGCATTCCACGAATAGTGCTTTCGTCGAAAAAAGCTTTACTAGCAGTCAAAAATCCGGCTATTCCACACATTTCAAAGGTAAATCGCTGGGTTCAAAAATTTTCACTGAAATTGAACACGCGTTTTTAGGCATAAGTACATTGCTGAGGGAAGCTACTTTTCTCATAGCTATCGGTTTTTAAAAAAAACATTATGGATAAATTTTAATTAATTGAGGCTGCAACAATAGAAGAAATGGGTGTATGGATGTCTTCAAAATGAGAAACAATTTTGCACGCCGAATTGTAATCTTCGAAATTGTCAATGGTGAATATCTTATCGGTTTTCCACTCTGCAGGAGGATGAATTTTGTAAATATGAAAATTATCAAAATTTTCGTAATAATATAGAGTAAGATGTTCACGATGTCGATCATTAAGAACCGAACTTATATGCAAATTTCTCATCCGAAAAGCTCTGTAAATCTCAACATCTAAGCCAACTGGAAACTTACCTTTAGTGGAATACAAATCAAAATTTTTTTGGTTTAAACTTTCGATTGCGAAGTCAACGAGTTCTCCACTTACAAAGGGACAGTCTCCAGTAATTCTAACAACAGTTTCTATTCCATATTTCTCAGCAGCAAGAACATTTCGCTCAACTACATTATCCAATGAACCTCGATAAACCTTTATTTTTTCTTTCTTTCCTATTTCAGCAAGTTCGTCATCTTGTGATAAAGAAGTCGTTGCAAGTATTATTTCATCAACTCGAATTGAGGTTTTAAGTCTTCTAATTAAAAATGACAAAGTACTAATACCCATTAGCTTGAGCAATGCTTTTCTTGGCAACCTAGAAGAGTTTGACCTAACTGAAATAATGATTCCCACTCTCCCTAAATTATTCATAAGGAATGTTTTTTCTTACGATATTACAGGCAACTTCTAAAGCATACTGTGAATTTATAAAAAAACCTTCTGCAGCAGAAATCATAAATCCTACCATTTTAGTTCCTCGCAAGGAACCAGTCCTTACATTTGAGTTCAAAACCGCAAGGCATGTATGAGTATCTCGAAACAACTTTTCGTTACCTAACATCTTAGAAGGATCTTGCGTGATTCGAGTTAAACCATGAGAGTTTCTTTTATAAATAATCTCATCTAATTCTTCGACAGAGCAGGAGCTCTCTGCTTCGCTTATAATCAAAGAGGTGATAGCCTCTTCGATTGTGTCCTTTGAAATAAAGGGAGTTTGAACATATCGGATAATCGAAACGCCACTGTAACTAGGATCAAAAATATTAAATATCTCTTTAAGAGTAGAGCAAATATTAGTATTTATTTGAGTGCTTTTGGTACTACGAGGATGAAAAAAAACTCTAGGGTTATTTAGAGAAGCCACCAAATCTTCAGCACTTGGATTATCACAAGTAACAACGACTTTTTCAACAAAATTAGTCTCAAGGCAAACGCGAATATCTCTTTCGAGCAAAGTCTTGCCGTCGAATTCTTGTTTCCAAACATCCTCAACGAAGTCAAAATGCTTACGACAAGGTATAACAGCAAGGATTGGTTTTTTCGAATGGTGCATTTTTTGCGCATGTTCTTTTTTTAGAACTCTTCTTGCATTAACAATCCTAAGAGGTTGTTCGGTTAGGTTCCCGCCATGTCTTCGATAATAAAATAAAGGAAGATTAACATTGGAAGAGTTAAACTTACCCTTTAGCTTCATCCATACATCAAAACCATCTTGAGCTCCAAGATCTTCTCTGTAACCACCTACATGATTCAGGCAGGAAATACGAAACATTGTGCATGCACCATTAGGCGGCATATCCATAACATGATCTTCCAAACTGAGTTGCAAGCGACGTTCGTGAGCAAATACCTCACCATCTCCATTCATAAGGTAGTAATCTGGAAATGCAAGTGCAATGCTTTCATCGTTATCGAGCACATTAGCTAGAATTAAAAGTATGTTATCATCAAAAAAATCATCACCATCTAGACGGATAAGGTACCTTCCAGATGCTTGTTTCAGAGCAAAATTACAAACTGAGGTAAGTCCAATTCCCTCGGTTCGAAAAATTTTTATATTGGGAAGATTTTCATAGCGTTTCATCACAGTTGGCGTATGATCAGAAGAACCATCGTCAATTAAGAGTAACTCCCAATCATTGATTGTCTGGTTTAGAACGCTTTCAATGGCAGTTTCCAAATACCTGCCGTAGTTATGAGAAACTAGATAAACGGTTATTCTTGGACCTAGAGACACTTCAGAATTTGGTTTTTTATTAGAACTAAATTTTTAAGCTCCGGCAACGTCATGCTGCACTGATGATCAGGCCCATATGCTTTCTTATCCAATGTAAAATGTTTCTCAACAATTCCTGCTCCTCTTGCAAAAGCTGCAACAGCGGCACCTATTCCGACTGAGTGATCGCTAAAACCATGATATTCTGAAAAGCAAACCTCGCTCAGCTTAATCTCTTCCAAAGGAGTTGGATATTTAGAAATACAATAAAGAAACTTCGTTTTTTTCGATGGTATTTCAGGAAAGTTTTTCTTGTTCCACATTCCTAGAGAAACGAGCAATTCCTTACCAGTACGGCAAAGGGATTCGATCATTTTGAAATCATTGATGGATCTAGACGCGACCTTGTGTCTTTTGACTCCAATTGCTTCTAACCAACTAATTCTTTCGATGTCAAAAACAGATGCCATAAATTCTATATTAGCACCCTCGCAAACTGTAAATAAATCTTCAACTTGATTACGTGAAAGCTCCGTTTTGCAATTGTAACTAAACCATGGATTGTTGTTTTTTGGAAACAATGACTGAGCATTATAAACTTGAAATTTTGCAGTATCTGCACCGGCTTCTGCAGCAGCAAAAATCATTTCTTTTGCTAGTTCCATATCACCGTTGTGATTTTGGCCGATCTCCGCAATTATTTCCATGTCATAAACTTAACCACTTATTAAGCATTATGAAACAAAATATTGTATGTCCATTAAGCCTATTTTTATCTGCCAACATTCCATGAACAATTGCAAGCGATTCGCGAGAAATTATATTTTGCCTTTGAAGTTCTGAATCTTCAGAAAAAGTTTCTTCAACAAGATCAGACCAAGCACTTTTGAGCCACAAGTCGATTGGAACATTAAAACCGTGCTTTGGTCTATTGATTATTTCCATAGGCAAGATATTTTCAAATGCACGACGAAGTGCCCATTTCAAATCTTTCCCACGAATCATTTGGTCATATCTCAAATTATCTGCAAGAGCAAGGACGGAGGGGGCAGCAAAAGGAGTACGTCCTTCAACTGAATTAGCCATACCAAGACGATCTACTTTTCTTAGCATTTCGTAAGGAAAGTAAAAATTTCGATCATGCCTTATATAGTCTTCCGGCTCGTAAGAATCTTTAAGATTATCAAAATGTCGTAATGATGAAGCTAATCCTTCTTGAAAGTCCTTTGAGAACAACATTTTCTTTTCCTTTTCATGGGCATAATAGTGCCATGCCCAAGCTCTCTCTTCTGAATTCATTTGGCTTAAATAGCTAAGTCTTTGCTCCAAAGAAAGACCAAAATTCTGAAAAGAAACTGGACGGCTTGGAAGATCGCTCTTATTAGAAGTTAATCTACTAAGATAAGGATACCAAGAATATCCGCCGAAAGTTTCATCTGCTCCATCGCCAGAAAGCAGAACTTTAATTCCAGACTCTTTTGCTGCAGCGGAAACCGCCATTATTCCCAATCCCGATGAAACGCCAAAAGGCAAATCAGAGTACCTGCAGAATTGATCTAAGCTTTTTCGAAATACTTCTGCGTTAACCTTAATGCTATGGTGACGAGAGCCAATTATTGATGCAGTATGTGCTGCCGCTTCTGATTCATCAGCTCTCCCATGATATGGGTCTTCAACATCTTCAAAAGAGACAGTGAAGGTATCTAGTTGAGATAACTTTTGCGAAGCAATCGTTGAAACAATACTACTGTCAAGACCACCACTCAAAAAGCTTCCCATGGGTACTTCTGATAGTAGCCTTGAGTTCACTGCTTCTTCGACAGTATTCCGAACCGTACCGATGAGTTCGTCGTCATTCTTGAGATCAAAGCTGAAGGAGGAGGAATTCTTGAAAGGACGAATATTTACTTTACCCCTTTCAGCAGTAAGGAAATGTCCGCGAGGAAGAGATAAGATATCTTCATGAGCTGTTAGTGGATCGGGTATCCACAAAAAAGTTGGGTAATCCCAAATTGCTTGTCTATTTAACGAAGTGTTTAAGCGAGAAATTTGCTTTATAGCGTTAACTTCGGATGCATAAACCAACTTATTTCCACCATCACTCCAGTAAAAAAGGGGCTTTTCTCCGGGTGAGTCTCTAGCAAGGGTCAAGGTTTCACTTCGCGTATCCCACAAAGCTATGGCAAACATTCCGTCAAGTTTCTCAAAGGCAGATTCTCTGTAGAGTTCATAAAGATGAACTATCACTTCACCGTCAGACTTGGTTCTGAAAATCACTCCTTTTTGAGCTAATTCTTTTCTTAGTGCTGGGGAATTATAAATTTCTCCATTGTAAAACAAAATAACTGACCTGTTTTCGTTGTACAAGGGTTGCCCACCCTCTTGAACATCGTTGATGGAAAGACGCCTCATACCAGCCGTATAATGTTCGCTTGAAAATCTACCTTCATCATCTGGCCCTCGGTGATACAAAGATTTTAACATTCTATCCAAAATGTCATTTGATTTTTCGCGAGTTTCATATTTAAACAAGCCAGCTATTCCGCACATAAATTTATTTTTTAGAAAAGATAAGTAACTTTTAAATGGAATCTAACTACCATAAAATAATTTATTTTTTTTACAAAGTCGGATTTAAACAGAAAGGCAAAATTTAAGTGCTTTTTGTTTGAGTGACAAAATAACACTAAATCAAATAACTGATTTTATAGTATCTATCACCTTATTTTGATCCAAAGATCGTAAGTATGGACTCATAGGAATACTAATGCAATATCCTGCTATTTTTTCTGTAGTAGGAAAATCTCCAATCTGATATCCCAAATTTTGGAAAACAGGTTGTAGATGAAGAGGGACTGAATAATAAGAAACTGAAGGTATGCCCTTTTGATTTAGGGAGTTTTGTATGTGGTGACGGTTTTCAGATAATATGGAATATTGGGCATAAACCGAAGTGTTATTTCCGCCAAGGCTTGGTGTCTCTATAGCCCTCAATTCGGATAGTGCTGAAGTGTAAGTTTGACCTGTAGATTGGCGTTTTAAAACTTCTTCGGGGAAAATTTCTAAAGTTTCAAGAAGAATAGCAGCCTGTATGGTATCCATACGACCATTAAGACCAAGGATAGGATGGTGATGCTTGCGCTCCTGTCCATGCACACGGATCCAACGAAACTTTTCGGCTAACTCATCGTCATTGGTAAAAAGGGCTCCTCCATCACCATAACAACCAAGTGGCTTTGACGGAAAGAAGGACGTGCTACCAATCGTCGATAGATTACATGATTTTTTGCCCTTGTAGGTTGCACCAAAACTCTGTGCGGCATCTTCGATGACTGGCAAATCGTACTTTTCAGCGATTCTATTGATTGCATCCATATCTGCACACTGTCCATAAATAGATACAGGCATAATCGCTTTGGCTTTTTCGGTAATTGCGGCTTCTAAAAGAGTTTCATCCATATTCCAGGTATCAGGGCGTATATCAACAAAGACTGGTTTAGCACCAAGCAAAGCAATGACCTCGGCAGTGGAGATCCAAGTGTAAGGCACAGTAATGACCTCGTCACCTGCCCCAACTCCTAATGCCATTAAGGCAATTAACAGGGAATCCGTCCCACTTGAAACGGTAACACAGTGTTTTGAACCCGCATAATTGGCTAGTTTTTCTTCAACCTCAGAAACTTCAGGACCTAGTATAAATTGGCCATGCTCCATAACCTTTTGTATACGGCCATTTATCTTATCTCCAATTAATTGGTGACGTGATTGCAGATCAATGAATTTCATAGGCTAAATTCTTTTACTTAGATTTAACATTAATGAATATGAAATATTTTTTGGAATTTCACTTACTTTAAGAATGATTTACTAACATGGGCTAATTTCGGTAGATGTCACTTTTAAGATTTAGTTTTACGATATGGAATATCAATGCATCATCTTGTATATCTAAAAAAAATTGATATTTGCTATATCTCAATCGGTAGAGTTTTTCTCCCTTAAGTTTTTTTGTTTTGGAGGACCTTGAATTTCGGTAAATCCTACGGTCTCATTTAATATTTTAACAATCTAAATGCAGGTATAGATTTACTTGCTTAGTCTCAAGAGCCCTAAGTCAAAGCGCATGGAAAAAGTAATTAAACAACATAAGATGATTTAGTTATAATACAAGAAAGCCATTAAAATATTATGCCGTCAAGTTACCTCAGGTCGCATATCAAATCTAAAGGAATTTTTTGCCACTTTCAGCGGCTTCGCACATGCATTTAACCATTTGCTTAAACGAAACACTAGGCTGCCATCCGAGAACTTTTTGAGCTCTGGAAGAGTCTCCACAGAGTCGGGAGGGTTCGTTTGGGCGGACAAATCTTGAGTTAATTCGAACATATCTCTCATGATCGAGCTCAAAGTATTCGAAAGTAAATTTGAGGAAATCAGATAACTTGTGTGTTTTTCCGGTTGCGAGAATATAATCATCTGGCTGTTCCTGCTGGAGCATCATCCACATGCCCCGAACATAATCAGGTGCATAGCCCCAATCCCGCTCAATTTCGAGATTACCAAGTTCTAAAGACTCGGTCTTTCCTTGGGAGATCGATGCCGCACCCTGAACGATTTTTTGGGTAACAAAGTTTTCACCACGACGGGGAGATTCATGATTGTAGAGAATACCATTAGA
>MDTB01143245.1_pt1 | contig 63103 bp, 69 predicted proteins | sample 811161 | NCBI WGS metagenome assembly MDTB01 (sample SAMN05326650, study PRJNA326480) | marine metagenome | isolation source: seawater | place: Mediterranean Sea | collected 2009
ATTTATTGGGTCGGTGGCCGAGTGGTTAAAGGCATCAGACTGTAAATCTGACGACGTAAGTCTACGGAGGTTCAAATCCTTCCCGGCCCACAAATTAGCGGGAGTAGCTCAGTTGGTAGAGCATCAGCCTTCCAAGCTGAGGGTCGCGGGTTCGAGTCTCGTCTCCCGCTCTATGCACTAAGCCTGCATAGCTCAGGGGTAGAGCACTTCCATGGTAAGGAAGGGGTCATCAGTTCAAATCTGATTGCAGGCTCTATAATAATTGATAGAATTTTAATGAAAATGTAAACTAAAATAAAGATAGGAATAAAAATATCATGGCTAAAGAAAAATTTGAAAGAACGAAACCTCATGTTAATGTTGGTACAATTGGTCACGTTGACCATGGAAAAACTACCTTAACAGCTGCAATTTCTAAGACACTTGCATCATCTGGTCTTGCGGAGCAGATGGAATTTGATCAAATTGATAATGCTCCAGAAGAAAAAGAGAGAGGTATTACAATTAATACATCTCACATTGAGTATGAAACTGAAAAAAGGCATTATGCTCACGTTGATTGTCCTGGTCACGCAGATTACATCAAAAATATGATAACAGGTGCTGCACAAATGGATGGAGCTATTTTAGTTGTTGCTGCAACAGATGGTCCTATGCAACAAACTAGAGAGCATCTACTTCTTGCTAAACAGGTTAATGTACCTTCGATAGTTGTATTTATGAATAAATGCGATCAAGTTGATGATCCTGAGTTACTTGAATTAGTTGAAATGGAATTGAGAGAGCTATTATCTGAATATGGTTTTCCTGGTGACGACACTCCGATTATTCAAGGATCAGGCTTAAAAGCGCTTGAAGGTGATGCAGATGCACAGGCTAAAGTTAAAGAATTAATGGATTCTGTTGACTCATTTATTCCTGAGCCAAAAAGAGCAGTTGATAAACCATTTTTAATGCCTGTCGAAGATGTATTTAGTATTACAGGTAGAGGAACAGTTGCCACAGGTAGAATAGAGTCTGGGGTAATCAAGGTAGGCGAAGAGATGGATATAGTAGGTATGGGATCAGATATGAAATCAACCTGTACTGGTGTTGAGATGTTTAGAAAATTATTAGATCAAGGTGAGGCTGGTGATAACGCTGGTTTGCTTCTTAGAGGTATTGAAAAAGAGCAAATCAAAAGAGGTATGGTACTAGCTAAACCAGGTTCTATAACCCCACATAAAAAATTCAAAGCAGAAATATACGTTTTGAAAAAAGAAGAAGGTGGACGTCATACACCATTTTTTAAAGGTTATAGACCTCAGTTCTATTTTAGAACTACAGATGTAACTGGTAATATTATTCTTCCTGAAGGTACAGAGATGGTTATGCCTGGCGATAACGTTACTCTTGATATTGAGCTTATTACTCCTATTGCAATGGATAAAGAGCTAAGGTTTGCTATCAGAGAAGGTGGACACACTGTTGGTGCTGGTGTAGTTACAGAAATTATAGAATAATATGGCTGGAAATAGCAAAAGAGATATTGTACAATTAGAAAGTACGGCTGGTACTGGTTATAGGTATACTGTTACTAAAAATAAGAGAATACATCCAGAAAAGCTTGAATATAAAAAGTACGATCCTGTTGCTAAAAAGCATGTAATTTTTAAAGAAACTAAATAATTTAGTTTTTTTATAGGAGTGTAGTTCAATTGGTAGAGCGTCGGCCTCCAAAGCCGAAAGTTGAGGGTTCGAGTCCTTCCACTCCTGCTTGGATAATAGTAAGGGTTATGCATTATGAAAACATTTTTTAATTATTTTTCTAGCGTTAAGCTTGAGATGAGGAAGGTTAGTTGGTCCAGCAAACAGGAGCTAATAGGGTCAACAGTCATAGTTTTTGTATTTGCTATAATTCTTGGTATTTTTTTATGGTTTTTAGATGACACATTGCTAGGTCCAGTTACAAGCTGGATTTACAACTAATTTTAGGAATTTTTAATTATGTCTTGGTATTCTTTGAGAGTAATTTCAGGTAAAGAGCAAGCTACAAAAGAAAATATATTGCGCGAAGCTGAAGAAGCAAGTATTGAGCAAGATATTGAAGAAGTTTTCTTACCATATGAAAAAGTTGTAGAAGTTAGAAATAATAAAAAAAGAGTAAAAGAAAAAATGTTTTTTCCAGGTTATATTCTTATAAATATGGATATGAACAATCAGTCTAAATACGTAGTTGAAAATACACCAGGGGTTTTGAGTTTTGTTGGACCAAAAGGTTCAGACCCTATCCCATTAAAAGATAAAGAAATTAAAAGAATTTTTGGGGAAGTTGCAGATAAGGAAGGTAGAGAGTTAATTACCACCTCATACAAGATTGGTGATAATGTAAAGGTTATTTCTGGTCCTTTTATAGATTTTACTGGTAATGTTGAAGAAGTTAACGATGAAAAGCAAAAAGTTAAGGTTGTAGTTTCAATTTTTGGAAGACCAACATCAGTTGAGCTGGATTGTTTCCAAATTGAGGCACAAAAATAAGGTATAAAAATGTCAAAAAAAGTTTCAGGTTACATAAAATTGCAAATATTAGCTGGTCAAGCTAACCCTTCTCCTCCAGTTGGTCCAGCTCTAGGTCAGCATGGCGTTAACATTATGGAGTTTTGCAAAGCATTTAATGCAAAAACACAAGAAATGTCAGGTCAATTGATACCTGTTGAAATAACAGTTTTTTCTGATAGATCCTTCACCTTTATAACAAAAACTCCACCAACTTCATTTTTAATTCTTGAATCATTGAAGTTAAAGAGTGGTTCTGCTGAACCTAATAAAGAAAAAGTTGGAAATCTATCAGAAAGTCAAGTTAAAGAAATTGCCGAAATTAAAATGCCTGATCTTAATGCAGCTAATCTTGATTCAGCCATGTCAATGGTTAGAGGTACTGCTAGAAGTATGGGTATAACTACTGAAGGATAATTTAAAATGAAAAGAAGTAAAAGATATATAGATAATGCAAGCAAAATCGATTTAAATAAAGATTACAGTCTCGATCAAGCTTTAGATTTTTTGGCTAGCGCTTCTAACACTAAATTTGATCAAACGGTAGATTTATCTATTAATCTTGGTGTAGATCCAAGACATGCAGATCAAGTAATAAGGGGAACTGTATCTTTACCTCATGGAACGGGAAAAAATGTGAAGGTGTTAGTGATTGCGAAGGGAGATAAGGTTGATGAGGCATTATCTTCTGGAGCTGATCATGCAGGAGATAAAGAATATTTAGATAAAATTAAAGGTGGTTGGACTGATGTAGATATAATTATTTCAACACCTGATATGATGGCGGAAGTTGGTAAGCTTGGTAGAATTTTAGGCCCAAAGAAGCTAATGCCAAATCCTAAGTCGGGAACAGTTACAGCAGATGTAAAAAACGCTGTTTCTGAAGTTAAAAAAGGAAAGATTGAATATAGGGTTGACAAAAATGGTATAATACATACCATTATTGGGAAAAGTTCTTTTGATAAGTCAAAATTACTTGATAACTGCAATGCTATTATGGGTTCAATTATAAAAGCAAAACCCAGCTCTTTGAAAGGTGTATATTTAAAGAAAATTACACTTTCTTCTACAATGGGGCCAGGAATAAAGCTTGATAAAAATACATTCACAAATTAATAAGAGAGTTTTTATGCCAAATGAACATAAAATAAATATTGTTAAAGATACATCTGAAAAACTTAAAAATTCTTCAGGAGTTTATTTTACCAAGTATACTGGTATAGATGTGCAAACTATAACAAAATTAAGAAAATCATTTAGAGATAATGATGTTGATTTTTCTGTGACAAAAAATACTTTAACGAAGATTGCTGCTAAAGATGCAGGTTTGGATGGTCTGTTTGATGAGATTCTGAATGGCCAAGTTGCTATTGCTTACTCAAATGACCCTACTGCACCGGCAAAAGTAATTAAAGATTTCAAAAAAGAAAATGAAGATTTACTAGAAATTTTAGGATTATTTTTTGATGGAAAGTTGTATTCTTCAGATAAATACAAAGAATTTGCTAATATGCCTTCAAAAGAGGAATCTTTAGCTAAAATGGTTATGATGATAAATCAACCAATGACTTCATTAGTATCTACACTTAATGGTTCAATGGTTAGTTTATTAGGCGCATTAAATAATTTAAAAAATACAAAAAGTTAATTAATAGGGGAATAAAATGGCAAAAGCAACTAGAGAAGATGTACTAGAATATTTAGAAGCTGCAAATATGGTTGAAGTTTCTGAATTGATAAAAGACATTGAAGAAAAATTTGGTGTATCAGCTGCAGCTCCTGTAGCAATGGCTGCACCAGTAGCTGGTGGTGCTGAAGGTGGTGAGGCAGCGGCAGAGGCTAAAGACGATTTTGATATCGAACTAACAAGTGTTGGAGATAAAAAAATAAATGTTATTAAAGTTGTTAGGACAGCAACAGGGCTTGGTCTAAAGGAAGCGAAAGAATTAGTTGATGGTGCTCCTTCAAAGATTAAGGAAGCTGCTCCTAAAGCAGAGGCAGAGGAAATTAAAAAACAGCTTGAAGAAGCTGGCGCTACTGTCACTTTAAAATAATCTTACATTAGATTATATATTTCTTAACATTTAAATAGGAGGGCTTGTTTTGGCAAGTAATTCTTTATCGCCTAAAGACGTATACAATTTTTCTAAATTAGAAGAAATTGTAAATATACCTGACTTGTTAGCTATTCAGGTAAATTCAATGGAAGATTTTCTACAAGAAGAAGTTCTTCCAGAAAAAAGAGAAAATATTGGCTTAGAAGCAGTTTTTCAAAATATCTTCCCTATTGAAGATAATCATAAAAATTATGTCTTAGAGTATAAATACTATTATCTTGGAATACCTAGATATAGTGTTAAAGAAGTTTTAGAAAGAAGAATAACTTATTCTGTACCATTAAAAGTTAAGTTCGTATTACATATTACGGACGAAAATGATAGATCTAAATATATTCAAAATATTGAACAAGATGTTTTCTTTGGCAATATCCCCTACATGACAAAAAGCGGAACTTTCATTATAAATGGTGCCGAAAGAGTTATTGTTAGCCAACTTCAAAGGTCTCCTGGTGTATTTTTTGATCAAAACCTTCACCCAAATGGTACAAAAATATTTCAAGCTAGAATAATTCCCTTTAGAGGTTCATGGGTTGATTTTACAAGTGATATATATGATTGTATATATGCAATTATTGATAGAAGAAGAAAATTTCCTGCAACATTACTATTAAGGGCAATTGGTTATTCTACTAATGAAGATATTTTTTCAGCCTTTAAGCTAACCAAAAAATATAAAGTTGATAAAAAAATCATTGATAAAACTATAATATCAGATATTATTGATCAAAAAACTGGAGAGATTTTATTAGAATCTGATACAGTCATTTCAGAAAAAGAATTAAAGTTATTGAAATCTGAAAAAATATCAGAAATAACATTGTTTGATGATAAGAAAAAAAATGATTCAAGCGATAATATGTATATTGAAATGCTTAGAAATACAATGGCTAAAGATCCAACAAGTAATCATGAAGAAGCTGTTAGACTTTTATATACACATTTAAGAACAGGTCAGGCACCTAATGTTGATATCGCTCAAAAATTTATAGAAAAGTTATTCTTTTCAACAAAGAAATATGACCTTGGTGCAGTAGGTAGGTATAGAATCAATAAGAAATTTGATTTAGATATACCTGTTAATGACCCTGTATTAACTAAAGATGACTTTATTAATGTTTTTAAATATTTAATTTCAATGAGAAATGGTGAAAGAGGTCCAGACGATATAGACCATTTAGGTAACCGTAGAGTTAGAACTGTTGGAGAGCAACTACAAAATCAGTTTAATATCGCATTAAGTAGAATGCAAAGAACTATTACTGAACGAATGAATCAAAGAGAAGCAGAGAGTATTACTCCACAAGATTTAATTAATTCCAGAGTTATATCAACAGTTTTAAATACTTTTTTTGGAACAAGTCAGCTTTCTCAATTTATGGATCAAACGAATCCATTAGCTGAAATAACACATAAAAGAAGAATATCATCCCTTGGACCTGGTGGTTTATCTAGAGAAAGAGCTGGATTTGAGGTAAGAGACGTTCATTATACTCACTATGGTAGACTATGCCCTATTGAAACTCCTGAAGGACCAAATATTGGATTGATAAATTCATTATCTACACATGCTGTCGTTAATAATTTGGGATTTATTGAATCGCCATATAGGGTTGTTGATGAAAATAATAAAATTAGTGATACTGTAAAATTTCTTTCACCTGATGAAGAGGATAGAGCTTTTATAGTTCAATCAACAGAAAAAATTAAAAACAATAAATTTATTGAAAAAGAAATTAGAGCTAGAAATGGAGATAATTTTCCTACTATTCAATCTAACGAGATTGATTATGTTGATGTTTCTCCGAGACAGCTTGTAAGTGTTTCTGCAGCATTAATACCATTTTTAGAAAATGATGATGCAAATAGAGCGTTGATGGGTTCAAATATGATGAGACAGTCTGTTCCGTTAATGAGTCCACAAGCTCCTATTGTTGGTACAGGAATGGAATCTGTTGTCGCAAAAGATTCAAGAGCATGTATGATATCTCCCGTTACAGGCAAAGTAACTTATGTTGATGCTGAGAAAATTAAAATAAAGATTAAAGATATGAATCCTGAATTAGATTTAATTAAAAAAGAGGAAGAGCAAACATTTTATCTTAGAAAATTTTTGAGATCAAATCAGAATACATGTATAAATCAAAAACCTAGAGTAAAATTAGGCCAATCTATCAAAAAAGGAGATGTATTAGCTGATGGGCAATCTACATCTAAGGGTGAGTTAGCTTTAGGTAGAAATCTTAGGGTTGCTTTTATGCCATGGCGAGGATATAACTTTGAGGACGCTATTGTTATAAGTGAAAAATGCGTTAAAGAAGATATGTTTACTTCAATTCATATTAAGGAATTTGAAGTTGAAATTAGAGATACTAAAAGAGGTGAAGAAGAGCTTACAAATGAAATACCAAATGTTAGCGAGGAAGCAACAAGAAACCTTGATGACAAAGGTATTGTAAGAGTTGGAGCAGAAGTGGAATCTGGTGATATTCTTGTAGGTAAAGTTACACCTAAAGGTGAGACAGATCCTACTCCTGAGGAAAAATTGTTAAAAGCCATATTTGGTGAAAAAGCTGGAAATGTTAAAGATGCTTCTAAAAGGTGTACTTCAGGAGTAAATGGTATTGTTATAGAAACCCAGCTATTTGAAAGAAAAAATAGAGCAATGCTTGCTGAAGAAAAACAAGAAATTAGAAAAATTCAGAAAGAGGCAAGACAAAAAAGATTAGAGCTTATTGAAAAAAGAAATGACTTATTACATCTACAGTTAATCAATCAAATATGTGGTGGAATGAGAGATATAGCTACGGATAAGACTGTAGTTAAAGCTAAAACATTACTAACCAAGAATAGATTGAAGTCTTTAGAGTTTGATTCTGTTTCTTTGAAATCTCCATGGGTTGAAGATTTTGGTGTTTGGAATAAAATTTTGACAATATGGAAAAATTATAAAAGAAACTTGAAGCAACTAGAAGAAGATTTAGAGAAAAATGTCTTTATTTTGAGAACTGGTGATGAGCTTCAGCAAGGTGTAATGAAATTAGCTAAAGTTTATATAGCTGACAAAAGAAAAGTTTCAATTGGTGATAAAATGGCTGGAAGACATGGTAATAAAGGTATTGTTGCTCTTGTTGTACCTGAGGAAGATATGCCATATGGTGCTGATGGGAAACCTGTTGATTTAGTTTTAAATCCGCTTGGTGTGCCATCAAGAATGAATCTTGGTCAACTTTATGAAACAATGTTAGGATGGGCAGGTGATAAGCTTGGTAAGAGATATTATACACCTGTTTTTGATGGAGCAAAGTATGATGATGTTTTAAGTGAATTAAAAGATGCAGGTTTACCTGAGTCTGGAAAAGTTGATTTATGGGATGGAAGAAGTGGTGAGAAAATTAAGTTTCCAGTAACAGTAGGTACTATTTATTTTATGAAGCTTTCGCATTTAATTGCAGATAAAATGCATGCTAGATCAACAGGCCCATATTCACTTATAACTCAACAACCTCTTGGAGGAAAGGCACAATCTGGTGGTCAACGTTTTGGTGAAATGGAAGTTTGGGCTCTTGAGGCTTATGGAGCTGCTCATACTTTACAAGAAATATTAACTACTAAATCAGATGATATTGAAGGTAGAACTAAGTTATACAATGCAATTGTTAAGGGTGAAAATGCACCTTCAGCTAATGTTCCAGAATCATTTAATGTTTTGGTTAAAGAACTTGAAGGTTTAGGTCTTAATGTGGTAGTAGATTAATTTTTTATAAAAAAGGATAAGTTTATAATGATAAATACAAATAATCAGTCAGTTAGAAGTGTTAAGTCAGATTCATTTAATAGTATTACCTTAGGTTTATTATCTCCTGAAAAAATATTAGAGAGATCTTTCGGTGAGGTTCTTAAGCCTGAAACAATAAATTATAGATCTTACAAACCAGAAAAAGATGGATTATTTTGTGAAAAGATATTTGGACCAATCAAAAATTGGGAATGTAATTGTGGTAAATATAAGGGTATACGTTACAGAGGGATTGTATGCGACAGATGTGGTGTAGAAGTAACAACTAAAGCTGTTAGAAGAAAAAGAATGGGTCATATTACTCTTGCGGTTCCTGTTATACATATTTGGTTTTTTAGATCTATCCCTAGCAAAATTAGTTATTTATTAGGATATACAACAAAACAATTAGAAAAACTTGTTTATTACGAGCAGTTTGCAGTTACCAACCCTGGCCAATCAGGTAAGAATTTTGGTGATTTAATCGATGAAAATGAGTATATAGATTTAGAAGATCAATATGGTATTGATTCAGAAAATGTATCTGAAGATCAAATAGATAATGAAGAATATTTTGAAGCTAAAATGGGTGGTGAAGCAGTAAGGGATTTACTTAGAAAGCTTGACATTAAAGAAGAAATGGTAAAGCTTACCGAAGTAGCTAAAGGCAAGTTTTCTATGCAAAAGAAAGAAGAAGCCTTAAAAAGATTGAGAATATTCAAAAAATTTGATAATTCACTAAATAAAAAAATCGTTAATCAGCCAGAATGGATGGTTATGAGTGTTCTTCCAGTTATCCCCCCTGAATTAAGACCTCTTGTTCCTTTGGATGGTGGAAGATTTGCCGCTTCAGATCTGAATGATTTATATAGAAGAATTATCATTCGAAATAACAGACTAAAACAATTAATGGAAATTAAAGCTCCTGATGTTATTCTAAGAAATGAAAAAAGAATGCTTCAAGAGTCAGTAGACTCTTTAATTGATAATAGTAGATTACAATCTGCTGTAAGAAGCGGTACTAGAAGACCATTAAAATCTTTAAGTGATTCGTTAAAAGGTAAATCCGGAAGATTTAGGCAAAACTTATTAGGAAAAAGAGTAGATTATTCGGGACGTTCCGTAATTGTAGTAGGACCCGAATTGCAATTACATGAATGTGGTATACCTAAAGATATGGCTATTGAGTTATTCAAACCACACATTATAAAAGAGTTAATTGCTAGAGGTTACACAAGAACACCTAGGAGCGCTAAGCTCATGGTTGAGAAAAAAGACTCAAAAATTTATTCAGTTTTAGAGTACACTGTTTCTAATAATCCTGTATTATTAAATAGAGCACCTACACTTCACAGGTTAGGTATACAGGCATTTCAACCAGTGCTTATTGATGGAAGAGCGATTAGACTTCATCCATTAGTTTGTGCAGCATTTAATGCTGATTTTGATGGTGATCAAATGGCTGTTCATGTACCTTTATCAGAAGAAGCAAAAATGGAAGCTTGGTTATTGATGTTATCAAGTCATAATATTTTACATCCAGCAACAGGCCACCCAATTGCAATTCCATCTCAAGATATGATTTTAGGTTGTTATTATTTAACTAGGCCTAGAACAGGCGAATTAGGTGAAAATTCTATTATTGGTTCTTACTCAGAAGCTAGATTGGCTGTAGAAAATAAAGAAATATCATTACATGCAAAAGTATCATTTAGATTTCAAGATAAACTTATTAAAGATACAAGCTTAGGTAGAATCATTTTTAATTCTATTTTACCAAAAGGTATGGAATATTACAATATAACAGTAGGTAAAAAAGAGTTAGTTAAAATTGTTACTAAAAGCTATTCTCAAAAAGGAAATTATGAGACGGTTAAATTTTTAGATAGATTAAAAGATTTAGGATTTAATAGTGCTTTTGAATCAGGCCTTTCTATTGCAATAAGTGATATTCATATTCCTCAAATGAAGGATGAAATCATAAATAGAGCAGAAAATGAAATTCTTGATATTAAATCTAAATTTGACAGACAGATTTTAACAGAAGGTGAAAGATATAATAAGGTTATTGATGTTTGGACTCATGCTACAAATGAGGTGGCCAAAGAAATGTTTGATGAGTTAGAAAGTGACAATCAAGGCTTTAATTCATTGTATATGATGGCAGATTCTGGTGCTAGAGGAAGTCAAGATCAGATAAAACAGTTAGCTGGTATGCGTGGATTAATGGCTAAACCTAAAAAGAGTCTCGTAGGTTCTGCAGGAGAAATTATTGAAAATCCAATAAAATCTAATTTTAAAGAAGGTTTAGGAGCTTTTGAATATTTTATATCTACACATGGCGCAAGAAAAGGGCTTGCAGACACTGCATTGAAAACAGCGGATGCTGGATATCTTACTAGAAGATTAGTTGATGTTGCTCAAGATGTAACAATTTCTGAGATGGATTGCGGCACAATTCAAGGTGTAGTAATGAAAGATATTAAAGAGGGTGAAAAAATTATTGAACCTTTGTATGATCGAATTATTGGTAGGTTTGTATGTGATGATGTTGTTGATCCAGTAACGGGTGATATTTATGTTAAATCAAATGAAATTATAACTACTCAAATAGCTGAGGATATTTGCGCTAGTAGCATTAATCAAGTTAAAGTTAGGTCAGTCTTAACTTGTGAATCAATTACCGGAATATGTATAAAATGTTATGGTATTAACCTAGCAACTACAAGTTTAGCAAAATTAGGTGATGCTGTTGGTATTATGGCTGCCCAATCAATTGGTGAGCCTGGAACTCAGCTCACATTAAGAACCTTTCATATTGGTGGTACTGCATCAAGAATTGTTGAATCATCTCATATGGAAGCTAAAAAAGATGGTACAATCAAATTTTCTGATAAACTTGAGTTATTAGAAGTAAAAGATAAGAAAATAAAAAATCAAATAGCTGTATCAAGAAATGGTAATATTGAATTGGTAGATGAAAATGGTTTACATATCACTGGCTGGACAGTACCATATGGGGCACATGTTTTAGTAAAAGATAATGAGAAAATATCAAAAGGTGATGTTCTATTTTCATGGGACCCTTATACAGATGTTATTCTTGCTAGAAGTGATGGTAAGGTTGTATTTAAAGATATGATTAAAGGTGAGACATTTGTTGAAGAGGCTGTAGAAGGTGGAAAGAAAATGATTCTTATTACTGAATCAAAAAATAGAAATTTAAGTCCACACTTAGAAATACAAACTAAAAAAGGTAAAAATTTAGAAGTTGTTACAAGTATTTTGCCAGTAAAAGCTACAGTAATAGTTAAAGAAGGAACATCAGTTAAGGCTGGACAAATTCTAGTTAAGATACCAAAGGATGCAGGTAAAACTAGAGATATTACTGGTGGTCTTCCAAGAATTGCTGAGCTTTTTGAAGCAAGAAACCCATCGAATCCTGCTGTTATATCTGAAACTGATGGTATTGTAAAATACGGTAAAACAAAAAGAGGCGTTAAAGAGATTCATGTAATGGGTAAATCTGAAGAAAAAATTTACAAGATACCTTATGGTAAACATGTATTAGTTCAAGATAAAGATCGTGTATTTGCTGGAGATAGATTATGTGAAGGTTCAGTATCTCCTCAGGATATATTGAAAATTAGAGGCTCATATCAAGCTCAAGAGTACCTAGTGGAATCAATTCAAGAAGTTTATAGACTACAACAAGTATCAATAAATGACAAGCATATTGAGGTTATTGTTAGGCAAATGATGCATAAAGTAATTATAGAAGATTCTGGTGATTCTCAATTTTTACCAGGAGATAGAGTTAATAGATTTATACTCAAAGAAGAGAATATCTCATTGCTTAATAAATTGGTAGTTAAGAACCCTGGCGATTCAGAATATGAACAGAATGATGTTGTTGAAAAAACTAACATACAAGAAACTAATAAAGAATTAAAAGAAGAAGGTAAAGATACTATTAAGACTCGAAAAGCAATTCCTGCAACTTTTAAACCATTATTATTAGGAATTACAAGAGCTTCATTAAATACTGAAAGTTTTATATCTGCTGCATCATTCCAAGAAACAACTAGAGTCTTGACAGATGCTGCTATTGAATGTAAAACTGATTACTTACGAGGTTTAAAGGAAAATGTAATTATTGGACGGTTAATACCAGCAGGTACTGGCGCAGAACATGCTAGAAATTTACTTGTATCTAATCCTTTAGAGATTGAAAAGGAAGAGTTAGAAGCTAAGTTAAAAGCTGAGCAAGAGTTAGCAAAAATGGAAGCTGAAGAACTAGATAATATAGAATAATTCTGTTTCTAAATAGTACTTTTTCACAAACCTAAAATTTATTCATTAAAAAAAAATCAATTTTTCTTTTGCATAAAGAAAAAATTGATGTATTTTACGGGGCTATACAGGAGACGATATGCCGACGATAAACCAATTAGTTAGAAAAGGTAGAAAAAATTTAGTTAAGAAAAACAAAGTTCCTGCTTTGATGGAGTGTCCACAAAGAAGAGGTGTTTGTACGCGTGTATATACTACTACGCCAAAAAAACCTAACTCGGCTTTAAGAAAAGTAGCCAGAGTTAAACTATCAAACGGTTATGAAGTAACTGCTTATATTCCTGGTGAGGGACACAATATTCAAGAGCATTCTATTGTATTGATTGAAGGTGGAAGAGTAAAGGATTTACCAGGTGTAAGATATCATGTTGTAAGAGGTGTTTTAGATCCTGCTGGTGTAGAAGGTAGAAGAACTAGTAGATCTAGATATGGTACAAAGAAGCCTAAGGAATAAAAGATGAGAAGAAGAAGACCCGAAAGAAGAGAGATTTCACCAGATCCGGTTTTTAATGACCTTGTAGTAACTAAGTTTGTTAATAACCTTATGGTTTCTGGAAAAAAAAGTATATCAGAAAAGATTTTTTATGGTAGCTTAAAAATTATTGAAGCTAAGATTAAAACTGAAGATGGCTTGTCAATTTTTAAAAAGGCATTAGATAATGTAGCTCCAGTTTTAGAAGTAAAATCTAAAAGAATTGGTGGTGCTACTTATCAGGTCCCTGTAGAAATTTCAAAAAGTAGAAGAATGGCTTTAGCTATGAGATGGATAATTCAGTTTTCTAAATCTAGAAAAGGTCAAACTATGGCTGATCGTTTAGCCGCAGAATTAATTGCCGCTTCAAATAATGAAGGCTCCTCAATCAAAAAGAAGGAAGATACACATAAAATGGCTGAAGCAAATAAAGCTTTTGCTCATTTTGGGTAGTTTAATATTATGGAAAATAAAAAAGTAGCATTAAAAGATGTAAGAAATATTGGCATTATGGCTCACATTGATGCAGGTAAAACAACTACTACAGAAAGAATTTTATACTATACAGGTAGGTTGCATAAACTTGGAGAAGTTCATGATGGTGCAGCTACTATGGATTGGATGGAGCAAGAAAAGGAACGTGGTATTACAATTACCTCTGCTGCTACAACATGCTTCTGGAAGGATCGTAGAATCAATATTATTGATACTCCTGGTCACGTAGATTTTACAATGGAAGTTGAGCGTTCACTTCGTGTATTAGATGGAGCTGTAGCATGCTTTTGTGCTGTTGGTGGTGTTGAACCACAATCTGAAACTGTCTGGAATCAGGCAGATAGATATAATGTTCCTCGTATGGGTTTTGTCAATAAAATGGATAGAACTGGTGCTGACTTTTATAATGTACTTGATATGATGAAAGAAAGATTTGGCGCAAATCCTGTTCCTCTCAATATTCCTATTGGCGATGGCGCTACATATACAGGTGTTGTTGATTTGATTGAAATGAAAGCAATTAATTATGCTGAAGATGATGGAACTAATTTTGACATTACAGATATTCCTGAAAATATGAAAGATAAGTCTGATAAATGGAGAAATCATTTACTTGAAGAGGTTGCATCAAATGATGAAGATTTAATGGAGAAATATCTTGAGGGCGAAGAAATTGCTATAGATGAATTAAAGTCAGCTATTAGAAAATCTTGCATTTCAGGTGATATAGTGCCAATGCTTTGTGGTTCTGCATTTAAAAATAAGGGTGTTCAAAGTCTTTTAGATTATATCATAGATTTTTTACCTTCCCCGCTTGATGTTGGTGCTATAAAGGGTTTTGACGTTGATGATAGTAGTAAAGAATTAGAAAGATCACCAAGTGTAGACACCCCTTTTTCTGCTTTGGCATTTAAAATAATGACTGACCCATTTGTTGGTAGGTTAACATTTTTTAGAGTTTATTCTGGTTCAGTTTCAACGGGAGATTTCATTTATAACCCTACATCTGGAAAAAAAGAGCGAGTAGGAAGATTAATGTTAATGCATTCTAGAAAAACAGAAGAACGTAAAACAGTTGAAGCTGGCGAGATTGCAGGTATGGTAGGTTTAAAAGATACTAAAACTGGCCATACATTATGCGATTTAAAAGAGCAAATTATTTTAGAGTCTATGGAATTTCCTGATCCAGTTATATCAGTAGCTGTAGAACCTTCATCTAAGCAAGATCAAGAAAACTTAACTGTTGCATTAAGTAAATTAGCAGAAGAAGATCCAACATTTAATGTAAAAAGTGATGAGGATTCTGGTCAAACTATTATTTCTGGAATGGGCGAATTACATTTAGATATTATATGCGATAGATTAAAAAGAGAATTTAAAGTTAACGTACATGTTGGTGCGCCTCAAGTTGCCTATAAGGAATCTATTACAGACTCGATCAAACATGAAACTAAGTTTGTTAAACAATCTGGTGGTAGAGGTCAGTATGCTCATGTTGTTATTGAAATTGAACCTAACGAAGCGGGTGCAGGCTATGAATTTGAAGATAAGATTACAGGTGGAAAAATACCTAAAATTTATATTAACTCTGTCAGTTCAGGTATACAAGAAGCTATGAAAACAGGAGTTTTAGCTGGATATCCACTTGAGGATCTAAAGGTTAAGCTTGTTGATGGGTCAACTCATGATGTTGATTCAAATGAAATGGCATTTAAAATAGCTGGTTCAATGGCTTTTAGGCAGGCTGCTAAAAAGGCTAATCCTGTATTGCTTGAGCCTATTATGGCTTTAGAAGTAGTTGTTCCAGAAGAATATTTTGGTTCTGTTTCAGGAGACATCACCTCAAGAAGAGGGAGTGTATTGGGTATGGATAGAAAGAATAATGCTCAAATTATCAAATCTGAAGTTCCTCTATCAGGTATGTTTGGTTATGCTACAGATTTAAGATCCATGACTCAAGGAAGAGCTGTATTTACGCTTCAATTTGCAAAATATTTAAAGGCTCCAAAATCAATTTCACAAGAAGTTTTAGAAAAATTCGCAGGAAAAACAGTAGGGTAGTATTAGATGAATAAAATTAGAATTAGATTAAAAGCATACGATCATGTCTTATTAGATAAGTCGTCTGAAAAAATTGTGCAGACTGCAAAGAATACAGGAGCACTTGTTATGGGTCCAATTCCATTACCAACAAAAAAATCTATTTATACAGTTAATAGATCTGTTCACGTGGACAAAAAATCTAGAGAGCAGTTTCAAATTAAAGTCCATCTAAGAATTATTGATTTGTTAAATACATCATCAAAAACTGTCGACTCTCTAATGAAGTTAGATTTACCAGCAGGAGTTGATATAGAGATCAAAACATAAAAATTATGAGTGAAGAAAAAGAAAATATTAAACAACAAGAAGAGAATTTAAATACTGAAGATTCAGGCAATGAAACTTCTTCTGATTCTATTAAAACAGAAGAAGATATTAAAGTAAATGCTGATAAGAATACAGATTCATCTGAAGAAAAGTCTAGCTTAAAAGAATCTAAAGATACTGAAGTTAATGAAGACTCATCAACTGAAGATATTTCAACTTCTGATAAAACAGCTGATTCTAATGAAGAAGTTTCAGTTGAAGCTTCACAAGATATTAATAACACAAATGAATCAGCTAGATTTATTCTTGGTAAAAAAATTGGCATGACAAGTATTTATAGTGAAGATGGTCAGCAGTTTCCTGCTACAGTTATTGAGGCAGGGCCATGCTATGTCTCTCAAGTTAAAACTGACGAAAATGATGGTTATAATGCTGTTCAAATAGGTTATGTTTTTGACAAAAAAGCAAATAAACCTAAAACGAACCATTTTAAAAAGAATGACTGTGAGCCTATGAGATTTTCAAGAGAATATAGAACTGAAAAAAATGACGAATTTAAACTTGGCGAAAAAATTGATATCAATATTTTCAGTCAAGCTGAGTTTGTGTCGGTGACAGGAACCTCTAAAGGTAAAGGTTTTGCAGGTGTTATGAAAAGACACGGATTTGGTGGTGGAAGAGCTTCGCACGGTAAAAATAGCGTTATGAGAAAACCAGGATCAGTAGGTGCAGGTGCAGACCCATCTAGAATATGGAAAGGTAAAAAAATGCCTGGACGTTATGGTGGAGATCAAGTTACCGTAAAGAATCTTGAAGTTATTAAAATTGATATTGAAAATAATTTATTATTTATAAAAGGAGCAGTACCAGGATCTAATAATAATTTAGTATCTATTACTTTTTAAACATTATGAAATTAGATATATATAATATAGAAGGCAAAAAAACATCTAAAACAATTAATTTAGATAAAAATGTATTTGGTGTAGAATCAAATGAGCATTGTATTTATTTGGTTGTAAAATCTGAATTGGCAGCTAGAAGACAGGGAACATCAAAATCTAAGAGCAAATCAGAAGTTAGAGGTACTGGCGCAAAACCTTGGAAACAAAAAGGTACTGGAAGAGCAAGGGCTGGTAGATTAAGGAACCCTTCAAGAGTGCATGGTGGAACTGCATTTGGTCCAACACCAAGAGAGTATAATCAAAAAATTAATAGAAAAGTGAAAAAGATAGCTAGATTTAGCGCTCTTTCTAGCAAGTATTTATCTGGAAGTATTATGGTTATTGATAATTTAAAATTAAATAAAACTAAAACTAGCAATATTGTTTCCATGTTAAAAACTCTTAATATGAATGATAATAAAGTAAGTTTTTTATCTAAAGATAAAGATCATAATTTCTATTTGAGCTGTAGAAATATTCCTAAAGTAAATACTTATAAAGTTGATGATATTAGTATTTTTGAGCTTATGAATTCTAATATGCTTATTATAGATAAAGAAAGTGTTGAATATTTAAATACGTTAGGTAAGAATTAGATGAATAGTACAGATATTATTATTAGGCCATTGCTTAGTGAAAAGGTTAGTAAACTTGCTGAATCTTCAAATAAGCAGTATGCATTTCAAGTTTCTAAGAAATCTAATAAACTTCAAATTAAATCTGCAGTAGAGGATAAATTTGACGTTAAAGTTAAAAAAGTAAGAACAATGAATTTTAAAGGTAAAATGAAAAATACAAGTGTTAGAAGCAATGGAAAAGTTCTTAGAACTAGTGGTTTTAGGTCTGATTGGAAAAAGGCTATTATTATTCTTCAAGAAGGTCATGAAATTGATATAGTAGGAGGAGAAATCTAGATGTCAACTAAAAGATTAAAGCCCGATACTCCATCAAGAAGATTTAATGTCGTTCCAACATTTGATGAGATTACTAAATCCAAACCAGAACGAAAACTAACTGTTGCTTTACGTAAAACTGGTGGCAGGAATCATCATGGTAGAATTACTTCTAGAAGAAGAGGTGGTGGCCATAAAAGAAGGTATAGATTAATTGATTTTAAAAGAAATAAATTTGATATAATTGGAACTATAATTGGCATAGAGTATGATCCAAATAGGTCATCTAGAATTGCTTTAGTTGAATATAAAGATGGTGAAAGAAGATATATAATCGCTCCAGATGGCATTAAAGTTGATCAAAAAATAGTATCATCTTATGATAAAAGTGTAGATTTTGAAATTGGCAATGCAATGAAAATGAAATTTATACCAGATGGTATGTTAATTCATAACATTGAGTTAAAACCTGGTAAAGGTGCCCAAATGGCTAGAAGTGCAGGCTGTTATGCTCGTATTATGGCTAAAGATAGCGGTATGATTACTTTAAAGTTACCATCAGGTGAAATGAGAATGGTTTCGGAGGAGTGTGTAGCAACTATTGGTGTAGTTGGAAATAAGACTCATGAAAATACTACCATAGGTAAAGCTGGTAAATCTAGATGGTTAGGCAGAAGACCAAAAGTCAGAGGTGTAGTTATGAACCCTGTTGATCATCCACATGGTGGAGGTGAAGGTAAAACATCTGGAGGTAGGCATCCTGTTTCACCATGGGGAACGCCTGCAAAAGGTTATAAGACAAGAAAAAAGAATAAGCCATCTAATAAATTTATTGTTAAAAGGAGAAAGTAGTTAAAAATGGCAAGATCACTTAAAAAAGGACCTTATATTGATCCAAAATTAGAAATCAAAGCTAGAATGGCTCAAGGAGGTTCTAATAAAGAAGTAATTAAGACTTGGTCAAGAAGATCAACTATATCTCCAGAATTTGTTGGATTAACTTTTGCGGTTCATAATGGAAATAAGTTTATACCAGTTTACATAACAGAAAATATGGTGGGTCATAAATTAGGTGAATTTTCACCTACAAGAATCTTTAGACAACATTCAGGAGATAGAAAAAAATAATGGAAGCTATAGCAAGAAAAAGATTTATAAGACAATCTCCTTATAAGATAAGATTTGTTCTTAATATGGTAAAAGGTCTCAAAGTTGAAGCTGCTGTTAACAAGTTATCATTAACAAATAAAAAAGCATCTACATATATTATTGAGGTTTTAAATAGTGCTGTTTCAAATATGATGAATTCAGAAACTGATGTAAATGGTGATTCACTTTTTATTAAAACTGCGTACGTTGATGAAGGTCCAGTAATGAAGCGTTTTAGCCCTGCCGCAATGGGAAGAGCAACAGGTATAAGAAAAAGGACTAGTCATTTAACAATAATTATTTCAAGTGAGAAGGGATAGATTTTGGGACAAAAAGTAAATCCAATTGGCCTTAGACTAGGTGTAAATAGAAGTTGGGATTCAGTATGGTTTGATGAAAAGAATTTTGCAGCTAGAGTTAATGAAGATATATTGATAAGACACTATTTAAATAGAAGGTTTGCTAGGTCAAGTATTTCGACAATTCAAATTAATAGAAAACCTTCAAAAACAACTATCACAGTAAGCACTTCAAGGCCTGGTTTAATTATTGGTAAGGGTGGTTCTGAAATTGAGGTTGCTAAGAAACAGTTAAAGAAAATTTTAGGTTATGATAACCTTCAAATAAATGTTAACGAAATTAAGAGGCCTGGCTTATCTGCTGAATTGGTTGGTCAAAGTATTGCGCAGCAACTGGAAAAGAAAGTTAACTATAGAAGAGCAGTAAAAAAGTCAATTCAATCTACAATGAGTATGGGTGCTGAAGGAATAAGAATTTGCGTTTCTGGAAGATTAAATGGAGCAGAAATTGCCAGAGGTGAAACTTTTAGAGATGGTAGAGTACCTCTCCATACTCTTAGAGCAGATATTGATTATGCATTAGTTGAAGCAAATACTACCTATGGAATTATAGGTATTAAAGTTTGGATTTTTAAAGGCGAGATCAGAGGAAAAAGAAGAAAGTAGATTATGTTAGCACCAAGAAAAATTAAATATAGAAAACCTCAAAAGGGTAGAATGACTGGTCTAGCTAAAGGGGGAGATTATGTTGCTTTTGGTACTCATGGTCTTAAAGCGTTAGAGGCAGGTTGGATTACAAGCAGACAGATTGAAGCAGTTAGAATTACTATCTCAAGACGTGTAAGAAAAGTTGGTAAAATGTGGATTCGTATTTTTCCACATAAATCAATAACTAAAAAACCTGCAGAAACTAGGATGGGTAAAGGTAAAGGCTCTCCTGAATATTGGGTTGCAGTTGTCAAGCCTGGAAGAATTTTATTTGAGCTTGAAGGTTTAGATGAAGAAACTGCTAAAGAAACTTTTAAACAATGTGGCTATAAATTACCAATCAAAACAAAAATGGTGACTAAAAGAGAGGTTATGTAGATATGGCTGAAGATTTAAAAAAATTAAATGAAAAACAGTTAAGGTCAAAATTGAAAGATAGTCAACAGGCTTTGCAGAATTTTCGTTTTCAAAAAGTGTTACAACAGTTAGAAAACCCTTTTCAGATTCGTAAAGCAAAGAAAGATGTAGCAAGAATAAAAACTATGTTAAGAGAAATTGAATTAGATACAAGAAAGGCAGCTAAGTAATGTCTGATAAAAGCACAAAAAGACAGGTTGTTGGTAAGGCCTTAGAAAATAAGATGGATAAGACTGCTACAATCGAAGTTGAAAGAAGATTTCCTCACCCTGTATATAATAAATTTATTGTTAGAACAAAAAAATACTATGCTCATGATGAATCAAATAGTTGCTCTGCAGGTGATGTAGTTAGGATCGAAGAATATAGAGCTACAAGCAAACTTAAGAGATGGGTCGTTATTAATATAGAAAAGAAAGCAAACTAAAAATGATTCAGCAAGAGACAAGATTAAAAGTAGCAGATAACTCTGGAGCAAAGGAACTTCTTTGTATAAAAGTTCTTGGTGGTACAAGAAAAAAATATGCTAAATTAGGCGATTTAATAATAGTTACAGTTAAAAAAGCTATTCCTGGAGGTGTTATCAAAAAAGGTGAGGTTACAAAAGCTGTTATTGTTAGAACTAGAAAAGAATTAAGAAGAAAAGATGGTTCTTACATTAGATTTGATGATAATGCAGCTGTTTTAGTTAATGATAATAAAGAACCTCAGGGTACTCGTGTTTTTGGACCAGTAGCTAGAGAGTTAAGAGAAAAAAGGTTTATGAAAATACTATCTTTAGCGCCGGAGGTTATATAATGAAAATTAGACAGGGTGACATAGTAAAAGTTATTTCTGGTTCATATAATGGCAAAGAAGGCAGGGTCCTTAAAGTTTTAAATTCTAAAAATAGATTAATTGTTGAAGGCATTAACATGCTTAAGAGGCATATGAGACCAAACCAGGAAAATCCACAAGGTGCCATAGTTGAGAAAGAGGGATCTATTCATGTTTCAAATATTCAATTAGTTAGTGGTGGTAAAACTACTAAGATTGGTTATAAAATTTTAGATGATGGAAAAAAAGTAAGAATATCAAAGAAAACAGGAAAGAAAATAGATTAGGAAAATTTATGTCTAAATACATTCCAAGATTATTAGAAGATTATAATAAAAGAATTAAGCCAGCGCTATCAAAAGATTTAGGTATATCCAATCAAATGAGAGTACCAAAACTTTTAAAAATTTCTCTGAATATTGGATTTGGTCAAGCTAGGCTAAATGAGAATCAATTAAAAGCTGCTGTTGAAGAATTAACTAATATTTCAGGTCAAAAATCAGTTATTACAAAATCTAGAATCGCTATTTCAAATTTTAAAATTAGAGAAAATGATCCTGTTGGAATCAAAGTAACTCTCAGAGGAATTAAAATGTATGAATTTTTAGATCGTTTTATTTCAATCGCAGCCCCAAGAATTAGAGATTTTAGAGGTTTATCATCTAATGGTTTTGATGGATTCGGAAATTATAATTTTGGTATAACTGAACAGATTATATTTCCAGAAATTAATTATGATAAAGTTAAAAGAGTTAGTGGTATGAATATAAATGTTGTTACTACAGCTCAAGATAATCACGAAGCCTATAAGTTACTTATGGCTTTTGGTATGCCTATCATAGAAAGTAAAAAACTTGAAAGTGTTGAAAATTAAAATAGGGATTTATAATGGCAAAAAAATCTAAGATAATGCACAATATTCACAGAAAAACATTAGTTGAAAGATATGCAACTAAGAGAAAAGAGTTAATTAAAAAGGTTAATGATACATCACTTAGTTATGAAGAAAGACAATTATTTAGATTAAAATTAGAAAAATTACCTAAAAATTCAAATCCAAATAGAGTACGTAATAGATGTAATTTAACTGGAAGACCAAGAGCATATTATAGAAGATTTGGGCTTTCTAGAATTTCTCTTAGAGAAATGGCAAGTAATGGATTGATTCCAGGTGTAACGAAAGCAAGTTGGTAGGAGATAAGATATGTCAATGACAGATCCAGTAGCTGATTTTTTAACAAGAATAAGAAATGGTCAAGGTAGATTGAAAGATTATGTAGATATTCCGTGCTCAAATCTTAAAAAGAGAATTTCATATATATTAAAGGAAGAGCATTTTGTTAAAGATTATATTGAAATCAAAGATGATAAGCAGCATATATTGAGAGTTTTCCTTAAATATGATATGGATAATAATCCTGTAATTAATGGAATAAAAAGAATTAGCAAGCCTGGGTGTAGAGTCTATGTATCCTCTGATGATTTACCTAGAGTGCTTAATGGTTTAGGTATTTCAATTATAACTACTTCTAAAGGTGTAGTATCTAACAAAAAGGCTAAAAAATTAAGTGTGGGCGGCGAAGTATTATGCCAAGTTTGGTAGAAATGGAAGATTATGTCACAAATAGGTAGAAAAATAATAAATATTCCTGATGATGTTAATGTTTCTAACGAAAACAATAATATTACTGTAAAAGGAAAATTAGGTGAGTTAAGTCATCAATTTGATAAAGAAATGATTATTGATATTTCAGATAATAAAATTGAAGTTTCTAGACCATCTGAAATAAAAAAATTCAAAGAATTACATGGCCTTACTCGCTCATTGATTTATAATATGATCATTGGCGTTTCAGTTGGTTATAAAATAGAATTAAGTCTTGTTGGTACCGGTTTTACAGCTGATGCAAGTAAAGGAAATTTTTTACTACTAAATGTTGGTTTTTCACACCCAGTTTATGTGCAGAATCCCGATGGTATAACTGTTGAAACTCCAAAACCTACTGAAATTTCGGTTAAAGGTATTGATAAGCAGTTAGTAGGTCAGTTTTCTGCTAGAGTGAGACAAATTAGAAAACCTGAACCTTATAAAGGTAAAGGAATAAGATATAAAGATGAGCATATTCGTAAGAAAGCAGGTAAAACCGTAGGAGGAGCCGCATAGTCAGATGGATAGAAAAAATTGGATCAAGAAAAAAACTAGAATGAAAAACAAACTTAGAAAATCTAACAGTTCTCATAGATTAATTGTGTTTCGTTCTAATAAGCATATTTATGGACAAGTTCTTGATGTGGATAAAGGGAATATAATTTTATCATCTTCATCTAATGATAATGATATTTTAAAAGATAAATCCATATCTAAATCAAGTAAAATTGAAGCAAGTAAAATTGTAGCAAAAGCACTGTCAAATAAGATGAAAACAAAAAAAATAACATCTATAACTTTTGATAGAAATGGATATATTTATCATGGTAGAGTTAAAGCTTTTGCTGAAGAATTACGTGAAAATGGTATAAAATTTTAAGAGGTATGAAATTGAATAAATTTATTAATCCAACAGAAATTGAATTAAAAGATGAGACTGTCATAGCCATCAATAAAGTTACTAAAGCTACAACTGGTGGTAGAAGAATGAGATTTAATTGTATTGTTTGTGTTGGCGATGGTAATGGTCATGTTGGTATTGGATTTGGCAAAGCTAATGAGGTCGTATCGGCAGTAAATAAATCTAAAGAAAATGCTAAAAAGAATCTATTTAAGGTACCATTAATAAATGGAACTATACCTCATGAACTAAGAATTAAGCATGGATCTGTTAGGTTAATACTAAAACCAGCTTCAGAAGGTACTGGAATTATTGCTGGTGGACCTGTGCGTATGATTATGCAACAGTTAGGTGTTTCAAACATTCTATCTAAAGCTACTGGATCAACAAATGCTATAAATGTTGTTAAAGCTGTTGAGTCTGGTTTAAAGCAACTAAAAGACCCTCTTGCAGTTGCACAGCAAAGAGGAATTTCACTAAAAGAATTATTTGAGTAAAAAATGACAAAGACAAAAAAAATTAAAATAACTTTAACGAAGAGTCCAATTGGTTACAAGCAAAAAGCAAAAAAAACGCTTGAAGCTCTTGGTTTAACAAAAATGAATCAATCTGTTGAGCATAATATCAATGATAGTATAATTGGCATGGTAGATACAGTCAGTTATTTAGTCAAAACTGAGGAAATATAAAAATGGAACTTTCTAATCTATCGCCTGCTAAAGGCTCAGTTAAAAATAGAAAAAGAATTGGTAGAGGTAATGCTACTGGTCAAGGAAGAACTGCTGGTAAGGGTCATAAGGGCTACAAATCAAGGTCTGGTGCTAGCTCCCGATTACACTTTGAAGGTGGTCAGATGTCTTTAGCTAGACGATTACCAAAAAGAGGTTTTACTAATATTTTTTCTAAAGATGTTCAAATAGTAAATGTTTCAACGATTGAAGATCTAGGGCTCAAGAAAGTTGATGTAGATATTCTTTACACAAAAGGTGTTATAAATAAGAAAAACATACCTGTTAAAATTCTTGGTAATGGTGAAATAGATTCTTCAGTAGAAGTTTCAGCTCATTCTTTTAGTCAATCAGCTATTAAAAAAATTGAAAAATCTGGTGGAAAAGTTATTTATTTATGATAAGTAAAATTGTTAATATTTTTAAAGTTCCTGAACTCAGAAAAAAGATAGCTTTTACAGCAGCTTTACTTTTTGTATTTAGGTTAGGCGGTATAGTCCTTGTTCCTGGTGTTGATAGAGAAGTTGTAAAACAATTTATTGCATTTAGTGAAACAGGTGCTGGTAGTATCTTTGGCTTATACAATCTATTTGCAGGTGGATTTTTCTCACAATTTTCAATATTTGCTCTTGGTATAATGCCATATATATCTGCATCAATTATTATTCAGCTTCTCGGATCTGTTGTCCCTTATTTTCAAAGACTGCAAAAAGAGGGTCCCGAAGGCAGAAAAAAAATTACACAATTAACAAGATATGGAACAGTTTTAATAGCTTCAGTTCAAGCTGTTGGTGTTTGTGTATTACTTACTTCTCTTGACGTTTCAGATGGAACAGGCGTAGGTAGATATCTTGTGTCAGAACCGTCTACAATGTTTTATTTTATTACAACAGTTATTTTAGTTACAGGAACTGTATTTGTTATGTGGTTAGGTGAACAAATAACAAATCATGGAATTGGTAATGGGATATCATTAATTATTATGGTAGGAATACTTGCAAGCCTTCCAAAAGTAGCTATGCAGCAAGTATCAAATCTTTTTTCAGATGACCCTAATCTAGCTACTAATCCATTTTCTTTTATAATATCATTTATTGTGTTAATTAGTATAATCGTATTTGTTGTTCTGATGAGTACTGCAGTACGTAAAATCCCTGTATCTTATGCAAAACGAATTGTAGGAAGAAAAATGTATGGAGGACAAGCTACTCATTTACCTCTTAAGATTTTAACTGCAGGTGTGATGCCAATTATATTTGCACAAGCCTTAGTAATTATACCAACTAGTTTAGCATCTTTTTTCCCTAACACTGGATTTGGTATGTTTTTACAAAGAAATTTTGGTGATTTTACAGCTATACCTTATATGATATTTTTATTTATCATGATTGTTGGTTTCACCTATTTTTATACAGCTGTTGCTTTTAATCCTGTTGATGTTGCAGATAATATGAAAAAACAGGGTGGTTTTATTCCAGGGGTTAGGCCTGGAAAATCAACTGCTGATTTTATAGATAATATTTTATCTAAAATAACTTTACCAGCGTCAGTATTTTTAGGTTTTATTGCAATACTTCCAAATGTTATAGCAAGATTTTCCAATGGTGGAATTGATATAAATACTGCTCAGTTTTTTGGTGGAACAAGTATTTTAATATTAGTTGGTGTCGCTTTAGACACTTTACAACAAATAGAGTCGCAACTATTAATGCGAAACTACGAAGGCTTTTTGAAATCAGGTAAAATTAAGGGTAGAAGACGATATTAGTCTTCAAACTTAATTATTGATATAGGATATATTTTTGATTTTATTAAAAAATAAAGATCAGATAAAAAGTATTGATTACGCATGTAAAATTGTAAGAGATACATTGTTTTATATTGAAGAACAAGTTGTTCCAGGTATAACAACTATAGATTTAGATAAAATGGCTGAAGAGTTTATTTTATCAAAAGGTGCTATTCCAGGCTTTAAGGGTTTATATGGTTTTCCTGGCACATTATGTGTTTCTATTGAAGATGAAGTTGTTCATGGAGTACCTTCTGAACGAGAGTTAAAGGAAGGGCAAATTATAGGAATAGATGTTGGTTCGATTTATAATGAATATTTTGGTGATCATGCCAAAACTTTTCCTGTAGGAAACATTGATGATGATAGGTTAGACTTAATTAATGTAACAAGAAAAAGTTTAGAGCTTGGTATTGAAGAAATAAAGTCTGGAAAATATATTGGTGATATAGGTTATGCAGTACAAACCCATGCAGAAAAAAATAATTTTTCAGTAGTTAAAGAATTAGTTGGTCATGGTATTGGTAAGTCATTGCATGAAGAACCTCAAATACCAAATTTTGGTTCAATGAATACTGGGCCAGAGATAAAAGTTGGTATGTGTATGGCTATAGAGCCCATGTTAAATCAAGGATCTGATAAGATAGTAACTAAAGAAGATGGGTGGACAATTTGTACATCAGATGGTAAATTATCGGCTCACTTCGAACATACAGTAGCAGTAACTGATAAAGGTGTAAAAATATTAACGGTATAAAATTATGGCAAAAGAACCTGCAATAGAAATAGATGGTGAGATTACAGAAACATTGCCTAATGCAATGTTTAAAGTTAAACTAGAGAATGGTCATCAAGTTTTGGCTCATATATCTGGAAAAATGAGAATGCATTATATTAAAATATTACCTGGTGATAAGGTTAAGTTGGAGTTATCTCCATATGATTTAACAAAAGGTCGTATTACTTATAGGTATAAATAAGAAAGAAATATGAAAGTTAGAGCATCAGTTAAAAAAATATGTAATAAGTGCCAAATTATTAAAAGAAAAGGGGTTTTACGAGTTATTTGTGAAAACCCAAGGCATAAGCAAAGACAAGGTTAATTGGAGGAATTATAATTGGCTAGGATAGCAGGAATAGATTTACCAAGAAATAAAAAAATAGAGTTTGCTTTAACCTATATTCATGGTATAGGCTCTAAAGTTTCAAATGATATTTTAGATAGAGTTGGTATAGACAAAAATATTAGAGTTCATGAGTTAAATGATGAACAAATTATTTTAATAAGAAATGAAATATCTAAATATGATGTAGAGGGTGAATTAAGAAGTGTTGTTGGTAGAAACATCAAAAGGTTAATGGATATTGGTACTTATAGAGGTACCAGACATAAAAAGGGATTACCCTCAAGAGGTCAAAATACAAAAAATAATTCTAGAACACGAAAAGGTAAGAAAAAAACTGTGGCTGGAAAAAAAGGTGTATAATTTAAAATAGGAGATCAATTGGCTAAAGCTATACATAAGAAAAAAGCTAAAGTAGATTCAGATGGTATTGCATTTATAAAGGCTACATTTAATAATACTGTTGTTACTTTAACAGATAAGTTTGGAAATACAATTTCATGGGCTAGTGCTGGTGTATTAGGTTTTAAAGGTTCTAAAAAGAGCACCCCTTTTGCTGCTACACAAGCTACTCAAAAAGCTGTTGAAGAAGCTATATCAAGAGGTTTGGCTAGTGTAGAAGTTAGAATTAAAGGTCCTGGAGGAGGAAGAGAAGCTGCAATTAGAGCATTAAGAACATCGGGACTTAAAGTAACAAAAATTATGGATATAACTCCAATACCTCATAATGGGTGTAGACCTCCAAAGAAAAGAAGAGTTTAGAAAGGATCTTAAATGGCAAGATATAGAGGACCAAGATTAAGAAAGTGTAGAAGATTAGATTTTGCGGTATTTGAATCTCCTAAATTTTCAAATCCTAGAAGAAACTACGTACCGGGTCAGCATGGCCCTGGTCAAAGGATTAAATTGTCAAACTATGGTATTCAGTTAAGGGAAAAACAAAGAATTAAATATTTATACGGAGTATTAGAAAAACAATTTAGAAATTATTTTAAAAAGTCTGCAGCCAAAAAAGGTGCTACTGGGCATAATTTATTAATTATGCTTGAATCGAGATTAGATAACACCTTGTATAGGTTGGGATTTGCTCCTACAAGAAGAAGTGCAAGACAGTTAGTTGTTCATAAGCACATTATGGTAAATAATCGGTCCGTTAATATCCCTTCTTATGGTTTAAAAGAAGGTGATATCATACAAGTTAGAGAAAAGAGTAGAAGAATGCAAATTTTTCATGATTCTATGAGGAGAGTTAATAATGATAATCCAATGCCATGGTTAAGAATTGATAAAGCAAAAATGGCTGGTTACTTTGAAGCGGTTCCAGAAAGAGAGCAAATTCTTGAGCCGATTAATGAACAATTAGTAGTAGAGTTGTACTCTAAATAATTTTTTTCAATGAAGGGAAAACAATAATGAGCTCTAAACATTTTGAAGATATTAAAATTAAATTTACAGATGATACAGATAATTCAGTAAAAATAACTGCTGAGCCTTTTGAGCGTGGTTATGGTGTTACAATTGGAAATGCATTAAGAAGAACCTTAATGACATCTGTTCCTGGTGCAGCCATCGTGTCTGTAAAAATTGATGGTGCAGAGCATGAATTTTCTGTATTAAAAGGTGTATTAGAAGATGTGTCAGATATTATTTTAAATTTAAAGGGTGTAATTTTTAAAATTATTAATGATGGTCCTGAGCAAATCTCATTAAGTTTAAAGGGCCCACTTGAATTTAAAGCAAAACATATTAATGATTTAACAAATGATTTTGAGGTTTTAAATCCAGATCATTTAATTGCCACATTAAATGATAAATCAAAGTTAAATATTGATATAAGAATAGCAAGAGGTAAAGGTTATTCCATAGCAGAAAAAAATAAAAGATCTGATGATACAATTGGTACAATACCTATGGATTCAATTTTTAATCCAATTTCAAATGTATCTTGGAATGTTGATACAATTGCTACTTCTACTGAAGGTCAAGAAAGATTAACCATGACTGTTGAGAGTAATGGAGCAACAAAACCTAAAGATGCGATGAACCACTCTGCTAATATATTAAGACAGCAAATGCAATTTTTCATGTTTGATGATTCACTATCTATTAAGGCAGTAAATGACGATGAGATTAATGAGGCATTGCAATTAAAAAATATTTTATCAAAAACAATTGACGAAATGGAATTGTCTGTACGAAGTCATAATTGTCTGCAGGCAGCAGGTATTTATAAAATATCTGAACTTGTATCAAAAGAAGAAAGTCAAATGTTAAAATATAAAAATTTCGGTAGAAAATCATTAACTGAGTTAGTCGAAAAATTAGGTCAGCTTGGCTTAAGTTTTGGAATGGATATTTCAGAGTTAATGGAATCAGAATAAAGAGGTTTATTTTATGAGACATCAAAAAAGAGGAAGAAAATTAAATAGAACAGCAAGCCATAGAAAGGCTTTATTTAGTAATATGGCAGCTTCTTTAGTATTTAATAAGCGTATTATAACAACTCATCCAAAAGCTAAAGAATTACAAAGTTTTGTTGAAAGATTAGTTACTTATGCTAAGAAGGACGATGTTCATGGAAGAAGATTAATACAAAGTAAAATTATTGGAAAACTAAGTAAGTCTGTTGCTAATGAGTTAATACATAATATTGCTCCTCAATACACATCTAGAAATGGTGGGTATACTAGAGTTATAAAACTTGACAATAGAAAAAATGATGATGCTATTAAGGCTTTAATTGAGTTTGTTTCTTTAAAAGATGTTGAAAATAAAAATGAAGAAAAACAGTTAGAGAATATATCTGAAAGCTTAACTCAAGATGATGGTAACAATAAAAAAGTATAAGTAATTGATTAAATATTTAAATAAAATTTTTTTTTATAATTTTTATGGGGCTATTTTTATAGCCTTTTTTTTTAGTTTAAGCTATTCATATAATCAAGGTGAATTCACTAAAGGTATATGGATAAAAAAAGAGCAACTTAAAGATGAACAATCAATTAAAGAGGTAATTTCAAATGCTTATAGATCTGGTTACAAAATTGTATTTCTTCAAATTGATGTTCATAACAATCATCATTTTAATCCATTAATTTCTAAAGATGTAAATAAAAATAAATTTGACCCTTTAAATACTGCATTATATTGGGCAAATTTATATGATATTGATGTACATGTATGGATAAACGCATATAAAATTTGGTCATCAACATGGTCTCCACCAGAAAATCATATTTTTTATAAACTACAAAAAGATAATAAGGAATGGTTTGCTACTGATATAAATGGTCATTCAGACTACAATTTTGAAATTATTAGTAATTCTGACAACTTTTCAGGAATATTTTTATCTCCTTTAAACCCAGAAGTAAATATTTATATTGAAAATATTATAGAGAAGCTTCTTTTTGATTATAAGGGAAAGTTTCATGGGGTTCATTTAGACTATTTTAGATATAAAGATAGCATGTATGGGTATAATATAGTTGGAAGGAAAACTTTTTATGACAACTTTAAAGTTGATCCAATTTATCTAAATAGAGATATTTCAATTAAAAATATTAATTTGCCTGATTCACTTCATATAGTTAAGGAGCAATGGTTAAATCATAAAGCAAATCAAATTGATTTATTAATTAAGGGTCTTTATAAATTAATAACTGATTTTAATGAATTAAAATCTAAAGATATCAAATTATCAGTTGCAGTTAAACCAGAAATCTATGAGGCTAAGCTTAGATGGAATCAACATTGGGACCATTGGGTTAATAATGATTTTTTAGATTTTATTGTTTTGATGAATTACTATCATGATACAGAATCATTTAGTAATAATTTATGGAATATTTATAAATATTTTTATAATTCAAAAAATATTAATAAAATATTTGTCGGAGTAAATACAATTGAGAATAATTTAGGAAAATCAAAGCTTAAGGATGTTAATTTAATTAAAGAGCAAATTCAAAATGTTAAAGATTTTTCTTATCCAGGTATTGTTATTTTTTCATCTGAATATTATAAATTTAATCCTACATTATACTTAGAAATTTTTTCAGAAAAGGATAATAAATAAGCATGAAATACAAAGATATAAAATCTCCTGTTGGAAATAAATTGAATTGTAAAGGTTGGCAACAGGAAGCTGCCTATAGAATGTTACAAAATAATTTAGACCCTAATGTTGCAGAAAATAATAATGAACTTATTGTATATGGTGGATTTGGAAAAGCGGCAAGAAATTGGGATTGTTATTATGAAATTTTAGATACACTTAAAAGATTAGAAAATGATGAAACTTTATTAATTCAATCTGGTAAAGCAGTAGCAGTTTTTAAAACACATGAGTATTCACCAAGGGTCCTTATTTCTAATTCCATGCTTGTTCCTAATTGGGCTAATTGGGACCATTTTAGAGAGTTAGATAAAAAAGGTTTGATGATGTATGGTCAAATGACAGCAGGTAGTTGGATATATATTGGTACACAAGGAATCTTACAAGGTACTTATGAAACTTTAGCTGAGCTGGCAAATCAACATTTTGGAGGTTCTTTAAAAGGAACACTAACTTTAACTGCTGGGCTTGGAGGTATGGGTGGTGCACAGCCTCTTGCAGTTACTATGAATGAAGGTGTTAATATAACAGTAGAAATTGATGAGCATCATATTGATAGAAGGCTAGAAACAAAGTATTTAGATATAAAATGTAATAATTTTGATGAAGCTATTAAAATTGCCTTAGATGCAAAAGAAAATAATAAAGCTTTATCAATTGGTTTGATAGGAAATGCTGCAGAAATTTTTCCAGAATTTTTAAAGAAAAATATTATACCTGAGGTAGTTACAGACCAAACTTCTGCCCATGATGAATTGCATGGCTATATACCACATCAGTTAAGTTATAGTGAAGCAGTTGAGTTAAGAAAAGATAATCCTGATGAATATTTAAAATATGCCTATGATTCTATGAGTCAGCATTGTCAGGCTATGCTTGATTTTCAAAAAAGAGGATCTATAGTTTTTGATTATGGAAATAATTTAAGAGGTCAAGCCAAAGATAATGGTAATATAAAAAATGCTTTTGATTACCCTGGATTTGTTCCAGCTTATATAAGACCATTATTCTGTGAAGGAAAAGGACCTTTTAGATGGGTAGCTTTATCTGGTGATCCAGAAGATATATATAAAACAGATGCTAAAGCATTAGAACTCTTTCCAGATGATAAATTATTAGCAAGATGGATTAAAATGGCTCAGAAAAAAGTTCAGTTTCAAGGACTTCCAGCTAGAATATGTTGGCTGGGATATAGGGAAAGAAATATTTTTGGAGAAGCTATTAATGAAATGGTTAAAAATGGTGAGCTTAAAGCTCCAATTGTTATTGGTAGAGATCATTTAGATTGTGGTTCCGTTGCATCCCCTAATAGAGAAACTGAAGCAATGAAAGATGGCTCAGATGCTGTAGCTGATTGGCCTGTTTTAAATGCTCTTTTAAGTACAGCAGGTGGCTCTAGTTGGACTTCACTTCATCATGGAGGTGGTGTTGGGCTAGGATACTCAATTCATTCAGGAGTAGTTATAGTTGCTGATGGTAAAGATCATACTAAAAAAAGATTAAATAGAGTTCTTACAAATGATCCTGGTATTGGAGTTGCACGACATGTTGATGCCGGTTACACTAAAGCTGTAATTACAGCTAAGGAACGTAATCTAGATGTTCCAAGTATAAATGATTAAAATTTCAAATATTAAATCTATTTTTACTTGGGATGTTGATGAAAATAAGCTTGTAAACTTTGATAATCATTCAATTTATTTAAACAAAGATAAAATATATAAAATTACAAAAGAGGATATTCCTTTTAATCAGGAAATAGATGCTGAAAATGCTATTATTACGCCAGGTTTTATAGATTGTCATACTCATCCAATTTTTAGTGGTAATCGAGCCAAAGAGTTTAATCTTAGAGCTTCTGGATCAACATATGCTGAAATTTCATCAAAAGGCGGAGGAATTAATAGTTCAGTATCTAGTCTTAGAAATGAAGATGAAACTAATTTGTATGAACTTTGCTTAAATAGAATTGATCAATTTTTATTTAATGGAACTACTACACTTGAAGCAAAATCAGGGTATGGTCTTAATATTGATGATGAAATAAAATCATTAAATGTAATTAATCTTATAAATCAAAATCACATTTTAGATTTAGTACCGACATTTTTAGGTGCACATGCAATACCGAATGAATATAAAGATGATAAGAGTGCTTATATCAATTTAATATGCGATAAGATGATTCCTAAAATCTCAAAACTTAATTTAGCAGAGTTTTGTGATGTATTTTGTGAAAATGGTTACTTTAATTTTGAAGAGTCATCTAAGATTTTAAATGCTGCGCAGAAATATGACTTGATACCTAGATTGCATGCTGATGAATTTGAAGATTCTAGAGGTCTTGAACTTGCTATTAAATTAAATGCTATTTCAGCTGATCATTTAATGGCAGCAAATCCTGAAATGTTTAAAAAAATGGCAGATTCAGATGTGGTAGGAGTTATTTTGCCTGGCACAACATTTTTTCTAGGTCAGAATAATTATGTAGATGCTAGAAAGATGTTAGATGTTGGATGTGAGGTAGCTTTGGCATCTGATTTTAATCCTGGTTCATGTACTATTAACTCATTACCTCAGATTATGTTTTTAGCCATTTCATATTGTAATATGACATTTGAAGAGACTTTTAAAGCTGTTACATATAATGCTGCCAAAGCTATTAATAGAAATACTAAACTAGGTTTAATTAAAGAAAATTATAATGCCGACTTATTGTTCTGGGATATAGAAAATATATATGAAATTCCTTATTGGTTTAATTCTGAGAGATTATTCAAGATAGTTAAAAAAGGTAAACTAATTAATCTCTAAGATTATATTTATCAATGTAATTACATCTAGAACATTAATAGTATTATTTTCATCTAAATCACTACAAGAACTACAGATTTCCACATCGTTAAAAATACAATTATTGATAATAAAAATAACATCAAGTACATTCAAGTTGGTATCTTGAGAACAATCACCCAATTGATAGCTTGAAAAAAATATTGCACCAATATCTCTTATAGAATTATCTGGGTCGGTGTCACTTGGATCTCCGGAATCAATACAAGGTGAATTATCACTTAAGTTAAAATTTAAATCATTTATATTTTCAAAAAGTGGATTTTGGTAGATAATTCCAGTACCTGGTTCGGGCTCCCACGGAGTCCAGATACTACCTCATCCAGGGCAATTTTCAGCACAATCTCCTTCTGGATTATCCCAAAAGTTAGAATAAGTTGCATGCAGAATAGGTTCTTCTGAAATAATTCCTAGACCATAGGTATGGTTTTCAATAAAATTAGAGTTCTTCAGATTTACTTCACTATAATCCATAAGAACTAGACCAATATCATTAGAAACAAAATTACAATTAGATACATTACCAGAACTAGACCCTGTATAATTTAGGCCAAAAGTTTCTCCATCATATATTGTGCAATATTCGATATCAAGAGTAGCATTATAGTAATCATCAGCAAATACACTGATTCCTGCTCCACCATTTAGGTTTACAGTTGAACCTTGACAATTAATATAAGTACTTCCTTCAAACATATAAAGTCCACCGTCATAGATTTGATTGGGTTCAAGAACTATATATTTGTCATAACCATTACCAGGTAAAGCTTCATTGTATGCTTGTTGAAGCGTTACAGGCAGAATAAAAGATATAGGGATAATATATAATATTAAATTTTTCACATCAAAAAATAAAAAATATACACTAAATATAATAGTTTTATTACAAATTGTAAAAAACAGTGACTAATTAAATATAAAAACTAAATTTCTCTTCTGTAGTAAACAAAGGGTTCTGAAGATTCATACCAGTTATTAAATTTTTTAATTACTTTTAGTTTGGATGAAGATTTTTTTGCAGAATTCTCATTAATGTGACCAGATATATAATTATAGGCTCTTTTTTTTGCCCAGCTAGAAAAGATTTTTTTAAGGGTTTTTGCAAAACCATGTTTACCTCTAAAATCTGATTTAAAAACAAAGGCATAAGTATATAGGGTGTTATTTTTTCCAAGATTTTCATCATATTGAACCCAAGATTGATTTTTAAAATTTTCAAGCGGAACACCAATGATAAAGCCTATAATATTATTTTGGTATCTTGCAATAAAGGGTAGTGTTGATTCATTAAAATACTTATCAATATTTTGTTCATTAAGCATTGAATTTCTACCATATATTTTTTCTAAATCTTTAGATATATCAAAGATTTCAAATTGAGATTCTTTTGAAAGTGATTCAACTAATTCAATTTGAAATTTATCATTTGATGAAGCAATTATTTTTGTTTTATCCACTTATTGGTTACTTTTTTGAGATTAAAAATAGTTTCTAAATTTATAAAAAAAATAAATTAATTTTAATCACTTTTCTTAAAATAGAATTAAAAAATTTTTTATATTATGTATATGAAATACAGCTATTATCAAAGATTGAAGAATATGTGTGATGCTAAAAATAGTCATTTATGTATTGGGTTAGATTTTGATTTAGATAAAATGAAAAATAAAAATATAAATGATTTAGATTCTTTAGAATCATTTATCAAAGATGTTATTGATATTACTTATGATCTTTGTTCAGCTTATAAACCTAATTTTGCTTTTTTTGAAAAGTATGGACCTCGTGGTATGACTTTACTTGAAAATATAGTTGAATATATTGATTATAGATCAATTACAATTGCAGATGCTAAAAGGGGCGACATAGGAAATACATCTGCTTGTTATGCGCAATCCATATTTGAATATTATAATTTTGATGCAATTACTATTGCTCCATATATGGGGACAGACTCAATTATGCCTTTTATTGAAAATAAGGAATATGGTGCTTATCTTTTATGTTTAACATCAAATTCAAGCGCTTTAGATTTTCAATATAATCAATCAAATGGTTCTCATTTATATGAAGATGTTGTAAGGCTAGCTTCGAAACTTAATAATGACAATTTAGGTTTAGTTGTAGGCGCAACTAAAAATGAGCAAATGCAAAAAATTAGAAATATAGCTCCAAATTTAAATTGGCTAATTCCTGGAATTGGAAAACAAGGTGGAGATTTGAAATCGTCTGTATCAATATCTAATTCTAAACAAGGCTCTGGATTAATTAATGTTTCAAGATCTATAATTTACGCTAAAAATCAAGAGCTTGACGATATTCGAGAATCAGCACTAACATATAATAAAAATATAAATCAATATATTGGTTAATTATGAATACTATACTTAATACATTAAAAAGTACAGGTGCAATTTTAGAGGGGCATTTTCTTTTAACATCTGGACTTCATAGTAATAAATATATAGAAAAATTTAGGTTAATTGAAAATCCAGAGTCGCTTGATCTTGTTTGTGATGAAATGGCTAAACTATTCATCAATGAGGATATTAATTTAGTTTTAGGTGCTGCAGTTGGTGGTATTTTAATTTCTGGTGGAGTTGGTAGAAAATTAAATATGAAACATATTTTCACTGAACGAGTAAATGGTATAATGGAACTTAGAAGAGGTTTTACTATTGATGAAAACTCCAAAGTATTAATTGTTGAGGATATAGTAACAACTGGAGGGTCAATATTTGAATTAATTGATATTGTCAATAATAACAAAGGTCAAATTGTAGGAATTACAAGTATTTTAGATAGGAATAAAGAGCCTGTAGATTTTGGTTATAATTATAAGCCCTTAGTTCAATATCATGTTGAAAGTTATAAATCTGATGAAGTTCCAGATTGGTTAAATAATATTCCAATTACAAAGCCAGGAAGGTCAGGAAAAAAATGAAAATTATTTTAAGTTTTTTATTGATTGTTATTTTTTCTAGCATTTTAAATTCAGAAGATGAATTAAAAAAAGATTTACCTCCTAGATTTGATTTTAGCAAAGGTATAAATTTAAAAACTGTAATTCCTAAATCAATGAGTGAAGAATTATACAGTCCTGTACCTGAATACATGCTTGATAAAATAAAGGAAAATGCTAAAAATTTTACACCTAAGCCAGTTACTGATAACGATATTATTATTTTTGAAACCACTGTTGGTACTTTTAAGGGGACTTTTTATAATAATGTTGCTCCAAATCATTGTTTAAATTTTAAGAAGTTAGCTAATAGCGGTTTTTATGATGGTACAAGATTTCATAGAGTGATTCCTAATTTTATGATACAGGGTGGTGATATTCTTTCAAGAGATGGAAACGCATCTAATGATGGAACTGGTAGTCCTGGTTGGACTATTGATGCTGAGTTTAATGCTATCAAACATTCTAGAGGCATATTATCAATGGCAAGATCTTCTAATCCAAACTCTGCAGGCAGTCAATTTTTTATTTGTGTATCAGATCAGCCTCATTTAGATGGAAAGTATACTGCTTTTGGTAAAGTTACAGAGAAAATAGGTATTATTGATCATATTGTAAATACACCTACAGAAAAAAAATACACTATAGAAATAGGGCAAGATTCAATTCCTGACACTGAAAATAAAGATAATTGGATTCGCCTAGTTCATCCTAGAACTAAAAAGCCAATGTTTTATAAAATTCCTGCCAATAGAGAAAAAACTGAATATTATAGGGAAATGATTAATAAATTACGTAGCGATAAGCCAGTAGTTCCAGTAATAATTAAAACTATAAGAGTAGTTAGTAAGGATAAGTAATAATGTTTATATCAAAATTAATATCAATAGTATTTATTTCAATACTTTACAGTACAGGGGAAGTAAATATCTCTAGAAGTTATTTAATAAATAGCGATTTAAATGAAAAAGACTTAATTCAAAAGGATGAAATTAATTTAGAGGGTGGAATTAGTTTTCAAGCTTGTGATTCAAGTGCATGTATTCCTGTTTTTCAGGAATTGTCGCATTTAATAAGTATAGAAAATTCTATACTTATATCTAAAAATTTATCTCCTTTAGAAAATGATAATCCTTTTATACCAGATTGGGGATCTTTAGAAGTTAGTGGGTTTGGTGATATTGAAGATAATAAAATTACATATGCTGTAAAGTTTAATGTAAAACCTGGGTATCATATTTTTACTACGGATACATTATTATCTCCATTAGGTACAGGAAATACAGATTTTTATTGGGAAGATAATGACTTTTTAGTTGCTGAACTTGATTATGATGAGCCAATACCTTTTGTTAAGTATAATAAAGTTTTCAGTCAAAATATTGGTTATCATGATGGTAATATTCATGAGTTAGCAAATTATAATAATTCATCAAAATCAAAAGAAAGTTCTAATACTTTATTAGGTTTTTTTATTGGTGCATTTATTGCTGGATTAGCAGCAATATTTACTCCTTGTGTATTTCCAATGATTCCTCTTACAGTTTCATTTTTTACAAATAAAAATGATGAAGAATCTTTTTATGGACCATTGACTTATGGTTTGTCAATCATTTTAATTTTTATCATTTTAGGATTAGGATTTTCATTTTTGCTTGGAGCCTCTGCGTTAAATGCCTTAGCAACTAGCGCTACTGCTAATTTAGTATTTTTCTTTATATTTTTTATTTTTGCACTATCGTTCTTTGGTGCTTTTGAAATTACACTTCCTAATTCATTTTTAAATAATATTAATAAGAAAGCTGATCAAGGCGGGATTTTAGGTATATTTTTCATGGCATTTACCTTAGTATTAATCAGTTTTTCTTGTACGGCACCTATAGTTGGTAGCGTATTGATTTTATCTTCAGATGGAGAGTTTTTAAAACCAATTATTGGTATGCTTGGTTTTTCTCTTTCTTTTGCTTTGGTGTTTACTTTAACAGCTATGTTTCCAAAAACATTAGATAATTTACCAAAAGGATTTAATTTAAATTCTATTAAAGTCTTTTTAGGGTTTGTTGAACTTGCATTTAGTTTAAAATTTTTAAGTAAGGCAGATTTAACGAATCAATGGGGGCTACTAAATCGTGAAATTTATTTATCAATATGGATTGTGATATTCCTTTTGCTTGGATTTTATTTGCTAGGAAAAATAAAGTTATATCATGATAGTGACGATGATAAAATTGGTGTATTTAGATTATTTTTAGCAATTGCATCATTTTCTTTTGTAGTTGCAATATTTCCAGGAATGTTTGGTGCTCCTTTATCATGGCTAAGTGGATATTTACCTCCACCAAGTACACAGGAATTTGATATTACTGAAAGGTTTGACCAAATAGAATCTAATAGTGTTTACAAGGATTTTCCAAATAAGGTTAAGTATCAAAATTTAAAGAATTTTAAAATGCCTTTAGGATTAAAAGGGTTTTTTGATTACGATGAAGCACTTGAATATTCAAAAAAAGTTGATAAACCTTTATTTTTAGATTTTACAGGTTTTGCCTGTGAAAATTGCAGATTAATGGAACATAATGTATGGGCTAAACCTCACATACTAGAGATATTAAAAAAGGATTATATTATAGTTTCACTTTTTGTTGATAGTAAATATGAATTAGATTCAGAAGATTGGCTTATAGATCAAGAAAAAACTATAAAGCAACTTGGATTAAAAAATCTTCATTTGCAAACCAAAAAATTTAATAATGCAGCTCAGCCATTGTATGTAGTCATTGATAATGAGGAAAATATTATTTCTGAGCCTATTGGTTATTGTAGCGAACAAGATTTTTACAATTTTCTAATTAAAGGTACTAAGTAGATGAAATATTTATTAATCATTATTAGTTTTATTTCAATTATTTTTTCAAACTCAACCCCATATACAGATGAAAATAATTCTTTTAATAAAGAACCTGAATATATACCAATCTATGATTTTTCATTAAGTTTATTAAATGATACCACTAATGCTAAAATTAAGCTTAGTGACTTTAAGGGTAGTTTGGTATTATTAAATTTTTGGGCAACCTGGTGTGGCCCATGTATTGTTGAAATTCCTGAGTTTAATAACCTTTATAACAAATATAAAGATAAAGGTTTTGAAATATTAGGAGTAAGTGTAAGTGACTCTAAAAAACAGCTTGAAAAATTTCAAAAAAAATTTGATGTTGATTACAAAATACTTTATTCGACTCCTGAAATAATGAGTGAAGTTAATATGAATTATGGTGTTAACTCAGTTCCTATTAGTTATTTGATAAATAGAGATAGTCATGTTGTTAGAGGCTATCCAAGCGCAATAATTGGTGATTACTGGACTAATGCTTTAATTACTGATATTGAAAAATTCTTAGAGGTTTCATCTCAAACCCCTTACAAGTAAAGGAAAATATAATTAGAAAATATTATATATACTTTTATTCTATAATTTTTTTTAGTTTAGCGTTTTCTTTAACAAATATTAAGATTAAGTCCCCTAAAAATAGAGCTAAATTAAAAATTGGTTCTATTCATACCATTAAATGGAAACCCTATAACAAAATTAATGATGAAGATAAAGTAAAGATTTTTATATCACCAGATAATGGTGTTAGTTGGGATTTAATTGCAATTACTGAAAATGATGGAAAATATAATTGGGAAGTTTCTTCAATAAAGTCTGAAGAATGTTTAATTAAAATTGAAAATTTTGATAGAACATCAAAGGGAGTATCTAAAAAACCTTTTATAATTGATGGCCCTTTCATTGAAATAACTTATCCATATCAAAATGTAGTTTTCGGAGCAGGTGAAAAAGCTAAAATAACTTGGAAGTCTAATAAGATAGGTAATGAGTTAATAAATATATATTTTTCTTTAAATGATGGTTATACGTGGTCTACTTTATCAGAAAGAATGGTTGATTCAGGACTATTTATATGGGATGTTCCTCACTTGGATGACATACATACAAATTGTTTGATTAAGATTATTACAAATTCTGGAAAAGCAAAACAAATATCAAAAAAATTTACAATTGTAAATCAAAGCAATAAAATACAAATAGAAAGTCCAAATGGAGGTGATTTAGTCGAAGCGGATGCTAGATTTAAAATAAAATGGAATACTAATGGATTGAAATCAGAATTATTTAAAATAGTATTTTCAAGTAATGATGGAGCAACTTGGCAGAGGGTTGAATCAAGGGTTTTAAATACAGATGAATATTTATGGAAAGTTCCAGATATCGAATCTGATAAATGTAAAATTAAAATTATTGCTGTTGAAAATGAAAAAATATATGATATCTCTGAGCAAGTTTTTACAATTTCAAAATTATCGAAATTAAAAATATCAAATCCATTTAATAATCAAAAATATTATGCTGAAGAAAATATGTTAATAAATTGGAACGTAATTAATGTTAGAGGAAAAAAAGTAAATATATATAGCTCAAGAGATAAAGGTTTAACGTGGAATGTTATAGGAAGAGCCATTCCAAATTCTGGTCAATTTCTTTGGAATATTCCACCGTTTGATTCAACATCATATTTTTCAAAAATTAAAGTTGAACTATCTACTAACATTAGAATTAATGATATTAATCAGGGGAATTTTATTTTATTTGGTAAACCTGAAATAAAAATGAGATCTCCTGAAGAAGAAAATTTAATTGTTGAAGATAAATCTACGTACAAAATTATATGGGATTCAAAAAATATTAGAGAAAATAGAATTAATTTATATTATTCTGAAAACAATGGTAAAAAATGGAAACCTATTGCAAAAGATATTTCAAATAAAGGCTACTACAATTGGCTTATTCCAAGCTTAAACACTATTGATTGTATTTTTAAAGTTGAAAGTTCAGTACAACCTGATATAAACTCAATTTCAAAATATAATATTAAAATAACTGAAAAATCTTTAATTCTCATTGAAAATATTCTTAATAATGAAAGGTTTATGGCACTTGATTCCATTGAATTAAAATGGGCTACCTACAATCTTTCTGATAATTATTTGGACATTTTACTATCAATTGATAATGGCAAAAATTGGAAAATAATTAAAAGTAATATTATTGATTTAAATAAGATTAGCATAGCTATACCTTTTATATCCAAATCATCATCCAAATGTAAAATAAAAATAGCTGAATCAAATCAAGAAAATAATTTTGCTATATCTCAAGGTTTGTTTTCTATTACTAGACCAAAGGGTAATCTGAATCTATTAAGTAATAATAAAAAAATCTATCAATATAATGAACAAAAACAAATTGTATGGAATAGTAAGTATTTATCAGATAAAAAAGGAAGGCTATTTTATTCTACAGATAAAGGTGATAACTGGATATATATTAATGATGTTGATATTTCAAAAGGTAATTTCCTTTGGGATATTCCAAATATAGTTAGCAAATCAAATCAATGTATGATCAAAATTGAAGCTGAAGATGCAGAATTTGAGTATCAAGATAGTCTTAAATTATTTACAATTAATGCTGCTCCAATAATTGTTATTAATAATAATATTAGTGACACTGTTAAAACAAATATGCCCTTTACAATCAATACCTCAATTAAAAATGCAAATAACAATTTATTTAATTTATACTATTCTCTTTCAAATGGTATTAGCTGGACTTCTATTGAAGATAAAATGGAATCTAAAAATTATTTATGGAATGTTCCTTCAATTAAAGGATTTAAAAATATATTACTTAAAGCTGAATTGGTAAGTGATAATCAAATTTATGATATAAAAAAATATAAAATTCTTGAACAAAGTATAAATCTAACGTTGCTAAATCCCAATGGTAATGAAAAGTATAAAGTTGGTGAAAGCATTGATATCATATGGAGTATTAAAAAAATATATGACAAGACAATTGATATTTATTTTTCTACTGATGGAGGAAATAATTGGAAAATAATTAAAATAAATGCACCTAATTCCGGAAAATATAAATGGACTGTTAATGAAGATTTAAATTCTAGCACAAAATGTAAAGTAAAAGTTCAAAGTAATATAGATAAAAATATTTTTGATGTTAGTGATGGAATGTTTTCAATTGATGGAATAATTGAAACATTTAACATAATTACACCTAATGGTGGTGATTTAGTTTACTCTGGAACTTCTACTTTTATATATTGGGAAAATATAAAAAACCAAACAACTAAAGTTAATTTATTTTATAGTATTGATAATGGTAAAAATTGGAAATTAATAGAAAATGAAGTGGAAAATAATGGGGTATATAATTGGGTTGTTCCTCCATCAATTAATTTTAGTAATAAATGTTTAGTAAAAATAGTTTCAACTAAAAATTCTAAATTTATTGGAATGTCAGATCAAGTTTTTACTATAAAATAAAATTATTTATGAAGAAAAATACACAGATAAATACACATTTAATTTTTGGCTTAAATAATTCAATAGAGATATTTAAATCTGAAAAAGTAAATTTAGATTCTATTTATTTATTAAAAGATGGACAGGCTTCTAAAAATAAATTTATTTTAGATTGTATAAAAAAATATAGAAACATATGTAAAACTTACGATAAAAACTCTTTCAAAAAACTGTTTCCTAATATGAGAACTCAAGGTATTGTAATTAAATTCCCTTATTCTCTTAAAAATCAACTTCCTAGTTTTACTAAAAATAATACATGCTTGTTGCTTCCAGATTCAATTGAGGACCCACAAAATTTAGGGCAAATAATAAGAACATCAGAATGTGCTGGCATTGATGGAATTATGATTCCAAAAAATAGAAGTGTTGGTTTAACAAGTACTGTTTTACAGGTGAGTCAAGGTGCATTTTTAAATTTACCTCTTTATAATATTGGCAATGTTAATCAAACTTTGAATTTTCTTAAAAAAGAAGGTTTTTGGATTGTTGGTGTTGAAAATGGTGTTAATGCATTGAATTGGTTTGATATAGATTATTCTGGAAAAATTGTTTTTGTTTTTGGTAGCGAAGGTAAAGGCATAAGAGAAAAAACATTAAAAAATTGTGATTCAATAGCAACGATTCCCATGCTTGGTTCAATAAATTCACTAAATGTTTCTGCTACTGTTAGTGCAATTTTATTTGAAAGAAATAGACAACTTCAAAATAATAAATAAGCAATTGTAGAATATTTGTAGTAGATAACATTGTATAAATAGCTTATATATTTAAAAAATCATATTACAATATTTTACAAATTAACATAATTAATAATTTAATTATTAAGTAATTAGCTTTATATTTGTCTGATACAATAATACTTAATAATTAAGGTTGGGAGTTTTTATATGTTTAACAAATTTAAAGTAATCAAAAATAAAGCTACGCAAGGTTTTACCTTAGTAGAAATTTTAGTTGTACTGGTAATTGTAGCAATATTGGCTGGTTTAGCTTTTGTTTCCTACAGGGGTTATGTAGATAAAGGTTATGCTTCTGAAGCAGAATTATTGCTTAAAGAGGTATCTTCTGCTTCTGAGATGTATGAAGCTATGCATGGCGGACAACAAACAACGCTTGATGAGCTTGAATCTAAAGCTTTTATTGATGTAAGTGATGCTTTAAAAAGAAAATGGAAAGTAGAGATTTCTGGTGATATGTTTATAGCTACAAGTTCTGATGAAATGGATGGTGGTGCTGGAAAAGAGTTAAGATATGATAGAACTACTGGTGATTTTAGTGGATATGGATTTGAGGCTTCTGAATAATGTCTCCAAACATAAATGATTTGTTAAAATATGCTATAGAAGCAAAAGCTTCAGATTTGCATTTAAGTACAGGGTCAATTCCAATGGTGAGAATTGATGGAGTAATGCAAACATTACAACTTCCTGTTATGACAAAAGATCAAATGGTTAAAATCAGTGAAGAAATACTTAATAACAATCAAAGTAAAATATTATCAGATGATCTAGAGATAGATTTTTCTTATGAATTAGAAAATTTTGGTAGGTTTAGAGTTAACTTTTTTAATCAAATAAATGGAATGGCTGCAGCATTTAGAATTATACCTTCTACTATTTTATCATCAGAGGAATTATCTATCCCTCCAATCATAAATCAATTAGCATTTCTTGATAAGGGTTTAGTTTTATTGACAGGTCCAACTGGTAGTGGTAAGTCTACAACTTTAGCAGCTATGATTAATCATATTAATGAAAATAAGAATAAACATATTATAACTATTGAAGATCCAGTCGAATATTACCATAGTTCAGTTAAATCATTAATTAATCAAAGAGAGTTAGGTCATTCTACTCACTCTTTTTCAAAAGCGTTAAAGTCTGCTTTAAGAGAAGATCCTGATGTAATTCTTGTTGGAGAAATGAGAGATTTAGAAACTATTCAGCTAGCCTTAACCGCAGCAGAAACAGGTCATTTAGTTTTATCTACACTTCATACATCAAATGCAGTGAAAACTATAGACAGAATTATAGATGTTTACCCTTCTGGACAGAAAGATCAAATAAGATCAATGTTATCTGAGAGTCTTGAAGCAGTGATTGCTCAAAAGCTATTACCTAACAAATCAGGAAAAGGAAGAGTACCTGCGTCTGAAATACTTGTTGCTAATTCAGCCGTAAGAAATCTAATTAGAGAAGATAAGATTTATCAGATACCATCAATAATTCAATCTGGCGCTCAAGAAGGAATGCAATCTTTAGATCAAGATTTACAAAGATTAGTTTCGCAAGGAATTATTGATAAAGAAGATGCAAAATATGTGGCTGACAATCCAGAGATTTTTGAAAAAGCAATATTTTAGAAATGGAAAAAATTGAATCAGGATTTACCTTAGTAGAGGTAGTTATTACAGCATTAATTATAGTTATGATTACTGGTTCAATTATGTATGGAGTGGCAACTACTGATAATTCTTTAAGAAATGTAGAATTAAGGCATAGAGCATTTAATACCCTTGCAAATAAAATGGAGGAATTTAAAGCTCAAGTTGCATTAAACAGAATACAAAATTCTAGCGATAGAGATAGAAGGGTATGCATTGAATACAAAACAATTAGAGATATGGTTAATCAGACTGGTGCTGGTACGGGGTGCCAAACAATAGGATATCTTTCTCATAATATTAGATCGAGAAAAACAGAAAGTAATCAGGCGCAGATTTTTGATATAGAAGGTAATTTAAGGTATAAGGTGATGTCAAGGTTTGGCAGAGCTGGTAAAGATACAATAATTACGCTTAATGTAAGTCAATTAGTATTTAATTAATTACAGTATGAAAAAGTTAAATGAAGGTTTTACAATTATTGAATTAATGATATCTATTATGATAGCGTCGGTTGTAGTTGGCGGTCTAGTTTATGTTGTAGGTGAATCAAATTTTTACTTGAGAAAACAAATGTATAGAGAAAATGTTAAAAAATATGCTGATAATGTATTAAATGATATTTTTTTAACAGCTATAAATGCTAATGAAGTAAATATCGATAATGATGGTCAAATAATATGTGGATTTAGAACATCAAATGGCTCATCAGATTCATTAAAGGTATATGATTATAGAATTAATCAAGGAATATTAGTTGATGGAAGGCCTTTAGAATATGCCTTTTTTCATAATAAGGACAAAAATAAAAACTATTATATGCAAATTACAGAGTTCAAAGCAAAAACTGCCTTTGATGGTATAGGTGTAGATCCAGAGTTAAGAGATGCGGTAGTTGATATTTTTTTGGGCATTCAACTAAATTATAACAGGGGTAGTAATAAGGTTAATGAAAGTTTTCCTTTTCAAAAAACAATCTTTACAAGAAAAGCAGCTGTTTATAGCGATAATAACTAATGATGAAAAACAAAATAAATAAAGGCGGTATTTTAGCATTCACTCTTCTTATTGGTATGACTGGAGTTTCATTTGTTTTAGGATTTTATGGATGGGCAATGAATCAAAATTATTACAACAATAGAAGAATAGCAAAAATAAAAGCATTTTACAATGCAGAAACTGGAATGGCTAGAAAAGCATACGAATATTTGTGGAAAGTAGACTTTGTTGAGGGTTATGAAGGTCTTGATGGTGAGACTATTGATAAAAATATGGGTTATTATTTGCAACCTGAGTTTTCATTTGATAGATCGGGTAATAGAATTGCAGAAGTTTATGGTATTCATGAAGTCAGAACTAGATCAGGCGAAATGTATCCTTGTTCAGTCCTTGTTGCTATGCCAGCAAAGCCACAAACGCTTGGGATATATATGTATTTAACAGATTCTGAAGAAGCTGGTGGAGCACCATTTACATTTGATGGTCCAGGAGATCGAAGAGAAGTAAATTTTGGCAGTAATGATATTTTAGACGGCATTGTACAAAGTAATGGTCAATTAGTAGTAAGTGATTATGGGTGTCCAGATTTTGAAGATGCCACTGTTCATTTAACAAATAGCAATCCTATAGATTTAGGAGGCTGTTCATCTTATCAAGAAATGTTTGGAGGCTGGGGATCAGATGTTGACACTTTATCTAAACCACCAGTTAAACTTCCACCCGCAGGCTATCAAACATTAAAAAATGTTGCCACTCATGTGATTGAGGCTGATAGAAAAATTTTTAATAACCCTCCAAATAAAGATACATTGATTATGACAGATATTGAATTTTTAGATAATGGAGAATACAAAGTTAAACAGTGGTGGTATTTGATGCCTCCACATTTAAAGCCTTGTATTGATTCAGATGATGCAACATTTCCATTTTCAGATGATTTATATTTAAGGGATCAGGGTGAATATGTTGGGCAATGTGATCATGAAGATCATGCAGCAGATTTACGTTCATGCCCACAGTATACCGACTTTTTAGCATCATATCATGGAAAGTATGCTGAATCATTTTCATTATATCAAGATCAATTTTTGAATTCAACAATTTCTGGTCCAGCTGGTCTTCATCATTTTGATATGGATCGAATGTATTATGACGAAGATGGTTTATGTAGTTGTTCTACACCTCCATGTGTTATTGAAACAGAAATACTTAACCAAACTTTTCCAGGAGGCAATGATAAGGTTATATATGTAAAGGGAGGTCCAGTAAGAGTTCATGGAGTTTATTCTGGAAGGTATACAGTAGTTACAGATGAATTTACTGAATATAGAAGGCATGCATGGACTGGTCCAAATATTCCAGTTGATACTATTTGGAATAATATTTGGATAACTAGTGATTTAATTAACAAGGATGCTATAGGTTACCCATCTGGAGCACCGGTTTATGTGCAAAGTGGAAATATGTCTGAATGGCAACCAGGTGATGGTTGCGAAGGTGGTTCTGATAATATAATGGGTCTAGTCTCTGGAGCAAATATTTATATTGCAAATACATTTGATAATGGTCGTGCTAACCGTGGTGCTTTAGGAGATGTGGTAATAAATGCAGGTTTAGTTGCTTTAAATGAATCTTTCACTATTCAATATTGGCAAAATACTACAAGTAGTATAACTTCATATATATATCCTCTTGGAACCCAGACTGCCCATGACCCACCATGGGGTGATGGTAGAGGTCTTAACTTTGGTAGTACTGGAGATAATGATTTGAGAGGTTATGTTTATTTATGGGGTGGTGTAGTTCAAAAATACAGAGGTTACATGAAAAGAAACCCAACAAGTCCGTATAGCAATGCATCGGTTGGAATGGATAAGAGTTATCATTATGATGCAAATTTAGATTGTAATCCACCACCATTTTACCCAGCGATTGAGTTTGATGATGGAAGTGGTGAACTTGATATTAAAATTGTAGGATATAATAGTACTTTTTAAAAATTAAATGAGAATTAAATGAAAATAGGAATAGATTTTGGGCATTACTCTATTAAAATAGTTGCCATGGATAATAATAAAGTTCAAATTATTGGAGAAAAAAGAATAGCTGAAGATATGGTTGGATTTGATTCAGATAAATTAGAATCATCTCATTGGGTTTCGGCATTTAATAGCTTATGCGATGAATTAAATTTGAAGATAAAAAAAACTGATACTGTAGTTTCTTCAATAGCTGGCTCAAAGGTTAGCATTAAGCCAATGACAACTTTAGAAATGGAAGAATCTGAATTAGTTGATATACTAAATTTTGAAGCAAAAAAGCATGTTCCATTGGATGGTAGTGATCCAGTTGTTGATTATCATATATTAGGCCAAAATCCAAAAGAAATAGATAAAATAGATATGATTTTAGTTGCAACGACACAAAAAATTATTAAAGCACATAATTCAATTGTTAAGGGATGTGGTTTAAGAAATTCTATTTTTGATGCAGATCCTCTAGCTTTGCTGAATTGCTATAATTATAACTATGAATCATTAGAGAATAATGTAGATGTTTTATTAAATATAGGCTTAATAAATACAACTATTATGGTTTTTGGTAAAAACCAAGAGATTTTCACAAGAGAAATATCTATTGCTGGTCATCATATAACTACAGAATTAATGAAATTAAAAAAAATAGATTATAAAACATCTGAAAAAAATAAAATTGAAGAAGGTGTTGATGCTTTTACTTCTTTAAAAGATGAAGATCAAGAGTCATCCATTCAAGTATCTCAGAGAAATATCCTTTCTGAATTATCTGATGAAATCAGAAAAACTCTGAGATATTATATGAAATCTAAAGTTGGAGTTTCATACAATAAATTTTATATATCAGGTGGAACAGCATTAATGAGAGGTTTAAAAAGCTTTTTAAATACTAGCTTAAATGTAGATTTCGTAACTTTAGACCCATTTATTAAAACTGAATTTAATGAAGAGATAGATAATCCATCTAAATATTCTGTTTCTTTTGGGTTAGCTTTAAGAGATTTGGAAAAAGAATAATAATATGAATGATAAATTAATACAAATAAACCTAAATCAAACTGTTAGTCGCTTTGAACTTGCAGAAATTAAAAAAGAAAAAAATCGTTGGATTATATTTGGATCATTTTCTTTTTTATTTATTTTACTTTTAGTGTTCAATTATTTCATTCTTAATCAGTATAACAATCTAATTTCATCAAGATTAACAGATGCTGATAAATTAATAGCCGACTCAAATTTAATTCGTAAAAACTATGAAAATTACAACAAAGGCTCTGGAGAAATTGATTTATCTATTAGTCAAGCTGATATTGATAGATTGTTTGAGGTAGAATCTGACAGGATAGCTCTAGCTAGAAAATTAGAATTATTAGCGTTTGATATTCCAGAGACTATGTCATTGCTTGATTTTGAGTATCATTATGACAAAAGAGAGGCAATTATCACATTAATATCTGAGGTTGATAAATATACTGATAATAAAGAGTTATTAATTGATAATATTACAAGGAATTTTATGAGTCAAGGTGATTTCAATTCTTACGATATCAGACCAGAAAAAGACAATCATAAACAGCAAGAATACTATAAAGTAATTTTAACATTAACAAATAAAAAATAACAATGGATTATTAATGAATAGAAATATATTTTTTATATCATCACTATTAATATTTATGATATGCTCATATGCAATCAACAATTGGGTAAAAATAATTGACGTTCCAAATGCTGAATCAGTTTATATGAGCAATAAAAAATCAAAAATTAGAAAAGTAAAAGTTTATCATAAAAAAGCTAAAGATAATTATATTTTTTCAAAAATGATGGCAAATGATAAACAGTCTCTAATTGACGCGGTAATAACTAATCATCCTAAATTTTGGGAAGCTAATTCTGAAGCAGGTATTTATGAAGGTTTTGACTCAAAGTTTGATAAGCTAGTTCAAAGCATAATTAAAAATGAAGACTTAGATATTGATTTTAAGAGAAGCATCAAGTTGGGCACTGCTCGCTATGCTAATAATATTAATAAACAATTATATCAATTAGAGTTTAGTTGTGAATATGATAATCTAGTAAAATTTGTTTCTACACTTGAAAAAGATAATCGTATTTATAACATTGAAGAACTTAAAATTAAAAATCCGATACAAAAAAATTCACCAGGCGTTTATGTGCATATGAAAGTAAACGAAATTAATATAGGTAAATAAATTATGAATTTGAGACAACAGTTTTTTTTGGAAGTTATTAATTGGTTTATCATCATTTATGATTCTTTTGACAATTTATAATTCATATTCAAAATATTCTGAATTTGTAGATTATAAAAAAGAGTATAAAAAAGAATCAGAAGTTAAAGATAACAAAAATATGGAAAGAAAAACTGATTTTATATCTGAAGAACAAAATATTAGAATTCAATATAAACCTGATCTTGTAAGCCTTATTGAAAAAACTATAACAGGACATACTAGAGCGGGTATCAAAACAGATTCAAAAACAGATTGGGAATCTAATGATCCAATTTTTAGAGGTGTTACAAATAATAGGGCAATGATAGACTATAGAACATCTAAGGGTAGTTTTTATAAAAAAGGTCAAAATATTGAGGGGACTGATATGATAATCGAGTCTTATTCTAGAGATTCTGTTATAATTAAATACCCTACTGGTTTAAGAGTTTTTTATGTTGAAAGTTATCAAGAATTTAAAAAATAATAAATATATGGAAAATAAAATGCAAATATTAACATTTAGAATATTAACAATAACATTTCTTTTATTATCTAATTTGATAGGACAGGAAATAAATGAAAATTTAGTTACGATACATGCTGAAGATGCTAACTTATCTACTATTCTTTCAATAATTGCTGAAGACAGTGATTATAATATAGTTACTGGTCCTACAGTATCACAGGATAAAAAACTGACTATCCATTTAGATGACACTCCAATCTTAGAGGCTCTTGATTTAATTATCAGAGCATCTGGTTTAAGTTATGAGGTCAAAGGGAATTCAATTCTAGTTGCTGAAGCTAGTAAACTAAATGAAGAGATTGGCTTAATGACTTACGTAATTGAGTTAAAGTATGCTAATGCAACAGATGTAAAAGATTTATTAAAAAATATTACTCAAAATGTAACTATTGATAAATCAAGCAATAAATTATTAATAAAAGCTAGTCCTAAAAAAATTGCAGAAATTGAAGATGTTATAGAATCAATTGATACGCCTGCAATACAAATTATGCTAGAAGCAAGATTGATTGAGATCTCATCAGCTGATGAGGAGAAGTTAGGAATTGATTGGTCTAAGTTAGCTCAACTTTCTACAGTTATTGCTGAAAATGCTGCACCAGTTAAAGTTGAAGGTGGTGGAATGACTGGATCATTGGTTCCAGGAATGAGTTATACAATTAGCGATGCAGGAGAAATTATTGAAGCTTTTGAACCTCAAACTACTGGACAATTGCCCGGACAAATGTATTTTCAAAGAATGGATGGTAATAATAGTTTAGGTTTTAGTAGACAGATGACAGCATTTGATGTTACTCTTGATATGTTAATTAAAAATAATGAAGCAACTGTTCTTGCTAATTCTAAGGTTGTTACGATTAATGGCCATGAAGCAAGTATTTCTATGGTTGATGTTGTTCCTTATATCTTATCAAGTGGTGGAGTTGGAGGTCAGGTACAAGTTGCTAGAGAAGAAATTGGAATTAAGCTTGATATATTACCTACTGTAAATCAAGATGGTTTTATTAAAACCCAAATAACACCTGAGGTTAGTTCAATTTATGATTTTATTGGACCTGATCAAAATATTCCTTGGGTTAAGAAAAGAGTCTCTAATACAACTATAAGAGTTCAAAATGAGGAATCAATAATTATTGCTGGATTACTTGGTACAGATAAAAGGTATGAAACAAATAGGGTTCCCTTTTTATGGAAACTTCCATATCTAGGTAAGAGATTTTTTACAACTACATCTGAAATTGAAAGAAAAACTGATTTAATTATACAGATTACTCCTAAAATTGTAGAAGATACTTATTCTGGTATTATTAAATCAGAATCTCATATTAAGGCAGAAGATTCAATTGAAGATGAGAATATTTACAGTGAAGATGAATTAAAGGAAATCGTAAAACAATCTATACAAAATTCTTTAGATAGTTTAGATGAAGAGGAGAATAAAGATGAATAATTTATTTAGATACTTAACTATAGTTTATTTATTTATATTTAGTTTATCATGTGATAGTCGATCACCAGTTGATGGAGAAGATGCGTCAGGAGCTGACTTAAGTGCAGATGATTTAATGATAGATAATAATGGTACATTCACAATAGATGTAGTTGATTTAAATCAAGATGAGTCCGTTGATTTTGCGGTCACACCAATTGATGAATATGGCGGACAAATCAATAATGGGTTAAGTATAAGGTTTGAGATTTTAGATGATTCTCCTGGATATTTATCATCAAGTAGTGTAGCTGCAGATTCATCTGGTGCACAGCAAACTTTTTATATTAGCCCATCTTCAAATTTAGTTGATGGTGCATTTAATTTTAATTTAGTTACTAAGATTAGAGCTTTCGTAGAAGATGAACCAAGTGTCAATGATACAATAAATATCTTGTATGAAGATGGAAATCTTCAAACTGAAGATGAAACATTAAATATCCTAACAGCACTTCCTGATACCATTTCAATTGGTGAAGAGTCTATTGTTACAGCATATTTAACTGGTACTTTGAATGGTCAATCTGGTGTAGGTATACCTGATCAATATGTGCGTTTTCAGAGTTTAATTCCTGAAGATGGTCCTGATGGTTCAGAAGATTTTGGTGAAATGAATCCAGAATATGTTAAAACAGATTCTATTGGAATGGTACAAAGTGTATTTACACCTTTGAGTGAAACAGGTTTTGGTAAAATAAGAGCAACCTATGATGATTTGGTTGATGAAACATTTATTGAAGTTCTTTCTGGTGAGGCGATTAATGTTGAGATTGAAATACCAACAGAAAATAATTTACAAGTTACTGGAGGTGGTGGAATAGAATCAGTAACAATTAATGCGGTAATTAAAGATGGTGGAGGAAATGTGGTTAATGATTCTTATGCTGTGATTTTTTCTGTTCCATGCCCATACCCAATTGATGGTACATGCCCAGTTGGAGATGGTGATTTTAGTAATGATATTATGCTAGATGGTATTCCATCTGATGGAACATCTCCATTTGTAGTTGCTGAAACTACTAATGGCGAGGCTAGTGTCACTTTAAATAGTGGAAACAGGCCAGGTATTGTTACCATGAGGGTTCAGCTATGTAAAATTGAAAATGTAAGTGATGAAGGTGTTTGTTCAGATGTAATTTATGAGGCTGATAGAATTGTAGCGGCAATAAGTACTGGTCCTGCAGCATATGGACAAGTAGTAGCTGGTTGGGCAGAAGCAGATAGTACAGGTGGTGGAGTATTTTCAATTCCAATTACTGCAACATTTTGGGATGAATGGACTAATCCAATTGCTGATTCAACTAGTGTTTATTGGTATATAAATCCTGAATATATTGCATCAGTTGATCCAGATTCAAAGATTGGTAATTGTGGTGCTGGCGAACCTGGTCAAGCGTGTACAAATGCTTACTATACTTCTGGTGAAATTTTTAGTACCGGTCAAATATGTGCAAAAGTTTCAGGACAAGTAGGTGGTGATGTCATAGCTTGTAGTGGCGGTGCAAGATGTGAAGATTTTTCTCAGTTTGATTGTGCATCTAATGAAGATCTTGGATGTACATGGAATGAAGAGTTTGATGAATGCTATTTTATTACATCAGAGAGATATTGTAACACTCTTTTTACTCAAGAAGAATGTGAATCACCAGAAAATTCTGCACAGGCACCATACAATTGTGTATGGAATGAAACTGCAATTGCAACAATTCCAGAATGGCAGCCAAATATCGCTGATGGAGCTGGATGTCATTATGCACCTCTTGTAGATGGGCTTGATGAACAACAATTCTCATTTGATGGTGATGGCGATGGCATTGATGATCCATTTACAGGTGAATGGGAGGCAGCAGGAATTATAGCTCCTGATGACCCATTCTGTAATATTTCTGGTTTAAATTCAATTCAATATCAACAATATAGTGAAGATTGTGCATCTAAATCTATATGTTCTTGGGAATTTATTGCTGGTGCTACAGGTTCTTCAGATGGAAGTATTGGAAGTTGTTTGTATAATGGTGGTGCAAGTAGTGGGTCTGGCACAGGTTATTTTAATCCTTGTGTGGATTGCGCTATTGAAATTATACCACTTTCACCAACCGTAACAGATTATTGTGCAACTGATGATGAGCCTCTTGATATTTTGGTTAGAGGAAGTTTGACTGATGCGTATGGAGACCCTGTTTCATTAGGAACATTATTAATGGCTGTATTTGATGCTTCAGCATTTAATTTTGTATCAAGTGATGACACTGAAATTGATGAAGAAATGGGTTATGAATTTGATCCACCAATTCCAGCTAGCGCAACACAAATTACAGATGCAAATGGAGAAGTGTACTGGATTGTACGAATACCTAACGATAATTGTCAAAATACTAACCCTGATGATCCAGACGTATTTTCGTGCAATAATGTATATATGAGAGCATATTTATTGGATCCATTGAATGGTGAAAGTGCTGACTTAAATACCATCTTATATAAAAATTGTCAACCATAAGAAAAAGATTAATTAGGAGTAATAATAATCATGTCATTTAACCCTCAATTTCAAAAGGTAGGTGATATATTAGTATATCATAACATAATTACAGAAGATCAATTGCAAAAAGCCTTATCAGAGCAAAAAGAAACTAATGAAAAATTAGGTCAAATTTTAATTAATCAAGGCATTATTAATGAATCAGATTTAGTTAAAGCCTATTCTGAGCAAATGGGACACAAGCACGTATTGGAAAACGATTTATTAGCTTTATCAGAAGAAAATGTTGGTTTATTATCAGAAGAATTTGCTAGAGCAAACCATGTTATTGCAATGAATAAAACAGATTCAGGAATATTAGTTGCAATGGAAGATCCAGAAGATTTAGATGCAATTGATGGTATTAGAAAAATTACAGGTTTGAATCCTGAAATTGTTATTGCTGGAAGAACTGCTATTGAAAATGCAATTGGCAAGTTATATGGTACAATTAAACAATCAGATGAAATTGAAAGTGCTATTTCAAATATTAGCGTAATAAGTGGTGATGATGATGATAATGATGAAGTTGATTTAGCTGAAGAAAATGTATCAGCAGAAGATGCACCTTTTGTAAAGTTAGTAAACTTAATGTTAACTCAAGCAATCAAAGAAGGGTCAACTGATATCCATATTGAGCCAGGTAAAACTGAGGTTAATATCAGAATAAGAATCGATGGTGTTTTAACTAAAATAATGTCTCCTCCTATTACATCATTAAATGGTATGATTACAAGAATCAAAATTTTATCTAAATTAAATATTGCTGAACATAGACTTCCACAAGATGGTAGGATGAAATTAAAAATGGGATCTAAAGAAATTGATGTCCGTGTTTCAATTTTACCTACAGTTCATGGTGAAAAAGCCGTACTTAGATTGCTTGGTAGTGGAGATAAAGAGCTTAATTTATCTAATTTAGGTTTTCCAGATAACAAATTGACTAAATTTAAAAAGTGGATTAATCAACCTTATGGAATGATCATTATTTCAGGACCTACAGGTAGTGGTAAATCCACTACTTTATATGCTGCACTTCAAGAAATAAAGTCAGATACTATAAATATTACAACAGTTGAAGATCCAGTAGAATATCAAATTCCAGGAATCAATCAAATACAAGTTCATGATGCAATAGGTCTGTCTTTTGCAGCGGCATTAAGATCAATTCTTAGACAAGATCCAGATGTATTATTAATTGGTGAGATCAGAGATCAAGAAACGGCAGATATTGCTGTTAAATTTTCAATGACAGGTCACCTTGTTTTTAGTACAGTTCATGCAAATGATGCTCCATCAACAATTTCAAGATTACTTGATTTAGGTATTCCACCCTTTTTATTAGGATCTTCACTAAATCTAATTATGGCGCAAAGACTAGTTAGAACAATTGATTCAAATGAAAAAATTGAAGATACTCCATCAAATGATCAGCTTCAAAGATTAGGTATATCAGAGAATGCTAATCAAATGTCTTTTTATAAAGGAAATCCAACCCAGCAAAATCATAATACTGGATATAAGGGGCGTACGGCTATTCATGAAATTCTTGAAGTAAATTCATCTATAAGAAAAATGATTTTTGAGGAAAAAAGTGAATTTGAAATTAAAAGCCAGGCAGTTAAAAATGGTATGACTCCACTTAGAGAAGCTGGAATAGACAAAATTAAAGAGGGGGTAAGTACTGTAGAGGAAATATTAAGAGCTACAGTAGAAGATGTATAATGCCTGAGTTTTCATATATAGCAAGAACACAAGATGGTGTTCGTAAAGAAGATATAATATCAGCATCAAATATAAAAGAAGCTTCCGATCTTTTAGTTGCAGATAATTTATCTGTTGTTAAAATAAATGAAAGAGATACTTCTTTTGATTTTATGGGACCATTTATGGAAAGATTTAATCTTTCTTTAGATAAATTAAAAAATAGAATACCTCTTACTAGTTTAGTGTTCTTCACAAGGCAATTATCCACAATGTTTAATGCTGGATTGACTCTTGAAAAAGCAATTACTTTTTTATCAAAAGAAGAGAAACATAAAGGTTTTAAAAAAGTTATAAATGAGATTGAAAGCGATGTAAAGAAAGGTTTACTTTTATCTGATGCTTTAAATAGTCATCCAGGAGTATTCAATAATTTATATGTCTCATTGGTACGTGCAGGTGAGGTTAGTGGTAAATTAGCGGTAACATTAGAAGAGCTTTCTAAGTATTTAGAAGCAATGGAAGATACTCAACGAAAAGTTAAATCAGCAATGTATTATCCAACTTTTATATTAATATTTTTAGGTATGGTTATGGTTGTTTTGTTTGCATTTATCATTCCTCAATTTACTTCTGTTTATGATCAGTTAAACGCAGATTTGCCAATTTATACGCAAATGCTACTAGATACTGGAGATTGGTTAAGTAATAATTTGTTTACTTTTTTTTCATTTATATTTTTTTCACTTTTAGGTATATGGTTAGTATTTTTAACTGATAGAGGAAGATTAGTAAGAGACAGAATGCTATTAAAGCTTCCTATTTTTGGATCAATCTTTAATCAAAGTGTACTAAGTAAGTTTGGAAAAACATTTGGTATATTGGTTGGATCAGGAATATCTGTTATTGAAACTATGAATTTAGTAAAAAAAGTTGTTGATAATAGGGTTTATGAACTTGCTATTGAGAAAGCTGCAAAGCAAATAGAAAATGGTAGCAGTATATCAGATGCTTTAAAGTTAACTGAAATTTTTCCAGGTGTTTTAATTCAGTTAATGAATACAGGTGAAGAAACAGGTGAAATTGATAAATTAGCAATAAAAGTATCAGACTTTTATTCAAAACAAGTTGATGCTATAGTTGATAGGTTAACATCAATCATAGAGCCTGCTTTAATTATTTTGATTGGAGTCATTATTGGTATTGTCTTAGTTGCAGTATATATGCCTATTTTTAAATTTGGAAACGCATTCTAAATTAATATGATAGTTTTTTTATTTGCTATCTTAGGCTTAGTGTTTGGTAGTTTTTTAAATGTTATTATTCATAGGCTTCCAAAAGAAGAGTCTATAATTTACCCTCCGTCTCAATGTCCATATTGTAAAACTAATATAGAATGGTATCACAATATTCCAGTATTATCATTTATTAAATTAAAGGGTAAGTCATTTTGCTGTAATCAGAAAATTTCATTAACATATCCAATTGTAGAGATTACTTCAATGTTATTATGGATATGGGCTTATAATTATATGCATGGAACTACTAATCAAATTTTTTTTATTATTATTGCATCATGTCTTTTATCAATATTCTTTACAGATCTAAATCAATTTTTTATACCTTTAGAATTAAATATATTAATTTTTTTATGTGCATTATTAAATAATCTTTTAATTGATCAAATTGATTTGAAATTTCATTTTATTTCTATGATAAGTATTTCATTATATTTTTTGATTATTATGCTATTAACCAGTTATTTACTTAAAAAAGATACAATGGGTTATGGTGATATTATTTTAATTTCATCAGTTTCATTTTGGGTTGGGTTTATAGATTCACTTTTAATTATTTTTTTTGCTTCTTTGTTTTCAATTATTCATTGGTTAATTTTGAGAGTTACAAGCAATAAGAAGGATATTATTTTACCTTTTGGATCTACTATTGCATTAGCAGCATTAATTATTTTTATTTTAAAAAATACATTACATATTGAAACAAATTTTTTTTAGTTAAAAATTAATTAATATTATAAAATAAATTTAGAAACAATGGGAGAACTAAATGCTTTTTTTTACTAAACTTTTAATTTTTACTTCATTAATATTTTCTTCAAATATTTTTAATAACTCAATGTTTCAAATTTATAAAGTTGACAATAAATCAACGGAAATCCTTTTTAATACTCCAGAAATTTCAATTACTAAAGATATTCATGGTTATTTAAAGTTTGAAAATAGTGAATTAGTAGGTTTAAGTGATCAAAATGAAGAATTTTCTTTCCCAGTTTTTTCATCCGCTTTTCAGATGAATCCAGGTTTTGATTATGAAATTGATTTTGAGGTTATTAATTCATACTTCATAGAAAATGTTAATCTTAAAAGTTTAAACGACAATAGTTATGATTTTTTACCTCAACAAAATATAAATTTATCAGAACCTCAAATCATGAGAGGGTTAGTTTTAGGTCAAATTTCATTTACTCCCTATAAATATGATATTGATGAAAAAAGGTTAGAAGTATATGATGCTGTTCAAATAATTGTCACAGAAACAAATCAAATTAATTATGACTATTTCATTCCTGAAAAAAAATCTTATGTTTTTGATGAGTTATATAAAAATTTTGTGATTAATTTTTCCACTTCAGATAGATCTGATGATTATCAAACTCCATCAATATTATATATTTGTGGAGGTAGCTCAATAAATAATGCTTATTTTCAAGATTTAGTTAATTGGAGACATAAACAAGGATATATAGTTACTGTAGTATCAACTAATGAAACAGGAAGTAGTGAAAATAATATTAATAACTATATTGCAAACGCATATCAAAATTGGGAAAATCCTCCTGAAATAGTTGGCTTAGTTGGCGATGTAGGTGGTTCATACAATATTGATTGCGATAGTTATGAATGGGGTGGTTATTATGGTGCAAGTGATGTGAGTTATACATATATAGAAGGTGATGATTTATTGCCAGAAGTTATTATTGGTAGAATTTCTGCTAATGGTACTAGTGACCTTTATAATTTAGTAAACAAAACATTGGAATATGAAAAAGCTCAAGAACAAACAGATTTAAGTTGGTATGATAGAGCTGGATTAGTTGGTGATCCAACAACATCAGGTTTATCATGTGCTATTACTAATCAATATATTGATCAAGTAATGGAAATTCATGGTTTTGATGACGTTGATATAGATATAAATGGTGGTGGAAATCAATTGAATGAATTTTTAATTGATCAATTCAACAGAGGTATAATGTACTATAATTATAGAGGTTTTTACTATGGTGAAGGAAGCTATCCTCCAAGTTCAAATGATTTAAATAATGGATACTATACCCCTTTTGTTTCTACAATAACCTGTGGAACTGGTGATTTTAATGGTACATCGTCTAGTGAAGGTTTCGTAAGGATGGGTTCTGTAAATGATCCTAAAGGAGCAGTTGCTGCAGTAGGGACATCTACTACTGGAACTCATACTGCCTACAATAATATTGTAAATATGGGTTTATATGAGGGTTTATTTTCAAATGGAATTTCTTTAGCTGGGTCAGCTGTGACAAATGGAAGGTTGGCTTTATATAAAACTTATCCATCAAATCCAGGTGATTGTGTTGGTGCTTTTGCCGCATGGACTAACTTAATAGGAGACCCTGCATTACATTTATGGACTGATGAACCTAGAGATTTTTCTATTGAATACCCCTCATCAATAGTTCTTGGAACAAATTATTTGGATTTAACAGTTCTTGATTCAAATGGCAATCCTATTAAAGATGCTAGGGTAACACTATTGATGAAAGATAATGGAGAATCAGAAGATGAAAGCAATACATTTACAGGGCAATATTACTCTAGTCCAGGAACAGGTGGATCACCAAGTTTTGGAGATTTAGTTTTAACCAGAGAAGATGATGTTATTAATTTTGATTGGGGTAATGGAAGTCCTGACAACTCCATGCCTGATGATGATTATCAAATTAGATGGTCAACAACTTTAGAAGCTGAAACTGCAGGTACTTATAGTTTTAGAACTTATACTGATGATGGGTTGAGACTGTTTATAAACGATCAGATGGTAATAGATAATTGGATTGATCAAGCTCCAGCAAATAGAACTGGCAGTATATACTTAGATGAAGGTACTCATGATTGTGTGATGGAATATTATGAAAATGGTGGTGGAGCTGTTGCAAGTTTATTTTGGACACCACCCGGTCAAGCTGAATCATTGGTTCATGGAGATCAAGATCAAGATGTAATCGGAGATGCAATTTTCCTAACAAAATTAACTGATTCTAATGGTAAAATAGATTTTTCATGGGATGAATATCAAGAGGGAGATTTATATTTAACAGTTACAAAAAGAAATTATAGACCTTTAGAAGGTGTTATTCAAGTTAACTCAAGTGATGGTTATGCTATTGTTCCAGATTATGCAACCTTAGAAAATTACATTACTGATTTAAATGGTAATGATGATGGTAGTATAAATCCTGGTGAAACAATATCCTTTAATATTCCAATTTCAAATTTTGGTGACCAAAATATAAATAGCTTGGATGCCACTTTATCAAGCTCTTCTGATTATATAAATTTAATTGATGCAGAATCTGAATATATTAATCTAAATACTAATGAAATTGGAATTGGAGATGGTTTTATTTTTCAGCTTTCAAGTGATGCGGTTTTTGGAGATGATATAGAATTAATATTAAATATTGAAGCAGTTGATAATCAGTGGATATTTTATATTCCCATAAATATAAATTCACCTAAAATAAATATTTTAGACTATGTTATAATAAGTGGAGAAGATGAACCTGGCTCATCTGTAGTAGTATCATTAAATGTAGTCAATGATGGAAATTTACCGATCGAAAATTTAAATGTTAATGTAATATCACCAACAAATCAAATTCAAGTAATTGATGAAAACATTAATTTTGGTAATATTTTAAATGGTCAAGAGCTTTCTAGTAATTTAATTGGTGATAATATCACATTAAATTACAGTGAATCTATTTTTAAGGGTTCAGTTTTTCCAATGCAGTTAAATTTTACAAATAGTGAAGATTACAATAGAATAGAAACATTAAATTTAACTGTTGGAGAGATTGATAGGTTTTCACCTGTGGGTCCTGATCTTCATGGTTATTACATATATGATATGGGTGATACTAATTATAATCTATCTCCAACATTTGATTGGATTGAAATAGATACACAATATGGTGGAGATGGAATTGATCTAAATATGAGTGATTCTG
>MDTB01230617.1_pt1 | contig 63046 bp, 76 predicted proteins | sample 811161 | NCBI WGS metagenome assembly MDTB01 (sample SAMN05326650, study PRJNA326480) | marine metagenome | isolation source: seawater | place: Mediterranean Sea | collected 2009
ACTGAGCTACCCGACCGCGGTCCCGACGGGATTTGAACCCGCGACCTCCGGCTTGACAGGCCGGCGTGAACTCCAGACTTCACCACGGGACCAACCGTGCATGCCCGGAATAATTCAAGGCAAGAAGAGAATTCTGGCGGGAGCAATGTCGTATTGCAACCTCGGAGGCCTTATAAACCGTTGGGCGGTGTTTTAATCTCGTGCGGTTCAAGTGGACGCATTAATAATTCCATGGCGTTCCAAAGCGTTCTTGAGATTGGATCGAACGCGATCGGGAACAAAAGCCCCACAGGAGCCGCTAACAAAAGAAGGAATTTGGTTGGAGTATCGATGCCGAAAACTAAGAGAGCGAACACGACCGCCATAAGAACTACTGCGGCGCTAACCACCGTGTTCACCGCAACAGCTCCAAGAGAGTGGCCCTCCATCCGCTCGAAACGTAAATCACATCTGGGGCAGTTTTCCAACATTGAAAACATGCCGAATTTTCTAAAGAGTCCCCTATGCCCGCACGCAGCGCATGCCAAAGTGATTCCTCGCCACAAGGTTTTAATCATTTCGAGAGGATTCGCTTTAAAGGGTTTGCAAGATTCCCTCGTTTCCCAATTTTAAGGCCATCAAGATTACGCCAAGTAGCCAAGGCTTGTAGCTCATGTGCAAGGCTCTCCGCAGTTTCCTGATCAACGGTTGGACCCTCACCGTATGCACCGCGTACTTCCAAAATGTTTTTCTCTGAATTTGCCTTTACGTCGACGCGAGCTCTGAGCTTGTTGCGATCTAGAAAAGGAAGTACGTAATACCCGTGTATCCGCTTTTCAGCAGGGATATATATTTCAAGTCGGTAATCGAAGTCGAACAACCTACGTGCCCTTGGTCGAAACCAAACAAGCGGGTCAAAGGGGCTTAGTAATACGGACCGAGATGTTGTTTGCTCAAAAGATGTTTTTGGGTGCATATAGCCGGGGCGGTCCCAGCCTTCAACGACAACTTCACGTAATAACTTGTCCTCCGCTAGCTCGCCTACTCTTTTCTTGCCCTCAACCTTTGGCAAGCGGTGATAATCAACTAAATCTTCCGCAGTAGCGACTCCTAAATGACGAGAAGCTTTCAGAATCAACTCCCTTTGAGCTTGATTAGCGGGCAGAGCACTACCTAAGATTTCCTCCGGCAATACGCGTTCGGAAAGATCATAAAAACGCGTAAAATTTTCTCGGTGGCTCACAGCGACTGCGCCTACCCAAAAGAGCCATTCCAGAGCAATCTTGGTATCAGACCAACTCCACCATGAACCTTTCTTTTTCTGACTACCAAGTTGGCCTGCGCTCGAAGGTCCCAAGTCACGGATTTTCTCGTGGACAGCTTCCACAAATTTTCGGTTGTTAGTAACAAACTCCCAAATCCCCTTCCAAACTTTTCCGCTTTGCGCCTCCTGCATCCTCCATTTAAAGAGCGGCCAGTCCTGCACCGGTAGATAACTGGCTTCGTGGCACCAATATTCGGTTAGGTCTCTGCGTTTGTAGGCGGAACGATTTAATACCTCTAGGAGTCTCTCCTGAGAACTCCCCAAGCGGGATCGCAGGACAAGTAGATGGGATCGCGCAACGATGCTGACAGCATCTATCTGCAGGACTCCAATATCTTGGAAGGTGCGCCGGAGCGCGTAGATATTGAGCTCTTTTGATACCAACTTGCCTGACTGTTGAAGCCCCTGCGCTGCTAAGGCAATTGATCTAGCTTGATAAGCCGACAGCTCTTCCGCTTTTGGTCCAGGCATCTCGCTATCGACACCTGGGGGCTGAGCGCCCTATCGCTCTTCCTTGAAAATCACGTGCTGGCGAATAACCGGGTCGTACTTGCGTAATTCGATCCGCTCACGAGAATTAGTCTTATTCTTCCTCGTGGAATACGTGTACCCAGTTCCTGCCGTCGATTTCAGCTTAATTACTGGCCGTTTGTCACTCTTTGCCATCAGATTTTCTCCCCACGACGACGCAGGTCGGCCAATACCGATTCAATGCCTCGCTTGTTAATGATCTTGATACCTTTTGCGCTTACTGTGAGCGTTACGTGACGCTTCTCGTTTGGCACGTAAAACTTCTTTTTCTGAATATTGGGCCTGAACCACCGCTTATTCCTGCGATGAGAGTGAGAAACGGTGAAACCAGTCGTAGGTGTCCGGCCGGTTACTTGACAAACTTTACTCATGAAATTCTCGCAGGTTTGAGGGGCTGATTGTTAGCGAAAGACGTCATGTAAGGCTAACAGGGCACTCCGATAATCACCATCGCCAAATACCGGAGCTTGTTACAGGTAGGGAATTATTTTCTCGCCGATTCTTTCCAAGACCTCGTAACGTGGGTCGAAATTAGGAAGAATCATGAGTTGGTCAAGGCCGCTTTCTCCCAGAGCATGGAGGCGGTCAATTATTTGCTCGGCAGTTCCCACGATGCATGTCGCATCGATCAGCTCTGGACTGAGAAACCGTTCTTCTTCAGGCAGCACCCAACAGTTATGACCTGCGTGGATGCGCTGGTGAATTCTTTCTGGATCGTAATCCTCAAGCATCGCCGTGTATTCATCCCAAATATCGTGGAGCTTGCTGCCAGGAGCGCGTCCCAGTTGACGGTATTGGTCGTAGGAATAGTGCACTGAAGCCATCGCCATAGCTCCGGCCTCAGCTTTAACTCGAGGGCTCTCGATTGTTTCTCCATCGTCGAGAATCACGATTGTGGTTAATGAGCAAGTGAGGTAATCATCCCTGTCGAGATCGCGCCCAGCCTCGACGGCACCACGCTCAATGAGATCCCATGTTCTGTCCATTACTTGTGCATCAGGAGGTATCGACATAACAGCGCCATCAGCGTGTTTGCCCGCGAGCGATAAGGATTTAGGGCCAAAACCAGATACGTAAAGCGGAATTGGGTCATCGAAGTTAACGAAACCTTTGTCGGGCATTATGTGCCGAATTGGGCTTACTTGACCATCAAAGAAGTGATCTGCCTCCTCGCCTCGCAGAAGTGGACGTATCGTGCCGAGATACTGGTCGAATTCGGCAATTCTCTGAGGTTTGTGACCCATGATTCGCATAGCGGTATTCCCCGTGCCCAACCCCAGAAAAGTTCTCCCAGGTGCTATGGCGTTAATTGTTGCGATGGATGCAGCAGTAACTGGAGCAGGGCGCGTACCCGAGACGGAAACCCCGGTGCCTAAGTTGATTGTTGAGGTGCGATCTGCAGCAAGAGCCAATGTTGCGTAGCAATCTGACCAAAGCATATGACTGTCTGCTATCCACGCATGAGAGAAGCCGAGCTTCTCGGCGCTAACTATGTAATCGATATCTTGGATGTGAGAAGCAACGCAAACGCCGATGTCCATGTTTGCACCATAGAACAGATTTGCTACTGCTCGCCGACCGCAAACAGCCCACCTTCACGGGAGCCAATGTAGATTCGCCCATCCCAGACTGCTGGCGTCGCTTCGATACAACCGCCCAGTTCAATGCGCCAAATTTCGATGGGCTCTATTTCCGGATTCTGCACGTCGTATGCCCTCAAATACCCCCCACAATCGCCGACTATTAAAATGTCACTCACGACTATCGGGGAGCTCCAGAGTGGACCCTCGAGATGTTTTGTCCAAAGAACTTCTCCTGAATTGCGGTTAACTGAGATCAAGCGGCCAGAATTCGTGGTGACGAAAAGAACATTCTTGTGGAGCGCTGGGGTACTCCAGATCCCCCCCGGGAAAGTGTCCCTTTCATCTAGTGCCCACACCACAGGATCCACTTCCTTTGAAGGATCGAGTTTTACTAGTTGACCCACCTCGTGAGACCGATCGGTTTGTCTTTCATACTCTGCTGCTACGTAAAGGAAGCCTGATTTGTCGATCACGATAGTTGCGTCTACGTCGTCGCCCATCCACCAGCGAAACTCTCTTGTGGGCTCTTTCCCAATCTCGAGCGGACTTAGGTCCCATCCCTGGACTAATCCACCAGAGTTCGCAAACCAAATGGTGTTGCCGGAGACTACGACTGAATTTTCTATCGATACATTGTTGTCACCTAATGCATCAAGTAATTCATCATCCCAAGCTGGTGATTGGAAAACTATTTCGGGCGCAACGCGGACTTTGCCCGATGCATCGAAAGATCGATTCAGGCGCACTATATGAAGCCAGCTGTTTTCGCCGCCGACTAATAGATGGTCTTTGATCACCAAAGGTGCTCCATCCCAATCATCGTTCCACATCATCGGGTGCACCTGATCGCCGGCGAGATGCCACAGTTCATCCAATTCATCTTCGCGATCAAAAGCGAGAATTCTCAATTTTCCGTCTCTAGATCCGCTGTAAATAAGTGGGAAGCCATCTGGATCAACAGTCAGCGAACCCTTCACTATGTCTCCGGTAAGGAAGGGCTGCTTAACGGGTTTACCGGTGTCAGCGTTAAGTAAATGAATGTGACGGTCGTATGCACCGAGTGCTACGAGGGTTCGGTCATCTTGCTCCCAAACAGCGGGCTGTCCTGTCCAACCGATCCCGCACCAGTTGGTTGTTCGACCGCCGGTAGTCGATAACGAACACAGTCGTCCTTCTTCTGGGAATCGCCAGAGAACCTCAGGCATCAGCGGAACCGGTCCCCGTCCGTACCAACTCCGAGTCGGGGAACCACGAAATGTCAAAACGCCCTCAACTTTGGTGCCCCACGGTTGACCTACGCTTGCGGGGTCCCACCAACCTTCGTAAACAGATGTTGTTGGCCTGATCGTTGGAGTTGAAGTGCTGGTCGTGGCGGGAAAGGCCGTTTCGTAAATTGGGGAAATCTTGGAGGTTGTCGAAGGCGAAATGGAAGCTGATATCTCCTGTGCAAGAGTAGAGCGGGTGGGCACAGAATCGTTGACGGTTGTCGTTGAACAGGCAGTCACTAAAAAAACCAGTGGCGTCAAACGACAGAGTTTCCGAACTAATACTGGACCTACGTTCTTAGTCGAACTGATGTCGATGAAAGCAAAGGTCATGGATCAGAAGATCTTATTGCGTGATCTAGTTGTTTTGGGCGGCTTTAATTCTTATCGAACGTTCATGTTTGGGAAGTACACCTTCATTTAATGTCTAAATCTCGCGTCGCCGAAATTAGTGCTGTGGTTGCTGTCGTTGATGACGACAAAAGAATACGTCTTGCTTTAGAGCGGGCTCTAAAAGCAGAGGGTTATGAGGTGGTCAGCGGTGCTGACGGGTTTGACGCGCTCCGCATAGTAAAAAAAGCCGACATTTTAGTACTTGACATAACGATGCCGAATCTGAGTGGGATTGAAGTTTGTAGACATTTGCGCTCGCAGGGATCGGAACTTCCGATTCTGTTGTTGACTGCTCGTCAAGAGACAGAACATCGCGTTGTGGGTTTGGATGCTGGGGCTGATGACTATTTGGCGAAACCGTTTGCGCTCGATGAGTTACTAGCTCGGATAAGGGCTCTCTTGCGTCGAAGTAGCAAACAGGGCAAAGTGCCTGACGACTCCATTCTCTGCTTTGAAGATCTACGCGTCGACAGGCAAGCTCGGCAAGCTTTTCGGGGAGATGACTTGTTGGACCTCACTCGGACCGAGTTTGAGCTTCTTGAATTATTTCTTGAGCACCCGAATCAGGTCCTTACTAGGGATCAGATATATGACTCTGTCTGGGGGTACGACTCGGCTTTGGCTTCCAATAGTTTGGAAGTTTATATTGGGTATCTTCGGAAGAAGACCGAGCTGGGTAAGCGAGAGAGATTAATCAGAACCGTCAGGGGCGTCGGTTACGTCCTTCGCCAACAATGAGCTTCCGGACCCGGGTTGCAGTGCTCGTCGCAGGGGTGGTGGCGATAGCGGTCGCAGGTGTTGCTGGCACCTTTTTATATTTCGCTCGAGCTAAGGCGATCGAGAGTTTGGACGAGCAGCTGCGTTTGCGCGGAAGCACGGCTGCTCAGATAGGTGAAAAGGTAACTGGGTCACAAGATTTCATTCGTGTACAAGAGCTGAGTCGTATATTTGGGAAGTACACGCCTGATGACGTCCTATTGCAAATCTTTGATGTACGAGGTCGCATATGGGCCAGCAACGTGGATCCACTCCCTATTGGTCGCCGTGATCTCGCCGTTGCTCGGAGACATGTCGGCTATTCCATAGAAACGTCTGAGTTCGATGGCTACCGAATGCGAGTTCTCACTTTGCCCCTTCGAGCCACCGGTCGCGCCGTCATGATTGCTCGGCCTATGGATGAAGTTGACAGCCAGATGGCTGCTCTTTGGGCTGTGAGTCTTCAGATATTTTTTATTGGGGTTGGAGCTGCAGGTTTAACTGGTTTTCTTGTGGCGGGTCGCGTCGTGAGACCAGTAAGGCGACTTCAAGAGGCAGCGACGAAGGTTGCGGTCACCCAAGATATTGACCAACCTATCTCCGTTGACCGCACTGATGAGTTTGGCAAACTTGCATCTAGCTTCAATGAAATGCTCAGTGCGTTAAGTCGGGCTCAAGAACAGCAACGTCGGTTAGTGGCAGATGCCAGTCATGAACTTCGCACTCCCTTGACAAGTCTTCGAACGAACCTTGAGTTCATACAACGAAATGAATTGTCGCCCGAAGGTGAGGGATCCGAAGCTATCGATGATGTCCTCTTCGAATTAGATGAACTTACTGGCCTTGTCGCAGAAATGGTTGATTTGGCTACCGACAGGCACCAGATCGACGAAGTTGCCCAGATACAGCTAGACGAATTAGTGGACGCAGTTGTTCAACGACATCGGCGCCGCACAGCCATTGAAATTGAGCTGACTGCAGACTCGAGCCAAATCCTTGTATCACCGGCGCTTGCAGAGCGAGCGGTTTCAAACATGATTGATAATGCGTTGAAGTGGAGCCCGCCGGACTCAAAAGTCCGGGTCGCTGTTCTCAGCGGAGCGGTTATTGTTCGAGATGACGGGCCTGGAATTCCTATGAACGAACGAGAGCGGGTTTTCGAAAGATTTTACCGAACTGAGGAAGCCAGGTCGTTGCCGGGTTCAGGGCTTGGTCTCTCGATTGTGCGTCACGTTGCCGACACTTTCGGGGGTAGGGCAAGCATCGTTGACGAAGAGAGAGTCGGTACGACAATCGAACTCGTATTCCCCGAAGTTAGACAAACGTAATAATTGAATTGTTATGTTCAGAACTATTGGCACCCCCAACGGGATTCGAACCCGTGCTGCCGGCGTGAAAGGCCGGTGTCCTAGGCCGCTAGACGATGGGGGCCAGCAGGCCCAGACTAGAGCCCTGACCGCAGGAAACCTCCAATTCCTAGAAGCTACGTCTCAGATACTTGCAACATCAACTAGTTCGCCAAGAAGATGGCTCAAGTAATGATAAATAGCTCGTTGATGGTGATCAGGGCTATTCTGATCAGCTATAGACAGTTCTTCCTCTTCACTCACATCTAAATGCGTGCCCAGCACCAGGCGTAGATCATTGATAATTGTGATCCAGGCACTAAGTGTTTCGGGTTCTAGTTCTTTATCGAACAAGGACAGCTCAACTGTGTCGAGATTAGACAAACGCTTCTCAAGTAATTGGTCTCGCATTGTCTTTTGATACTCACGCTCAAGTTCTTGGTTCTCGGCGTGCGCAGCGGGAAAGAGCCGTCGTACAGATGGATCCAATGGACCTTCAGAGGAGGTGGATAAGACGAGTTCACGAAGTTGCGCAATTAGGTTTTTAAGTAATTCTCGTTCTTCACCAGAGATATCTATCTCGATCACGCCGTTCCTTTTCGACCGAAACCGGTGTTTGAAAAACCCCTTAAAAATCCTTTTGCATTGTTGCCCACAGGCCATATTCGTGAAGTTTGGAGACATCAACTTCAGCCTCATCACGAGTCCCATTTGAAACCACGGCCCGGCCCTTATGATGTACATCGAGCATCAATTCAGTAGCTTTTTCTTCGCTGTACCCAAAGAGTTTTTGAAGAACAAATACCACGTAGCTCATGAGATTTATTGGGTCATTCCAGACTAAGACAACCCAAGGCGTGTCCTCGTCGGTGAGAGAATCAAACTCTTGTTCATCGGTAACTGAGGGTGCGCCCTCAATTTGAGCGCAAATTGAGTGTCGAGCGCGGCCCTCACTCATGTAAGCCAACTTTGGGAAAGCCCGTCTGGGAACTAAGCAGAAGTCGAACAGTCGCAATCCACAGCAATGTAGCGCCTGCAATGTGAAAGGCGACTAGAAGAACTGGCAATTTGGTGAAGTACTGGGTGTATCCGATCGCTGCTTGCGACAGAGTAATGATAAGCAAAATCATTACTCGCCGTCGGAATCCATCTGCGTTGGTTCGTCTGACTCGAAACATGAGCGACGAAGTTAAAACGACCAGGACAATTACCGCTGCGCCATGAATTCGAGCTACCTCGGGAAACGAAAAATTTAAGCGCTCAACATGCTCGTCTCCACCATGAGGCCCTGAGGCCGTAACTACTGTCCCGGTGAAAATAACGACTATGGTGAAACCCGCTACGAGCTGAGCGTGGACCTTGATCGACTTTGAGACACTGAGGGCTCCCCTGGTGAGGTTGACGGGGTCGGCCCGGGCCACAAGAACTACTGCATTCCAAACAAGGACCATAGACAGAAGAAAATGGCCCATAACTATGGGTGGCGACAAGTGACTCATAACAGTGATGGCGCCAAGAATTATTTGTGCAATTACGCCTACCACTAGGCCGATTGACCATTTCGTTAATGTGGAATTCCGTGGGACTCGTCTCAGTGATCCAAGAACTGCCAATACCACCGCTACCGAAACTAAGCCTGTGACCAAACGGTTCCCGAATTCAACCCATGCATGGATATCTGCGGCTGGAATCAATTGGCCCGGTTCACAATTTGGCCAGTCGCTGCACCCCAGACCACTTCCTGTTAAGCGGACAGCAGCGCCCGAAACCACTATTGACGCAAGAAGCCAAAGAGCCACCCGAGTCAAAAGGTGGTATTGCCGAGTGTTGAACTTCGCTAATTCCACACACTAGAACCTACGGCCCAAATAACATTCTCGGCTAATCCGGTCGTCTGGTTGGGTGAACTGGCGTTTGGGGACGTATCGTGGCGCACGATGGAAAAGAGCACGACGACCATCGAAACTAGTAGCAGGCGCGCCGCAGCGACCCTTGCTGCTTTCGTGATGCTCACAAAGCCGCGCATTATCGAGTTGCTTCTTATTACGACGGTTCCAGCAATGGTTCTTGCCGAGGGAGGTATGCCTCGGTTGTCGCTCGTGGTCTTGACCGTAGTTGGAGGCGCGTTGGGTGCTGGGGGCGCAAACGCCTTCAATATGTACATTGATAGGGATATCGACCAGTTGATGCAACGAACTCAGGGTCGGCCGCTAGTAACCGGAGCGGTGTCTCCCAGAGCTGCCCTCATATTCGCATTCGCTTTAGAAATTGCTGCTTTTCTTTTGTTCTCGATCTGGGTCAATCTGCTTTCGGCTTTTTTGACGGTTGGAGCCTGCGCATTTTATGTCTTCATATATTCACTGTGGCTTAAGCGAACCTCGAGGCAAAACATAGTTATAGGAGGGGCAGCGGGGGCAGCTCCTGCCCTCATTGGCTGGGCTGCAGTTGAAGGATCTTTGTCACTGAGCGCGGTTATTCTCTTCGCAATCATTTTCTTTTGGACCCCGCCCCACTTCTGGGCGTTAGCAATTAAGTACGCCGAAGACTACGAAGCGGCCGAAGTCCCCATGTTGCCAGTTGTAGTGAGTATTCGCAGTACGGCAAAAAGTATGATTCTTTACACAGTCATCGTTTTGGCGTTATCTCTGTGGTTTCACTTTGTCGCTGACTTGAATCTCATCTATTTGACAGTTGCTGTATTGGGAGGTTTGGTATTTCTGTGGCGTACGATTAATTTGCTCCGTTTGCCCAATGCAACCCAGGCCATGAAAGTTTTTACCTATTCAATTGTTTATTTAGGGGCGCTGTTCATTGCCGTCGCTATTGACGTGTTGACATATGGAACGGGTACTTGATGAATCGTGAAAAAAATAAGTCGCGAAAAGACATCAGAGAAGTCGGGTTTCGAGTTACATGACTGGCAAGCTGGTGAGTAAAGTGCACGTTCAGCACCTGCGCGGGTTTGACCGTGCATTTCAAGAAAGCTCGCCTACTCATAGGCGAGGCCCCCTAGTTATCGAGGCAGTAATCAGCAGGATACGATGAGCGAAAACACCACCGCTTCAAATTCACCCGGCGTGCCCGTGGAAGATCCAACACCGTTCGGTTTGTTGACAACGGCCGACCATAAAAGGATTGGTCGGCTTTTTGTAGTTTCTTCACTTTTTTTCCTGGTGCTGGGTTTAGCGCTTGATTTGCTGGTGCGAGCAGATCTCACCTCAGGCACCGATTTTGTCGTCTTTGATGCGGACAGCTTTGCGCAAGGTTTCGCTTTGTCGCGCGAGACCTTAACTCTTCTCTTCTTAATACCGGCTTTCCTGGGTCTTGCTATCTACATGGTGCCTCTCCAAATTGGTGCAGCGAACCTGGCGTTTCCTCGTGCTGCTGCTGCATCTTTTTGGACTTGGATCGTTTCGGCGCTAGTGCTTATAGGGGCTTACCTTGGGAATGGTGGACCATACGGAGGCTGGGCAAATGGCGTCGATCTGCACCTTCTTGCCCTAAGCGGCCTAGTAATCGCGCTACTGCTTGGCGCTGTCAGTGTCGCCTCAACCGTCATGACTATGCGGTCGCCAGGTCTTTATATGGATGAAACGCCACCTTTTGCGTGGTCTTGTTTGGTTTCAGCCTCAATGTTGGCTGTAAGCCTCCCGGTCCTGCTCGGCCAGATCGCAATTCTCTACATCGATCATCGTTACGGGCGTGTTTTCCTGGCTGGCAATTATGGGATATGGGAACGAATTGATTGGATACATCGGACACCTCAGATGTTTATCTATGTGGTCCCAGCACTAGGGGTAGCAGCTGAAATTGTGTTGGCAGCCGCTAAACGACGGGTGTTCGAACCGCTAGCTATGTACTTCACGATTGGTTTGGTAGGGCTATTCGGTTTTGGGGCCTGGACCAATTTTGCCGTCACAGGTGAGGGTGCCGATATCATTGACGGCTTTGAAGGCGTTGTGTTAGTTGCTCTCTACGCCGGTGCGTGTCTTGGAACTGTTGGTTTGTTAGGCCTCGTAGGCTTAGCTGTCATCCAAAATCGCAAACTTCCAAAAATAACGACTGCACTCGTGGCGGCGCTTGGCGCCGGCGGTTTGTTGTTAATCGGTGCCCTAAGTGGTCTCATAGGTGCTGCCGCTGATTGGCTAGAGATAGCCGGTAGGGGCAACGATGGCAACATGCAAATGCGTATGACGACATGGGTAACCGGGCAGCAGTCTGTCTTGGTCTACGGCGCAGGCCTTTTAGGGTTGTTAGCAGCACTGCACTGGTGGGCGCCAAAGATTTGGGGCCGCCAGTTGAACGAATTGATAGGTCTCCTTAGCTTCTTGGGAATAGCACTAGGCGCTTTGCTCGCATTTGTCGGGCCGGCATTGTCGGGTCTCCTCACCGAACAACCCGACTTTGTATACGGCGACCCGAACGCTACATCTATGTATGCAGGGTGGATTGATGACTCTGGCGCGGAAGGATTTACTTCGTTAGGACTTGTAGGCGTAATAGTTCTTCTAGCTTCGGTGTCTTTGATGATTCTTAACCTGACCGTTTCTGTTGCTCTTAAAAAGGGCGTCGTAGCCGACAATGACCCGTGGTCTGCTCTTTCTCCGGAATGGCTGTTGTCCTCCCCGCCGCCTCTTGGTGAGCCTGAAGACCTCCCCATGCTTACCTCCGGCACGCCACTTCTTGAGGTGCCTGAAGAAGAGGAGGTGGGAGTCTAATGACAGACGTCACCCCAACTCTGGCCTCCGGGCAACCACAACGCCCTCGAACTCAGTTAGTTGCGACGGGATTCGCTTCGGCAATTTGCGCAATGATGATGGCGGGGGCTCTTGGCATTTATATGGCGCGACGCCACGCATCCGGACCACACCCTGGCCATGACTGGCTTGATGGTTTAGCTGTCCCTAACCCCCAGTTCGATTATGCGCTGTTGACCTTGGTGGCATCGCTAATAACCGCTCATTGGGCCTTATGGGCTAGCCGTCGCAGAGACACTGCTCACACCTGGACTGCTATTGCTACGACCCTTGTTCTCGGTCTTGGTTTCGTCAACATGGTTATGTACAGCATGAACCGTATGGAGCTTGAAATCGGTTCAGGTGAATATCAAAATCTTGCATTTGCAACCACCGGCCTGTCGCTCGCAATTGTCGTTGTCGGCCTCCTTTACCTAGGTTTGATGGGGTTACGTTCTCTTGGTGGAAGTGTTGGACAGCAAGGCAGTACCACACTTGGCGCTGCTGTTTTCTTTTGGGATTTCGCAGCTCTGGCGTGGGCTGTGACTTGGTACACGGTCTACGTGGTGAAGTAGGAGATTCATGCTCGGGATTGCAAGCAGATACTTCGCTGGCCGCGTTGCTTTAGCAACAGCAGCAGCAGTGGCCCTAGGGATCATCACTGGCATGGACGGGAACGGCCATGTTGTGATGTTTGGAACCATTGTTTTGGGTACCGCTGCAGCCGCTTTTGCGTTACTTGCGGGTTTAGCTTTAGCAGTTGGAGATGGCGATTCAATTGATCGCGAGCGAGCCCACCAATACCCTGCTAGCCCAGCTTGGTGGCCCATCATGGGCGCTATCGGCCTCGGGATCTTAATGGTTGGCTTAGTCGTCGATGGCTTTATCGCCATAGTGGGAGTTGCGACACTCTTGGTGGCCGCAATCGAGTGGACTTTTAGTGCTTGGTCCGAGCATCTTTCACAAGATCAAGCAGCTAATGCTATTGAGCGAAAAAGAATATTAGCGCCGTTTGAAATCCCGCTATATGGAGCTCTCTCGATTGCGTTACCCGTTGTCCTCGTTTCTCGAATTCTTCTTACATCCAGTAAAAATGGAGCTAGTTGGTTCGCGATGATTGCGTCGAGTGTCATCTTGGCCTTTGCATTTGTTCTGTACGCCAAACCAGACCTTAGAAGAGCAATTGTTGCGTCAGTGCTAGTGCTCGGCGGTCTCGCCTTAATTGTTGGAGGCATCGCCGCAACCGCCCGTGGCGAACGTGAATTCCATCACCATGGAGGCACGCATGATGATCACCACGGGGATGAGGGTGAACATTCTGATGAAGAGCACTCGTTGCGTGTTCTTAATGCGCCGGTGGTGCTGGGATGAATATCAGCTTCAGAAAACCATTCGAGGTACCGATCAGATCGATGAAAAGACCCCAAAAAGTTTTTAAACGTATAGCCCGCTTGGCTCCATTTTCTTTAATAATCGCAGTTTTGGTTTCATGCGCTTCGGGTCGTATCGACCCGACTGATCCCGTAGGAGAAAACGCAAAACAAATTGATGGAATCATGCGGTTGTCCGGCTACATGGCGACGGCGGTTGGAGTTTTTGTCGCTGCGGCCGTTATCTATGTAATCGTTAAGTTCCGGGCGCGACCAGATGACGACCCAGATGAGTTGCCTGTTCAAGTTCATGGGAATCGCAAAGCTGAGCTTACGTGGACTGTGATCCCGGTACTTATGCTCGTATTTCTAGCAATAGTGACTATTCCTGCCGTGTTTGATCTAAGCGGCAAAAGCGACGGCAGAACAATCAAAGTTGAAGGTCAGCAGTGGTGGTGGCAGTTCAGCTACGACGTCGATGAGGATGGCGAGTACGACATCGTCACTGCTAATGAAATCGTCATACCGGTGAACGAAGAAATTAACTTGGACATCCGTTCGAACGACGTAATTCATTCTTTCTGGATTCCGCAGTTGAACGGTAAAAGAGATGCCGTTCCGGGCAGAGTTCACTCATGGCGCATTAGCTCGCCTGTCCCCGGGATCTTTTATGGCGAGTGCACTGAGTTCTGTGGCCTCAGCCATGCAAATATGCAGATGCGCGCAGTTGTGCTCAGTGACAGTGACTATGCGACATGGGTTGATGAACAACTGGCTCCCAGTGATGTGCCCCTATCGGAGGCAGCTAAGCGAGGATACGACTTATTTGGGAGACATTGTGTGAGTTGCCACGTTGTGAACGGTGTGTACGAGTCGGCTGCCGATGGCAATGCCAATCTGGCTTCGGGTTATGCCCCCAACCTGACACACCTAATGACTCGAACCTCGTTTGCTGGTGCACTCTATGAACTTTACAAAGACGATGGTTCAGTGAACGTGGCTGACCTTCGCGAGTGGGTCCGGAATGCACCGGGCCAGAAACCAGCTCGCCCTGAAAATCGTCAGGGAATGATTTCGTTTGCTGAGACACTTTCGGCCACCGAACTTGACGACCTTGTTACATATCTATTGACCCTTGGTGGACGCCCACCATTAATGCCAAGTTGAATTGCCCGTAGCGGCTTCCAGGAGATTGATCCCCATGGCTATAACTGAGGAACGCCCCGAAATCCTCGAACTTGAATCTGGTGACACGAGTGCCTCAACTGGTGCTTTTGCCCGCCCCACGCATGCCTCAGGTTGGCGTGCTTGGGTCTTCACTGTCGATCATAAGAAAATCGGAATCATGTATGGCGCTGTCGCTATGTTTTGGTTCCTCTGGGGTGGGATTGAGGCGCTATTGATCCGTGCCCAGCTATTTACTCCAAACGGAACTGTTCTGACGGCTGAGCAGTACAACCAGATCTTTACCATGCACGGAACCACCATGGTCTTCTTGGTTGTGATGCCGCTCGCTGCCGCATTCGCTAACTACATTGTTCCACTCCAAATTGGTGCCCGAGACGTGGCCTTCCCTCGAATGAACGCATTGGGTCTTTGGATTTTCGTGTTTGGAGGGATCTTCCTAAACCTAAGCTGGTTCCTGGGTGGAGGCCCAGACGGCGGATGGTTCGCTTATGCGCCCAATACAGGCGTTACCTATAGTCCCGGTGCTGGCATGGACTTTTATGCGCTCGGACTTCAGATCGCAGGCATTGCGTCCTTAGTCGGAGCAATCAATTTAATAGTGACGATCGTCAACATGCGAGCTCCCGGTATGACAATGCTGCGCATGCCGGTTTTCACTTGGATGATTTTAGTAGTGCAGTTTTTGCTCTTGTTTGCCCTACCCGTGATTACAGTCGCCCTCATATTGCTCAGCTTCGACCGCACATTTGATGCGAACTTTTTCAACGTCGCTATGGGAGCAGACCCGCTTTTGTGGCAGCACCTCTTTTGGATATTCGGCCATCCGGAGGTCTACATTCTAATCCTCCCCTCATTCGGGATAGTTTCCGAGACCTTGCCCGTCTTTTCCCGAAAGCCTCTATTCGGCTACTCGGTTATCGTAATTTCGGGTGCGGCAATTGGCTTCATGGGATGGGGGGTATGGGCTCACCACATGTTTGTTTCGGGACTCGGACCAGTCGGCGTCGCTGCGTTCTCGGCTACCACAATGTTTATTGCGGTCCCAACGGGGGTAAAGATCCTTAATTGGATTGCGACTATGTGGGGAGGCAATCTTAAATTCACGGTCCCCATGATGTTCTCCATATCGTTGGTGGCGATGTTCACAATTGGCGGATTGTCGGGTGTCATGCACTCCGTCGCTCCTGCGGACACACAACAAACCGACACCTACTTCATTGTCGCTCACTTCCATTACGTGTTGTTCGGCGGAGCTCTCATGGGCTTATTTGCAGGCATGTACTACTGGTGGCCTAAAGCTTTTGGGTACAAGCTCGGCGAATCCCTGGGGAAATGGCACTTTTGGCTCTTGCTTCTTGGCTTCAACATGACGTTTGGGCCTATGCACATTGTCGGCTTGCAAGGAATGGCTCGCCGGCATAGCCGCTATGGCCCAGAGGACGGGTTTGATTTCTGGAATGCTGTGGTGTCCATCGGTGCGTTTGTGATCTTGATTGGCATGATCATCTTTGCCGTAAATATCGTGCGCTCATGGCTTGGATATAAGGCAGGAACTGTTCCTCAAGAGCCCGCTGATCCGTGGGATGGGCGCACTCTTGAGTGGGCGATACCTTCGCCAACCCCTGAACACAACTTTGACTACGTGCCGGTGGTCACTGACGTCGACGACTTCTGGCATAAGAAGTATCAACCTGATGAGAATGGCAAACTACGCAAAATCGCAGATGGTAATGAGATTGCGCAAAAAGGGGACCAACACCCCCACCTCCCATCTCCCTCGTACTGGCCAATAGTTCTCGCTGCTGCGTTGCCTTTGATTGCTTTGGGGCTTATTTACAACCTTTGGCTTGCTGGCATAGGTCTGGTTCTAATGCTTGGTGCGATGTACGGCTGGAGCTTAGAGCCCGCCACCGATCCTGACGCTGGACACGGTGACCATGTAGAAGATCACCCGACTGCTGGTGACGACCCTGAAGCTGGGGGCAACGCTTTAGTTGACGCGTCGGGGGAGGAGGCCCCCAGTGTCTGATGTAACTGAGCAGTCACCGAGTCAGCTTGCGTATGGCAGAACAGAGTGGGACGACCACCATCATCTGCCGACCAATACAGGTCTCACTAATGAGAAAGTGACTATGTGGGCCTTCCTAGGGTCGGACTGCTTGCTTTTTGGTGCATTGATCTCTACCTACCTTTTACTAAGAAATCGTGTAGGACCGGCGACTGAAGGACCCACAGCAGCTGACCTGTTCGATATCCCATTCACCTCCGTTAGCTCGTTCGTGTTGCTGATGAGTTCCTTGACAATGGTTCTCGCCGTTACGTCAATCCAACGTGGAGAGATGGATCGCTGCAAGCTATGGCTTCTAACAACGGCTGCGCTCGGCGCTATCTTCATTGCCGGCCAGGTTTACGAATTCACGAGTTTTTACCGAGAAGGACTTGGCTTCACTACCAATATATCTTCGTCCGCCTTTTACACTCTGACAGGCTTTCACGGAGTCCATGTATCGCTAGGCATTGTCATGCTGGTGACGATGTGGGTTCTCGTCTCAGGAGGCCAGATAGGTGCTGAACGCGCAGAAACTATTGAAATAATAGGGCTGTATTGGCACTTTGTTGACATTGTCTGGATCGTTATATTCGCGGTCGTTTATCTCATTCCATAGGAGAATTGGTCATATGAATAGCGCAGTCTCGACAGACGAAGAGCACTCAGAAGACTCTCATGGGGATGATCATGACCATGGTTTGAGTGATGTTGGCTATATCAAAATTGCTTTAATTCTCGCGGTGCTCACCGCAGTTGAAGTGGCGACTTACTTTTGGGACTTTGGAGTTCTCGAAGTGCCATCTTTGTTGATTCTTATGGTCGTTAAGTTCCAAATTGTCGTTTCTTATTTCATGCACCTCAAATTCGACAGCAAAGTATTCAGCTATTTGTTCATCACTGGCGTGATTCTCGCAATGCTCGTTTTTGCCGCGATGGGCACTTCGATGGTCTTCTGGCAGAACCCGTCTGGTTGCGACTTAAGCGCCTTTTGTTGAGCTATCTGCCATCTCTGCTCAAAATCGAAATCAACTAGGGCCTAAGACCCGGTAACTTCAACAATTGTGATCGATCTTCGACGACTTCGAGAAGACCCCAGTTACCGAGCTGGAGCCGAAAAAAAAGGTGCTGAACCCTCTTTTATAGAGCGTCTACTTAACTTAGACGAGCAGAAGCGCTCGGCCATGCACGACGCTGAGCAGGCACGTGCTGCACAAAACGCCGCGTCAAAAGCAATTGGGCGCGCTGAGCCAAATGATCGGCAGATGAAAATCGAGCACGCTAGTGAACTAAAAAACGATCTCGAAAAGTTAGAAGAAGTTGAAGCAGCTCTCTCAAACGAAGTTGATGAGCTTGCTCTTCAAATCCCAAACCCGGCACACGAGTCAGTCCCCTCAGGCGGCGAGACTGATTTCGTAACTGAAAAAGAGGTCGGTGAGCGTGTGCCCGCACCCGCATATGACCACGCTGACTTAGGCGAGCGGCTTGGCCTTGTAGACAGCGAAAGAGCAGTACGAAATAGTGGAAGTCGATTTGCGTACCTCATGGGGCCTGCTGTCCGCCTTGAATTCGCGCTCGTCCAATTTGCCTTCGATCTGTTGGAGGAACACAACTTCGTTCCGGTTGTTCCGCCTGTCCTTGTTCGCGAAGACATGATGGTCGACGCAGGATTTTTCCCTACGGACAGACATCAGGTCTATGAAGTGGATGGGGACGATCTGTTCCTAACTGGTACCTCCGAAGTAGCGCTAGCTGGCCTCCACCGGGGTGAACGACTTGAGCGTGAATCACTACCGCTCAGATATGCCGGTTTTTCCACCTGCTTCAGACGAGAAGCTGGCACTTATGGCAAAGACACGCGGGGCATCTTCAGGGTCCACCAATTCGACAAAGTTGAAATGTTCTCATTTTGCGATCCTGAATCAAGCTGGGATGAGTTGGAAATGCTTCGTTCAATACAGGAAGAAATTGTTAGTTCCTTGGAACTCCCGTACCGCGTCATAAATGTTGCGTCAGGTGATTTAGGATCAGCTGCTGCAAAAAAATATGACCTTGAAGTTTGGTTGCCTTCGGAAGGCACTTACCGCGAGGTGACTTCATGCTCCAATTACACGGATTACTCGGCCCGCCGTATGGGTGCGCGCTACAGAGATGATGATGGCAGTGGCCTATTGCACACGCTTAATGGCACTGCTTGCGCAATATCTCGAACACTTGTTTTCCTTATGGAAAATTGTCAACAAGCCGACGGCTCAATCATTGTTCCCGACGCTCTCCGGCGCTATGTAGGTTTCGAGTCCATTCCTGGACCCAAGGATTAGAGCCCCCACCGCAAGCCGAGCCATGCTGCCAGCACCCCAGCTACAAGCATGCTCATTAGGTATCCCACGTTTTTGAGCCGCAAATCAGAACTCCAACTCCGGATCTCGCGAGCGACCCCTGAGATGGTTGTCAGCGAACCGAGCCCCGCCGTCCCGAAGACCATAATCAGCGTGTTGTCTAATCCAGCTATGAGCCCTAGTAAGAATGCGCCACACACGTTTATTGCCCATATTCCCCGCTTTCCAAATGCCTCCGTTGCTTTCTTGCGTGTAGCTGTGCCGGCGATAGCAGCGAAGATAAAGAAAAGTGAAGTCATTTTCGACTCCTGATACGAGAGCCGACAACGAAACTGAAGCAACAGCTACACAAGGTGATGCAACACCACGCAAGAGCGCGGGACCAATTACTGGACTCCAGCGATCTGGCCAAAAGAAGGGTGAAACTTGCGAAACTGGTCAAAGAACCGCACAACCCTATGGTCAACCATGATTGATCCCATCGATTTTCTTGCGAGCTAACAGCCAACCCGATTAAACCGCAGCCCGCGACATTTGCTATGAAAAGACCGAAATCTTGGCCCGCTAGTGACTCGAGGCCCCAACGTGAAGTCGCTCCTACGACTGCCGCAGTGGACACTGCCACCACCGGTCTCACTCTCATGGCATAGTGCCTAGTAGAGAAGCGAAGCGAGAACAGTGATGCTAGACGCGAATGCAATAATCAGTGCCCGAGAAAAGTTGATGAAAGAAGGAATTTCAGAAACTGGCGTTCCGGAAAACCCGATGGACCTTCTTAACTCTTGGCTTGCCTATGCCATAAATGCTGGCCTTCACAATGCCAACGCGATGGCTGTAGCAACTGTAAATGCATTATCGGCACCCTCCCTGCGCACCGTTCTTCTGAGGGGCCAAATTGATGAAGGACTAGTTTTCTACACCAACTACGAAAGCGCTAAGGGGCGCGACTTGGAGTCGAATGAAAACGCGGCAGCCTTAATTGGTTGGCTAGACTTTGAGCGGCAAATACGAGTTACGGGGCCGGTAGAAGTAACGGATGCAGTAATCAGCGACCGGTACTTCTCGTCTCGACCCCGAGAGTCTCAAATTTCCGCAACTGTGTCACGGCAAAGCCAGCCAATTGCTCATAGAGAGGAAATAGAAAGCGCGTGGCAAGAACTTGACAAAAAACTGGGGGACGCGTCTCCGCCTCGACCCTCTCACTGGGGTGGCTATTTTCTTCGGCCGCAGAAAGTTGAATTTTGGCAAGGTAGACCTCACCGGCTCCACGACCGTTTGCTCTATACCCGAACTGAGTCAGGGTGGGATTTAACCAGACTCTCTCCCTGAAAAACCGACATCTTCATAGCGGGTGGACCACGCTTGCGCAGTTGCCGCAAGACCATTTATTAAAGCTTCGTGGTGCGGCACACGGCCCGGGCCTCTAAAGCCTGTCCACATAGGGCTTTTCCCACGGATCCGAGGCGGAAGTTCTATCTGTACCCCGCCGCCCCTGGGCAAATTGACAGGGTTTCGTTCATGCTGGCCGCGGAGTCGTGAGGGGATCTTCGAAAGATCGTGAACAACCTCATAATGAGGGAGATGAGCGATAAGTCGACAAGCAAGAAATTCTGCCAGGTCGCGATTCTGACCGCCAAGCAAAACTGAGCGAAGAAGGTCAGGTCTGCCAAATCCATGCACAGCGATTACAACGTCAACGTGATCTAAGAATCGAGCCAGATTTGCTGATTCAGCTGGATTTACGAGATGGGACGGGATGTGCCATTGATCATCTGGCCCTTGAAGCACGCCGTAATAAGAGGAACCGGATCGCTCTGCTGCAGTACTAGCGATGTCGTCAGTCACTTCTTCGAGCCAGCCTCCGTGGAAAGCCATAAAGCCAAAGCTCGAGTCAAGCTGTAGCACCTCATTAACTCCCGGCTGCGCGAGGAGTGCTTCAAAGGGTCTATCGCTGTCCAAAAGCTCATGACGCCCTAGATGTAATGCCACCTTTAAACTCTTTTCCTGGACTCACTTGTGGATTGCCCGAGCTGCAAAAGCCAAACAATCAACCCGAGTGCAATAACTATCGTAAGGAGAATTCCTGTGCGAACGCCTCCTAATGCGGTAATCGCATTATTCAATCCAGAACTCCACCCCTCGATTGTTGTTACAAACCAGTTTGGTGAGGTCCCTGTCCTTTCAATAAGCCAAAAAGTGACCAGATAAATCCCAGCCATGATCATTAGTAGACCTGAAGCTCGGTCGACGAATCGAACTAGAGCTCTAATTTTATTTAAAAAACTAGAACGAGCCAAGGCCAAGCTAATTGTTACCGCGAGAAGTGTGACTGACATACCTAGTGCATAAAAAACAAACGCTATAAATCCCGACGCGAAATCGCTGACTGAAGTTGAGACCACGACAATGAAGGTAGGCAAGCCGCAGGAAACTGATGCCACGGCGTAGGAGACCCCGAACAAAAGAAGGCTCCGCAGGTCAGTTCCTTTTGTGCCCTTTTCGAACTTGGGTAACACAACGCTTAATTGCCCGCCCCGCATGACCGTTGTTCCCAAAATCATTAACGCGAAACCAATACCAATAGCTATCCACGGCACAACTTCTCTTATAGCTGTGAGGCCTGCGGTTACAAGGACGCCTATTAATCCAAAGACAATCAAAAAACCAGCTGAAACAGTGCTCCCAGTCACGAGAGCCCGGCCAATACTTGCTCCACTTTCGGGCTCCGAATTTGCTTCGATGCCGAGAAAGTACGAAACGTAAGCTGGCAACATAGCGAAGCCACAGGGGTTGATAGTTGCCAAAATGCCTGCAGTAAACGCGAACGCCAGATTGAGATCACCCATCGAATAACTCATTTACCCGGGAAAGGAGATCTTCGTAGGTGATGATTCCACTGTGGGTTTCTAGCAACTCCCCATCTTTCGAAACAAACGCTGTTGTTGGCATAGCAACTCCACCGAATTCGATCAATAGATCGCTCTTGTCGAGCCCTACTTGATAAGTAACACCCGTTGACTGAACTAGATTTCTGGCGGGGCGTAGACCTTCGACAGCTAGCCCTATGATCTGGATTGTTCCCCCACGAACTTCATGAAGTCGCTGAAAATATGGCATTTCTTCAACGCAGGGAGCGCACCATGAGGCGAAAAAATTAACGACAAATGGACGACCGGCAAACGAATTGAATGATCTCTCGGTGCCCTCAAAGTCCTCAAATACAAGCTTATAAAACTTTGTGTCTGCGTCGGGACTTGACTCCGCTGGAGCACCGCTCGGCAGCCTTGAGTCCCCGCTCCAACCCGTAGCAAGGAAAACGGATGCCCCTGCTACATAGATGAAAAGGAAACCTAGTAACGGGCGTCTCCAACGGTCGATCATGCCTCTCCCAAGCACTCATTGTGGTTACTGCCAGTTACGGTACCTTCTGGACGCGCCGGAACCCCCGGGCAAAGCACCCGAGGGCTCCTCAACCGAACTGGTTACTGCGAGTAACTGTTGGGCGGCCATTTCGGAGGCCCTCAGATTCGCTTGCCAGTAGGTCAAAATATAAAATTGGCGAAATTCGCCGTCTGAGCGCTTACGCAGGAACCAAATTCGGAGGAACAGGCACTTCAGCAATGTCGCACATTGAACGTGGCTCTTTGGGTGGGCGTCCCCGACCTCGCTTGTTGAGCACGATCCGACCGTTTTCAAATAGTTCACCGCCCCAAATACCCCATAACTCCTTTCGAGTTAATGCAGCGTCCAAGCATTCTGAACTCACCGGGCACTTGGCGCACATGGCCTTCGCTCGCGCTTGATGGGCAATATCGTCAGAGAAAAACAAATGCGAAAGAGTTCCGTGGTTGTCGTTACATCTTCCTGTGGGTTTCCATTTGTCTTCGGTTTGGATGAGAAGTTCAAACATTTTCTCTCCTTTACTTGTTGGTGATTGATTGCGATCTTTTGGCAGTGTTTTGGAAAAGCAGAAAGGCCGCCGGCGGACCGGCGACCTTTCAGCGGATTCTTTGATGTGCTAGTTGCAGCTACATCTGCTCCTCCGAAGGTCGCCCAACCTGATGCTTATTTGCTTCGAAATAAGTGGTAGTCGCCGTGCCGGTAAATGTTTGACGAAACTCGATTCTGCATAGCGAGCCAGGCATATATGCCGACGAAACAGCGCGCGAGACCGTGTTTCGGTAATTTGGCGAAGTTGTCGAAGAAGAAGGACGCATGAAGTTCAACTATTCAGAAAGACTTGTTAAGAGCGGACCCAAGGTGATCACAAACTTCTGGGCTGAGTCAAACGAATAAAACCACGACAGAAATCCGCCAACGTAAAAGCGTAGTTATTCGCTTGCATCGTTCCACCAGAATTAGGTCGATCGAGTGGCTCCGCTATCGAAATGCGTACTCCAACACGCCGCTTGAGTTTCGTGTCGCGTCGTTTTCACCCGTCTGTCGCAGGTGTTCCAGATGAGCAAAAGTTTCAGACTCGGCCATTGGGCCCCAGGACCTCTGTTTAAACAATTCCTTCATGTACTCCTGAACTGAAGCTCTCCCAAGATGATCGGATGATTCTCGAAGCATGTTAAGGCGCTCCTCGTGGTGACATTTTATGTCAAGTACTCGCTCCGAGAGGTTGTCGAATGGCTGGCCATGAGCGGGTAGGCCAAGCTTGACTCCCTCGAAGGAACCGACTCGGTCGAGGCTTGCAAAGAAATCTTTGAGAGGATCTGCTGTGGGTCCAAAGCCCGAAATGTGGGGTGTAATGGTCGGAAGGACGTGATCTCCGCAGAGCATCACCCCCTCCTCTGGGTCGAAGAGACAAAGATGATCAGCCGTATGACCAGGAGTGTGAACCGCAACGAACTCCCGCCTCGCCAAGCTAATGCGATCTGCATCTTCAATGCGATGGGTGGGGGAGGGAGTGGAGAACCAAGATCCGCCCCAGCCTTTGCGCATCATTGTGTAACCAAGCCTTCGATGCCAAGGCATCTTGTAGCGTTCACCGCCCCAAGGAGTAGGTCCTCGAGGACCGGTGTCAAGATCTGCAAAGAGCGGGTCATCTCTCAGCTGGGCATTTTCGTTTACTGCGTCAATGTTCTCAAGGGGGTTATCGTCTTCCTCATCGAGATTCCACCACATACGGAAATTCTTGTGGGTAATGATTGCTGACCCGTATTTGTTATGAAAATGTCCTGCCGCCCCAAAATGATCAGGGTGACTGTGCGTGATGATAATTGAGTGGACTTGCTCCGGAGGCACCTCGGCGCGCCGCAGTCCTTCGATAAGCGCTTTCCAGTTTGCCGGTCCGGGTAGACCCGGGTCGACTAGAGCGGCGCCGTTTTCATCATCGAGTATGTAGCAGTTGACATGACCTAAACCAGGCATCGACATTGGCAGCTGCAGTCGTCGAATGTTTGGAGCAAGCTCAATGATCGCTTCGTCGGGTGGTTGTTGCTCCTCACGCATCGGGCGATTCATTTAGGAAATCATACAGCTTTATCTAATTCGGATTCGATTTCGTGGCTATGTTAAAAAAATGCTGTCGGTAGTGCTTTAACTCAATGATGCTCTCGCGAATGTCGTCGAGTGCTCGATGGGCGGTTTCTTTTTTTGGCCCGCCTTTGAAAACTTCCGGATTCCACCTACGCGACAACTCTTTGATGGTTGAAACATCAATTGACCGGTAGTGCAGGAAATTTTCAATTTCCGGCATATAGGCATCGAGAAACCTGCGGTCTGTCCCAATGGAGTTCCCGCATAGCGGCACTGATTTCTCAGATTTAATGTGTTGCTTAATAAAGTTGAGGGTTTGCGACATTGCCTCGTCAGTAGTTATTGACGAGGTACGAATTTGCTCCAATAAACCCGACCGAACGTGCATATCGCGAACGAAGTCATCCATTTCAGCTAGTTCAGTTTCAGCAGCATGGATGACCAGATCCGGCCCTTCGGCAACTATCTCAAGTAGGTCATCTGTAATGATGGTCGCGATCTCGACTATCACGTGTCGCTTTGGCTCAAGGCCTGTCATTTCGAGATCCATCCAAACGAGCATGTAATCATGCTACGCCTAGAAGGGATGCCTGCAGTGTCGGTGAAGAGTGCCTAAAGTCGGGATGTGATTCACATCCCAGTTCAGCGCCTCAATTCTGATCTTCCCTTACCAAAATACGCAAAAGCCGGTGATGCGGGAGCTGATCTGCTTGCCAATGAGGACGTAACCTTGCTGCCTCGCGGTGGTCGCGCTCTCGTTGGGACTGGGATTGCTATTGCAATCCCACACGGGTACGCCGGCTTTGTGCAGCCAAGGAGCGGGCTTGCCCTGCGCCACGGTGTGACCTGTTTGAACACGCCGGGGCTGATCGATAGCGGTTACAGAGATGAACTCAAAGTCCTTTTAATAAACACCGATCCCGAAGAAACATATGAAGTTGCTCGAGGGGACAGGATCGCCCAGCTAGTAATCCAACGTGTAGAAGAAGTTTCTTGGCTTGAGGCTGAAGCGTTGAACGAAACTGAACGTGGTCAAGGCGGCTTCGGTCACTCTGGTCGTTGAGCCAAACTTGGTTGTCTCTCCCCTAAGGCAATCTAGAGCGATGGACACCCCGACGTTATTCGATGGCGACTTTGTCGTTGATGTAGAGTTCGACGAATTTAGACGGCTGAAGGCGCAGACCCATATTCGCGAAATTAACGACACGCGCATAAATAGACAAAGTCGCGAAGAAATGATTGCTAGGCGGCAAGCCGCTATAGCGCGGCTGCGTCGTCGCCGTCACGAAGCTGATGAAGTTGAGCATGAATATTGGCTCCGCAGGCGTAATAATATTCATCTTGTGGAATAGTCCATTGTGAAGGGCGGGCGCTAAATCCATGACGCCAGCTATACGAGTTGCTGAATCTGCTGGAGTCGCGATTGGTATTCACGAATACCTGCACGATCCCTCAGTCACTGATTTTGGGCGAGAGGCATCTGAAGCTTTGGGCGTAGCGGCTTATCGTGTGTTTAAAACCTTAGTTGTTGAGGTCGAAAGCCAACCAAATCCGATCTTTGTGCTTGCAGTAATCCAAGTCCTGAAGACCTTAGATTTAAAGGCACTGGCATCTGCTTCAGGGCGTAAATATGCCAAGATGGCTCATTCGACTAAAGCAGAACGCGTAACTGGATACGTTCGAGGAGGAATAAGCCCTCTCGGCACTCGAAAGCGACTTGTCACATTTTTAGATGACGCCGTTTTTGAACTTGACAAAATCTACTGCAGTGGAGGCAAGCGAGGACTTGACATATCCATACGATGGAAAGATTTGGTTGAACTAACTGATGCCAAAGTTTTATCGATAGCAAAATAGGTGTAGGCCGCCCGGGTCTCGAACCCGGCACCTTGGGATTAAAAGTCCCCTGCTCTACCCGATGAGCTAGCGGCCCAACTCTATAGTACCGGTGCTCCCGCGTTAGCCCCTCCGCAGCGGGCGTTCATTTCCCTTGAGAAATCAAAAAGCGTCTAATTGTGGCGGCTTTTGGAATTTGTGGGGACGGGCGCCTTTTTAGAATCAGAGTATTTCTCTTCCTTCAATGCCCAATTCCACTTGCTCAACTGCAGGTTTCTGTAGAAGGCCACTCGCTCGGAGTCTCCCAGGCTGTACTTGAGGGTTTATTGGCTCAGCTTTGCATTTGGGACAAAGACAAGGCGGGTGCATTAGCGGATTGGGTGGTGATTCCCAATCGTTCTCTAACGCTGTGCACTGAATCTCATCCACAGAATTTAATTCTAGAACTTTGCGGTGGTGCTCATATGCGGGTCCGGCTCGATGTTTGTATTCGTTGAGCGAGACGGCTTTTAGGTTGTCCGTTTGATGGGTAAGCCGAATTCTTTATGGCCAGTTTGGTTGTTTCATTTGCTTCGATTGCCGGAACGCAGCTCTTTATAGATCGTAAACTGACAACGTGACTAACCAAGACGAGCTTGAGTTGAGAGAGAGTCGCCCGCTTATTGGGTCTGAGCTTGATGAGCTCGAGATTGAGTTCTCAAAAGTTGAATCAACTTTGAAATCTTTAGCGGATGGAGTGGCTCCGGCAGCGGCCGCCAAGTGGCTAAACGAAAATAAGTTTGCCTCCTCTTGAAGAGGTTATTCGAGTTCGTGCAAGAGTGCTTGTTCCGAAAAGTCGGCAATATCTCCGGCCTTAAGATCGTCTTTCAGTGAGTACCAACGTCCTGAAAGGTGATTTGTAATAGCAGCGTCTGGGACCTCAACTCTTCGATCTAGTGCGCGGATCAGTCCCGCGTGCCCGACGATCAACACTGATTTCTGGTCTGGGCGGAGGCGCTCTAATGCTGGGATTAGCCTCGCCATCACTGAGTGATCATTTTCATAGCCTTCAGGCCATCGTTGCTCTTCAATAGCGCCTGGCCAAGATGCCTCGATTTGGACGCGTGTCAGCCCCTCCCATGCGCCTGCGTGCCGCTCCCTAAATTCGGCTTGGGCCAGCACAGGACCTCCGCCTATGGTTTGGCTTATTATCTCGGCCGTATGTTTCGCGCGCTGTAAATCGCTGGAGGCTATGAGATCAAATTGAAAGTTTGCGTCACGTAAGTGTTCCGCAGCTCTCAGAGCTTGCTGGAGACCCAAATCAGTGAGCGGAGGATCGGCTTGCCCCTGCCATTTACCCTGAGCATTCCATTCGGATTGACCATGTCGAAGAATTAGTAAATCCACTTGGCCTACCTTTCTAGGGTGCGCATGGAAGAAGCTAACGGATTGGGCGTTAGGGACCGCTCTAAGGAAAGTAGAATTTCTGCATGTCTAAAGTGACACTTCGACTTTTTGCAGGTGCTCGAGAAGCAGCAGGTGCTGGCGCAGTTGAGTACGAAGCCGATAATTTGGCCGGTCTACTTTCTCAAGCAAAAGTAGATTTTGGAGAACAATTCTCAGAAATTCTCGACATAAGCCGGATCTGGATTAACGGCGAACCGGTAGAGGGCAATTTCGCGATTTCGAATGGGGATGAAGTCGCCGTACTCCCCCCGGTGTCAGGTGGTTGATGACGGGTTTCACCCGAAAATTGCAGGCTAGATACACCCTGTATCTAGGATCTCCGATCCAGCGTTTCCTTATTTCCGGCGTTCTGCTAACGGCGCTATGGGTTGACTCAGTTGTCTTTGGGGTGCTTTTGGTCCTATTCGTAAGCGGGCTACAAGCTTCGCTTGCCAACGAAGCTTTCGCGTTGCGGATCCCTCCGGTTGCATTACTTGCCCTTGTCTCTGCAACTGGGCTTCTGAATGATGGGCGATTTTCGGCTTTAGTGATCTTGGGTGCGATAATTTCGACGCCGATTCTCGCCGGGATTGGTCGAACCGAGGAACAGAAGCTCGGTTCGGAAATCGTTAAAATTTTATCCGCCTGGCTACCTTTGGCTCTAGTTGCGCTGAGTCTTGGGTTGTTGTCTGCACGTGACGCATCCTCTACAGCCCTGTTTCTTTGCCTAATTTTCTTTCATGACATAGGCTTATATGTCTCAGTTCGAAGCCGGTCTCAGAAACGATACGTGCCCTTGCTCGCAATGATAGGGAGCTTGGCTTTGCTGTGGACCTCTATCCAAATGGCCGGTACATCTCTCCCGCCGGATGGCTTCGTTCTGGTAGCCATCGGCCTTGCTCTCTCTATTTCTGCGGGGCGAGTCGTCATAGCTTTATGGACCAGGGATCGACCTGCATCAATTTGTTGGGCCTCTTCATATTTTCTTTCTGCCCCAATATGGACACTTTTTGTCCTATTTTTGGTTCCTTAAAGCAAAAGTCCGTCGTAATCGATTGGAGTCCACGCATTGAGTCGCATACCGTGGTCATTTGTGACAGACACAGCATTTCACCGAGTGCTTGACGGCTCTATGCGGGGACGAAGAATTGGCGTGCTGTCTATGCACACTTCGCCACTCGACCAAGCGGGTACCGGGGACAGTGGTGGCTTGAATATCTATGTTCGAGAATTGGCTGCGTCCATGGCACTTAGCGGCATCGACTGCGACATTTACGTTCGTCGTACTAGCCGAGAGGTTCCTGAAATTGTTGAACTTCAGTCTGGCGTTAACGTAATTCAAATCGAAGCCGGGCCTTTTGGGTTAGAGAAAAATGACCTTCCGGCTGTCTTAGATATTTGGGCGGAGAAAGTTGCTGAGTCACTAGGTCGGAGACCGGTGGATGCACTTCATGCTCACTACTGGCTGTCGGCTGTCGTGGGCCACCAACTCAAACATAAGTTTGATCTCCCATTAGCAGTCACATTTCATACTCTCGGAAAGATTAAAAGCATCGCCGGTGAGCATGAACCGGCGGAGCGAATTCGTTCAGAAGACTCCGTTATAGGTTGCGCTGACGTTGTCTTTGCATCGGGCAATGTTGAGGCGGATCAACTCACTTCGCTGTACGACACTCCTCCTAATCGAATAGAAATTTTGACCCCGGGAGTTGACCGATCTTTGTTTAAACCTGGGTCGCAAAAAGAGGCTCGAGCGTTACTCGGGATGGACGACCGGCCTGTCCTTCTTTTCGTTGGTCGTATACAAGCTCTCAAAGGTCTAGATGTAGCGATTGAAGCCTTGCCTCTAATTCAGAATTCAAGCGCTCAGCTTGTTGCGGTCGGGGGTTTATCCGGAGACAAAGGGGCAGAAGTTTATAGCGATTTAGAAGCCAGAGTAACTTTGTATGGGTTGCAGTCGCGTGTGCGTTTCGTTGAACCACAGCCGCATCATTTGTTGCCGACTTACTACCAAGCTGCCGATATTTGCCTGGTGCCGAGTAGATCTGAGTCTTTTGGACTTGTTGCCCTCGAGGCTGCGGCTTGCGGGACCCCTGTGATTGCGAGTGACGTTGGGGGCTTAAAGGACAACGTTCTAAATGGCAGCACAGGCCTGCTTGTCAATGAAAGAGATCACAAGTCCTTTGCTGGTGCCGTAGACAAATTGCTGCTTCAGCCTGAGTTGCGGCGTTCGATGGGTCAAAACGGTTCTCAGCGAGCAGCGCTTCACAGTTGGGAAATGGGAGCTAAAACAGCCATCGAAGCCTACGGGCGCCTTATTTCAAGAGAATTGGTTTTCTGCGCGTGACTCGTCGCGCTGCCACCGAGGAGCAATTGCTCTCGATGGAGCAAATGATCGATGAGTGGTTCGCTCAGCAGATAGCTGAGCTACCGATTCTCCTCGACGTAAGTCGAGACGAAGATATTCCTAGGCGCTGGTACGCCCGCTTCAAGGGCGAAGAACGCGATGTCACAACGGTTTGGCTGACTTTGGGGCAGCGAACCCTTAAGTATGAGACATATTTCTTGCCCTGGCCGGAGACCAACCGCGAACAACTGTTTGAGTTGTTGCTGCGTCGGAACTACGACTTAGTGGGTGCCCAATTTGGTATCGGACCCGAAGAAGCTATTTTTCTGACTGGGGAGCTGCCCTTCCAATCGGTGGACGGAGACGAGTTGGATCGAGTTCTCGGCTCTATCTGGGAGTTCGTAGAACGTTATTGGAGTGCCGCTCTCAAAATTGGGTTTGCCAATTACTTCGCTGACTCGACAGAAAGAGAATGAGAGATATTACAGGCAGTTGCTAGTGACTTCTGACGCTACCGTGGGAGGTATGTCTGAACTGCTGATTGTTGGCGGCGGGAAAATGGGGGCGGCCTTGATAGGCGGCCTGCTATCCAACGGCTACGAACCAGAGGATTTGGTAGTTGCGGAGCTTCAAGAGCAGCGGAGACAGGAGTTATCAGATACTTACGGTGTGAAAGTCAGCGTCGAGATTGAGCCAGCTGAAGCCGCCATAATTTCCACGAAGCCCGAAACGGTTTCGCATGTTGCTGCGAAAATCGCTCAAGCTGGCATAGGGCGACTGCTTTCGATAGCCGCTGGAGTGACTATCTCAACCATTGATCAAGCAACTGGTGGAGAAATTCCGGTTGTGAGGGCGATGCCGAATACGCCTGCTCTGGTTGGGCTTGGCGCTGCGGCGATCTGTGGCAACCCTGCGGCTTCAGAGAAGGATCTTCTATGGGCTGAAAAGATTCTTGGTGCCGTTGGGATTGTGGTACGAACAGAAGAATATTTGATAGATGCTGTAACCGGCCTATCCGGCTCCGGACCTGCGTATTTATTTTTGGTGGCAGAGGCCATGATTGATGCGGGAGTTCTTTCGGGGTTAAGCCGAGATGTTGCGACTCGACTCACAATTCAGACTCTTCTAGGAGCATCGACACTGCTGCTGGAGGGTAAGCCCGCAGCAGAATTGCGGGGTGACGTTACTTCACCCGGCGGTACCACGGCCGCTGGTCTACGCGAGCTGGAGGGCCATGGGCTTCGTTCAGCATTTGCATCTGCGATAGACGCAGCGACTCAGCGTTCTCGAGAACTTGGTGGGAATTAAGGCGTGTCAGATTTTCGGACCGTGACTTGTGTCAGCGATTTAGGTATCGAAGATGAATCTGTGGGTCTGGTGCACTCCATTATCAACGATCTTGCACCTGGGGTTCGGGTAATTGATTTAAGCCACCAAATAGATTCGGGTGATGTTCGCGGAGCAGCGCTGATGGTTGCCAGAAGCGTGCCATATTTGTCCCCCGGTCTTCTGTTGGCATCTGTTGGCAGCCGTTTAGAGAGACCCGCCATCGCAGTTTCAGTAGGTGAAGGCCAGTCGCTTCTTGTAGGGCCAGATAATGGCGTTTTGGGAGCAGCGGTCGCTGTGGTTGGCGGTGCAGAGAAAGCGGTCCAGCTCACTAACACTGAGTTTCATAATTCAAATTCAGGGGTCTTGCATTTAGCTCGAGACGTGCTCGCCCCCGTTGCTGGCCATCTAGCCGCCGGTGTTCAGCTTGAAGAAATGGGAACTCTTATCGATCCCAGTTTGCTTTTACCTTCGCTTATCCCAGTGCCTCGAATCGAAGATGATGGTTCGATTGCGGCCGAGGTTATTTGGGTAAATCGCCGGGGTGGGGCTCAGTTAAATATTGACCGTGAAATACTTTCTCAATCGGGGAATGTATTTATTCTCGAATTCGCTGAAGACCAACGAGTAGTGAAACTTCAACACCCTGAAGATGTCAATCCAGGACAGCTTGCGCTCGTCGATGATGAGTACGGATTACTTGCGATTGCAACGGGCAGGGATGAAGGTATGGTGCCAGCCGAGCTAATCGTTGGCTGCGAAGTTGTTGTCCGGGAGGCAAAGTGAGGCCTGGCACGACGGTTCTTTTAGGCGCTTTGCTTGGCTTAATCATCATTGCAGCAACGGTGCAGCTTCTATTCATAACGCTGTAGGTAATAAAGTGAAAGCACCTTGCATTTCGGTTAGCGCTTAGCCACCGTTGATGCGAAACTGCTGGATTGAAAGTCGCCTACGTTGCACTAGTAGGAAGCCCTGCAAGAGATCTGATCCGGGGTCTCGACCACTAATAAAAGAGGAGCCCATTGATTATCGCGACTCGATCGAGTCCCCTAGCGCGTTGGCAAGCTGAAGCAGTTTCTTCATTACTAGCGCAACGTGGTGTCGATGTGGAGTTTTTGTTCGTCGCCACTAGCGGCGATAAAGACCAGACGAGGCAAATCCAAGATATGGCTGGTCAAGGCGTCTTTGTCAAAGAGGTGCAGAGGGCAGTTCTTGATGGGCGTGCTGATGCCGCAGTGCACAGCGCCAAAGATTTAAGATCCACACCAACGCGGGGTCTAAACCTTGTCGGGTTTTTAGAGAGAGGTGATCCACGCGATGCTCTAATTGGCAATCATCTTGATCAAATACCGGAAGGCGGCATTGTCGCAACTGGCTCTGCCCGGCGTCGGGTTCAACTTATGGACCTAAGACCGGATCTTAAATTTATTGGTTTGCGCGGAAATATAAAGACACGTGTTTCAATTGCGCAAGGCAAAGAAGTTGATGCGGTCGTTGTAGCAATGGCTGCGTTGAACCGTCTGGGGTTAATGGAATTAGCGGACCATATTTTCGCGCCCGATCAAATGGTTCCGCAGGTAGGACAAGGCGCTATTGCCGTCGAATGCCGAGAAGAAGATGAACAGTCAATTGGTCATTTGAGAGCAATAGTTGATCAGCTGACTGCAAGGTTTGTCACAGCAGAGCGCTCTTACCTTGCCGAACTGGGTGGGGGATGTGAGCTGCCGGTAGGTGCTTATGCCTATGAAGATGAAGGTGTTCTGCGCTTGGACACGGTCCTAGCTTCTACCGATGGGCAAATTGTCTTACGAACCACGCGTGAGGGCGATGACCCGACGATCTTGGGGGCACAAACAGCTCAAGAACTGCTGGCAAGTGGCGGCTATAACATGCTTGCTAGAGGCGGCGGAAACTCTTGAGAAATGACCTGCTCAAAGGTAAGTCGATTGTTGTAACCAGGGCGTCTCACCAGAGTGCTGACCTTATTGAGTCTTTGGAAGTCATCGGTGCCGACGTGGTCCCAGCGCCTGCCATCGCTATCGTGCCTCCTTTGGATGGAGGCCAACCATTAGACGATGCTCTTCTGCGCCTCGAGCGATTTTCATGGGTCGCGTTTACTTCTGCGAATGCCGTCGCAGCAATGACGGCTAGAGCCGAGCGTCGTGGCGTTAGAAAGAAATTTTCGGGCCTCCGTATTGCTGCAGTGGGTCCGGCGACTGCGTCACGAGTTATTGCTGAGTTTGGCCGCGAGCCTGATCTGGTACCCGTTCGCACTAGTGGGCAAGGTCTTGCTGAGGCGTTTCCTTCACCGACTGCGGATGATCGAATATTGATTCCCGCTGCTTCCGAAGCCCGAACGGAACTTAGAGATGGTCTAGCCTCGAAAGGCTGGGATGTTCATCAAATAGCTGCATATAGAACTGTTCATCCAACTTTGAACCAAGACTTGTTGTCTCGAGTCGCAGCTGCGGACGTGGTGACGTTCACATCCCCGTCAGCGGTTATTGGTCATCTAAAGCAAACCGCCGGAACCACTGCTCCACTGGTCGTCGCTATCGGTGATACGACAGCTCAAGAATGTATTGCTCAAGGGCTGAAACTGCAGGCTGTAGCAGCTACACAATCTGTTGAGTCTTTGGTAGATGCGGTTGTAAGTATTGTTGAACAGGCATGATGACTGCGGCACTAATTTTTGACTTCGACGGAACCATTGTTGACACCGAGACTCCGGCCTTGGAATCAACAGCGAAGATCTGGGTTGATTACGGTCTCGACTTTCCGCTTGATTGGTGGCTTGAGGGAATGGGCACTGATCGCAAATCCAGCTGGGTTAAGGAGCTGGAATATAGATCTGGCGCAACTTTAGACCGCGACGCCTTAATGGCTGAAAGGCAACGGGTAAAGGACCTGATTACCGAAAAGCAACCCGTTCTTCCAGGAGTTTCAGACCTGATACGCGAAGCGCAAACAAGAGGCATCCAGTTGGCTATTGGTTCGAGCTCTCCTCATAGCTGGGTTGATAGGCATTTAAAACGCGTTGGGTTGTTCGATAAGTTTTCTCACATAGTTTGCCGAGATGATGTTGGAGGAGTTTCCAAGCCTGCACCAGATGTCTATCAGCACGCTTTGGAGCTATTGCGCTTAGAAGCAGATCATGCTGTTGTAGTTGAAGACAGTCCGAATGGCTTGAAGGCGGCTATTGCTGCCGGTATGAGGACGATTGTGGTTCCTAATCCCTTAGTCAGGTCGTTGGACTTTACCGGCGCGTATGCACGTTATGAAACTCTTGACGTGATGCCCCCAGAACAGCTTCTTGATATTGCCTTCGACAACATCCTCTCATGATGCTGAGATTATCGGCGCCAATTAATCCCGTTCTGGAATAAGGCGAGCTACTGCTTTGCCTATCTCGTAGACAGATTCTGTGCCCCCAGCATCGTTGTTAACCAAGTTGGTTGAGATTCTCATAACCAACTCTGTTAATACGCGCGACTGGATGCCCAAAAGAGTGAAACGTCTCATCAGACCTGGTTTACCCAAAGCCTTGGTAGCCAATCGGCCCAACCGGTAGTAGTGGTCGTATCTTGAAGCTAACTCTTGTTCGTATAAGCGCAGCTCTAATCCGTCGCCGGTCTTTATCGCAGTGTTGGTTACTGAAGCGGCCAACTTTCCGTTCGTTAATGCGGGCTCAATCCCATCGCCATTAAAGGGGTTGACGCTTCCGGCGGCGTCGCCCACAACCAGCCAATTTGGGCCTGATCGGGGACGGACTGAAGCGCCCATAGGGAGACGACCGCTTTTTGGTGACATTTCAGGATTGCTAATATCGATCTCCCAATTCTCGGGGACCTGCATAAGCCATTGCTCAAATAGCTGTTGAATTGAACTTGGGTCATTGCCGTGGTGGTGGCTGAGGAGGCCTACGCCTGTGTTAACTGTTCCGTCGCCGACCGGGAATACCCAGCCGTATCCCGGTAGCTGATGGCCATTACCGTCTCTGAGATCAAATACTGATTCGATGATGTCTTCATTATGTTTTGCGCTTGGGAAATAGCCGCGCATAGCTACACCTTGCGCGTACCGTCGAGTCCTTGCTGTCCCGAGAGCTCTCCCAAACGGAGATAATGGGCCATCCGCGATAATGACAAATTTTGCCCGAACCTCAATAGTGCCTTCGGGCCCACTACCTTTTCCGGAGCCGAGCGCTTGACACCCTCTAAGGTGTCCGTGCTCAACTATTGGTTGTAGCACTTCAACCCCAGTCCAAACTTGTGCGCCTTCGTTTGCTGCATGATCGATTAACAATTTGTCGAATGTGTTGCGTCTAATAATTAAGCCGTGGCTGGGATGGTCGTGATCGGTGGGCCATCTCAATTCAATACTTTGCCCATGTGCTGTCATTCGAAGACCGCTGTGCTTATGAAACCGTTTGTCTGTTACGTCGATACCCATTTCAGCCAAGTGGCCGACGGCTTTCGGGGTGACAGCATCACCGCACACTCGATCACGTGGCATCACATCTTTCTCGAGTAAAACCACCATGCGTCCCGATTGGGCTGCCCAAAATGCAGCGGCGGAACCGGCAGGCCCTCCGCCGACTACTAAGACCTCGGTGGAAATACGCATAGACATTCGCGCTTCCTCCGGATCGAGATTGTTGACAAATTTTATACTTGCGTGTCGCTGATTCCGGTCTAATGACCGCCACCACCGCCGCCACCCAGGTCCTTGCCGCCGCCTAGAGCTTCCCACTCGGCGTCACGGATCTCGATTTCCTGCTCAGAGAGCTGTTCTCCACTCAGCATTTCGCGGATGTATCTCGCAACTGAGTAAATCTTGTACTCGGTCAAGGCGCCTCCGAACCCAGGCATGTTGGCACCTGTTTCCCCAGATATGTGCGCTCCGCCTGGGCGGTCTGTCGCACCGTAAGGGTTCCCTATGCCTATGCCTTCGGATCCCACGGCCAGCCAGTAAAGCATGTCATCGTCGAGTTTTGGAAAAGTAAGAAGCACTTCGCCGTTGTAGAGAGGCCGACCAACTCCGCCTCCCTCGCTTCCTGCACCATCGCCGCCGTGGCAACTTGCGCACTGAGCCGCATAGGTTGCAGCGCCTTCAGTGATAGCCGTTACTGGTTCCGGTGGTGGCTCGGTGAGCTTTACATATACGAATGCCCATAACGGGAGGAAAAACATTACGGGCAAAGCCCACATGGGAATCTTGGTGCGCGTTCGCGCAGCGATCACCCATTCGGGTTCAAGCTGAGTCTCTGTTACCTGCTCGAGCTTGGCGTCCGCTTTGGCAGCGGCGATAACGTCGGCGCTACTCGGCCCTGAGACAGAATCGCCTCCTGCCGCCGCCGCTTCGGGGGCTGCGCCTCCGGCGCTTCCATCATCCTCTAGCAAGCCGAGTGCTATTCGCCTTTGCCTGGAACGCTCTAGTAGATAATCGGGAACTTCGGTCACTTTGTCCTCCGCGAGATAAATGAGGTTTACCTCGCATAGCGGTGCTGTTTAAAGATTAGATGTGTGCGCTCATTAAAGATAGGCCCTACGGGGGGTAGCGCACCAAGTTTGTCAGACACTTCTTTGTTAAGTTGTGCTGAGAATAAAGTTCTTTAAAAAATCCTCGTTTTGGTTCGGCATTCTGTCTTCGACAGTGCCACCATATAGGTCACTCTTGAGTTGTGCATCCGTCGTCGAAGCTTGGTAGAACATCGAACGATCCGGGCGCTCCTCCTGTAGATTTAGACGTGGATTCGCACCCCGTATTCACATAGGGTTAGGTTCTAGGGATCTAACCAAAGTAAGTAAGCACGCACCGATAGTAAGTTCCAGTCAGGAGGGCCCGTGGTCGCACTCGTTACATCAATACTGATCACCGGTCTGATGATTTATGGCGTAGTCGCATATGGAAAGCGGCGACCAATAGATCGCCGCACCTCATGGGGCGAGGCCATGGTCGGAGCAACTTTTGTGTTCATGCTTTTCATGATGGTCTTTGGGGTGGTGCCAGATCGCTGGGTACGGCTCACAGATAATGAGTGGGGCTGGTCGGTTGAAAGAATGCTTTTCACTGAAGGCCAGTTCATTGATGGAAACCCAATCACTTTTCCTCCGTTCCGGATGGATCTGAAGAAAGTGTCCGACATAGTTGTCGTCGTTGAGCACATTGTTGCCTTAGTTGGGCTTCCTTTCATATGGCTTTGGTGGCAAAAGCGTGATGAGAAAAAGCCGACCGTCGAACCTGTTTCGGACTTCGGTCGTCCTTTGATGAAGGGTAATTGAGATGGCAAAAACTGAAGCCAACCCTCCAATGCCTCGCTTTGTTGACGACTATGTCTTACAAACTGTGGACGCCGATTATTTGGCCGCAGCTGTTAAACCGAAGCAATTTATAAACATTGACCAATCTGAGTGCATCCAATGCGAAGGCTGCGTAGATATATGCCCTTGGAAATGCATTCATTACATTGCCGTGGAAGCTATCGACGAAGCGGTAGATGCAGACCTTCCCGGGCTGGACCCAGCTGACAACGCAATATTCATCATCGATGATGATGTTTGCACTCGTTGTGCTCTGTGTGTTGATCGATGCCCGACAGGTGTCATAACACTGGGCAAAGTGGTCGATACCCCTCCAGCTGAAGGCGACACTCACGGTCGGACGCATACCCATGGTTATGCCTACGGAATGCGACTCTGAGGAGCAGACGAAACTAATGGCAAAGAACATCGAAAAGCGTAAACAGTCTCTTCCCGAGAAACTTCAGCAGGGGGCAACAGCTGCCACTGATTGGATGCAAGACAGCCAGTTTTGGACGTCTGTGTTCCGCCCAGGATCTATTTTCCGCAAGGGATATACCGATAGCCCTCGTAACCGGTCTTACGTAATAATGAACAGCGTTCTATACCACCTGCACCCCGTAAAGGTGAAGCGGCACGCCGTTAAGGTCAGCTACACCCTATGTCTTGGGGGGCTTAGTTTTTTCCTATTTATTCTGCTGACGATCACCGGCATCTTTTTAATGTTCTTTTACCGTCCGACTGCTGCGGCTGCTTGGAGTGATATCGAGTCACTTCATACACAAGTGAGCTTTGGGCTGCTGGTTCGAAATATGCACAGATGGGGAGCACACCTAATGGTTATCTCTGTCTTTTTGCATATGGCGCGTGTCTTCTATCACGGCGCCTATAAAGCTCCGCGGGAGTTCAACTGGGTCGTTGGCGTGATGCTTTTGAAATTGACGCTTCTCTTGTCATTCACTGGTTATCTGCTTCCTTGGGATCAGTTGTCCCTTTGGGCGGTAACGGTGGGAACAAACATGATGGGTTTCACGCCGGTCTTTGGTGATCAAGTCCGGTTCGTTCTTTTGGGAGGTAAGCAGATAGGTGCCGAGACCCTCCTCCGATGGTACGTACTTCACGTACTGATGCTTCCATTTACCTTAGTTATATTCCTCGCCATTCACTTCTGGAGAGTCCGCAAAGACGGCGGAATCTCGGGACCGTTATAAGGCCGCGGGTGAAAGTAAATCCATGACCGAAATTCCTGAACATCTTTTAAAGCGAAGCCAAGATGCCAAAGCTAAAGCTGACGGCGACTCGGCCCCACCTCCTGAGAGTGTGGCGCAGTCGGACGATGATGGTGAAACCATTCCGCGATCTTTGTTGGAACAAAGCCAACAAGAGGGAGCTGCAGCTCCAGCTGGTGGCGGTGTAGCAACAATTGCCCCGCCTGCTATGGCGGGTCCCAGCGGCAACACTCATCGGTTACTTACCGTCGTTAAGTCGGGATCGATCCAAGACGTCAAAGCTAGCCCTGGTGACAAAGTCCACGTATGGCCGCATCTCTTGGCGCCTGAATTCACAGCAGCGCTATTCATTACCGCTTTCACCCTAGTTTTCTCCCTATTTATTAATGCGCCGTTATTAGAGCTGGCGAATCACAATGCGACGCCCAACCCCTCCAAGGCGCCTTGGTACTTCCTAGGTCTTCAAGAGTTGCTAACAATGTTTGATCCAATGATCGCTGGTGTAACGGCACCAGGGATTGTTCTGGTCTTGCTCGGTTTTGCGCCCTACATCGACCGCAATCCTTCTAACGCTCCTGAAGATCGGAAGTTTGCGATTTCAATTCAAACAATTCACCTCATGTTCTGGGCAGTCTTGGTAATTATTGGCTCCTTTTTCAGAGGGCAAGGTTTCAACTTCACTTACCCGTGGGACACAGGGCTCCACGGCATATTCCACCTCTAAGGAGCAGTGCAGTGTCAAGCGGTACGGTCATCGCCATAGCTATCCCTGTGCTCATTGTTTTAGGTGCAGTTGTCGGGTTCACTTCTTTGCGACGCCGCGATGCTGAAGGGTTGGGGCATCTATCTCGCGAGACGAAACAGCGAGATACGGGCGTTTTGACTGCTACGCCAGCTAGCGACGAAGCTAGAGAATTAGAGCGATCTGTAGCGCTTGCCCGAACCGCTAGTGAAGTTGCAGTACCCGAGCCGGCCCCACCTGAAGTTTGGAGTCCACCTGACCCCGAAGAAGTAGGGGTCAGTCGGCGACAGTTCTTGAATCGAGCCTCAATAACCCTAATGACAATGGGTCTTTCCGCGTTCGGTGCGGCTAATATTGCGTTCTTGTGGCCGCGGCCGACGGCAGGCTTCGGCTCCAAGGTAAAAATCGGAACAATTGCGTCAGTAAATGACGTAATCGCATCTTCCTCGCCGGCGGTTAACTTTTCCTATTTCTCAGAAGCTCAGACGTATCTGCAGCCCTTTCCGATGGATTCCGCTACCCAACAAGCCGCCGAGGTGGTCTACTCAGGCACGGTATTGGAAGGTATCAAGATGGGGTACGTTGCCTTGTGGCAAAAGTGCCCTCACTTGGGGTGCAAAGTTCCCGTTTGTGGAACGTCGCAATGGTTCGAGTGCCCATGCCATGGATCTCAGTACAACAGGGTTGGCGAAAAGAAGGTCGGTCCTGCACCACGAGGTATGGATCGATTCCCAGTAATCATTGACGGCGACAAAGTAGTTATTGACACAGGAAGCCCCTCTCAGGGCCCTCCAATTGGTACTGATACAACAGGGCAAGGCCTAGAAGGTCCTCACTGCGCGTAATGATTCTTCTATCTTTCCCCCAAAGCAGCCACGTGATGGCAGGAGTTCCTAAACCGTGATTTATGCTGCCACCACCGAACGCTCCATTGCGATGGTTCTCCTTGCTGTTGTCGTGGTCGGCTGGGCCATCTATGTCTTTGTAAACATTCGCCGTAGTAAGCGCGAAATCGGCAGCGAAATTGAGCTTGCGGCTAACAGAGGCTCACTGCCAGGTGATGAAGAATTAGAAGGAAGCCGGCTTGAGCAAGTCCAAGCGTTCGGTGTGTTAATGCTTCTGATTATTGCTTTAGTGCTGCCTATTTACTGGCTGCGCGAAGGTGGCCGAAGGGCAGGCGCGGAAGTCGGTTTCGGAGAGCGTGCTGCGGCCGCCGGCGAAAGGCTGGCAGAAGAACTCGAGTGTGTTGTGTGCCACGGAGCAGACTTAGGCGGAGCAAATTATGCCCCTGTCGTGCTGGACATAGGAAACCAGTTTAGTGACGAGGACACGTTCATTGTAAAGACCACGTGGCGCGCACCTGCCCTTGATAATGTTTTCACCCGATTTGACACTGATGCTGAAAATCTTGATGAAGTCGACGAGGTACGACAGATCCTGAACTACGGAAGAGGGGTCATGCCTGCATGGGGACTTCCGGGAGGTGGACCACTTACATCGCAAGAAGTCGACAACATCATCGCATGGCTTTGGCGAGAAAGAATTTCCGACGAGGAGGCCCAAGAGCGGGCGCTCTCAGCTAAAGAGAAGGAAATGGCTTCACACCCAGAAAAGTCGGAAGGTCAAGTCTTATTTGAGCTTCACTGTGCGCGTTGCCATACCCCCCGTTGGCCTGCTCGAGGTCCTGCCCAACTACCAAATAACGGTGGAGAAGTAGAAGTTCTACCGGGCCCGCCGGGGTCTGGCCGCTATGGGCCGGCGCTAAATAGCGTGAGTTTGCTCCGCCTATTCCCTGACATCGAAGATCAAATGGCGTTTCTAACATCCGGCGCGGCAGACAATGTTGCGTACGGAGAGTTTGCCCGGCTCGGCAACTATGGAATGCCTGGTTTCGGACGCGTGCTTACCCAGGACGAGTTGCGGGCCATTTCCGAGTACGAGCGTGGGCTGGACCCGGCCGAACAATCAACAGTTCAATTTGTTGAGTTGCACACCGTGAAGGACGACCAATGACGTTGATGGCTTTAGTTGGTTGGGACCCGATTCTTACGGGCTACCTGGCAGTTCTCATCAGTATCTTGGTGCTTTGCGGCTCAACATATCTCTTATTAGCGACCAATCTAGGCGTGAGGCTGGGATTCCTCGTCGCATGGACAGGCCTATGGGCCTGGAATCTGTTGATGGGCATAATTTGGTGGTTCTTTGGAATTGGCTGGGTGGGAGATGGACCTAGTTGGTCTGTGACGCATGTGAGCACCAATCCGGAAACAGTCCCCATTGAATTAGTTCAAGAAATACCGAATGATATTTCAGAGCTTCCTACTGGCGGTTGGGAAATCGTGGTCGAACCTGATGCACGCGCTACAGCAGACTCAGCGGTCGTATGCAGCGGAGCAGATCCACGACGCCTAGAAACAGTAAATACCTGCCTCTTCAGCGCTGCCACTGACTATCAGGTCCATCGCGTAATGCGAGTGGGTGGAGAACGATACCGTCCTCTGGGCATTCCCGATAATGCTGTAACGCAATACTTTATTCCCAGTAGGGGACGGCCTCACTACGCTGCTGTGCAACTCCAGCCCTACAGACCTTCTCCTGAAATTGACCCCAATAGACTCGGTTCAGACGGCAAAGTTCTTCTCCCTGATGCCGTCCTAGATGATGCTGCGCCTTTATACACAGTTGTAATGGTTCGAGATCAGGGGAACTTGCGTCTTCGCCCAGCTTTGGTAACGATCTTTTCTGGGTTGCTCTTCGGTCTAGGTTGTTATCACTTGCACCGACGTGATCAAGCTGTATGGGCGGTCCGTGAAGCGGCTGAGAACTAATATCGGGAAGGGGAAATTGAGATGGAGCAGTATCTCCCGGTTCTAACTCTTGGGGTACTTGGCGTTCTTTTTGTGTTGCTAAGTATTGTTGCTTCGCGTCTCCTTGCACCAGAGCGCAACACTCTCGCAAAGCGCTCACCCTACGAATGCGGTATTACCGACCAAGTAGCTATCCCTGAGCGGTTTCCCGTCAAGTTCTATCTCGTAGCGATGCTATTCATCATGTTCGATATTGAAATTGTTTTTCTGTATCCCTGGGCGGTTGCAAATGATGAGCTGGGACTTTTTGGGCTCGTCGCGATGACCATTTTCGCTGGCATATTTTTCCTTTCGTTCGTTTATGAATTGGCAAAAGGTGGACTCAACTGGGGTCCGGGACGGCGAGCATTGACTCCCGTAAAAAGTCCCGAAAGAACTACCGAATCAACAATTCGTAAAGTTGGGCTTGAGGGCCGAATTGACGCAATTGTCGAAACTGATGATTCAGAGGCGGCGTGATGGCGGATCTCACGGATGTCAAACACAAGTTGGGCTTAGGTGATGACGGTCTAGCCGGTTTAGGCCACAACATCATCACAGCTCCCATCGAAGAGCTTGTGAAGTGGGCTCGGCGTCGCAGTCTCATGCCAGCCACTTTTGGGTTGGCATGTTGCGCCATTGAGATGATGGCTACAGGTACGGCCCACTACGACATGGCGAGATACGGAATGGAAACGTTTCGCGCCTCACCGCGCCAAGCAGATTTAATGATTGTTGCTGGCAGAGTGAGTCAGAAAATGGCCCCGGTTCTAAGACAGATATATGACCAAATGATGGAGCCCAAGTGGGTTATTAGCATGGGCGTCTGTGCCTCAAGCGGAGGGATGTTCAATAACTACGCAATTGTCCAAGGCGTTGACCAAGTCGTTCCTGTGGATATATATGCACCTGGTTGTCCTCCTGGTCCCGAGACCCTGCTTCACGCGATCCTGGCGCTTCATGAAAAGATACGAACTGGAGAGCTAACGCAGCGACGCAAGCAAACTGGCGCTGGCGCGGAAATTGAGTTAGGTCAGGAGCATGCCCCAGACGCGCAGCCAGAACCCGTGATTATTCGCACGGGGGGGCTCTATGAATGAAGATGAGGGGACCGAGGAAACGAAGGATAGTGACCCCGATGTCGGAGAGGATGACCAAGATCCCGATCTAGCATCACCTCGGTTGTATGGCGTTCCCGTAACGGAATCGCATGGCCAAGTTGTCCTACACACGGACAAAAATGGCTACAACGACCTTGTTGGCGCGCTAGTCGATGATGGTTTTGGGGTATGTATTGATCTTTGTGGCGCTGATTATTTGGGTAATGAAACTCGCTTGCTACCCGAAGAGGTCACGCCCGAACGCTTCGAAGTTGTCGTAAACCTGCTTGATATTCACGCTGTGCGACGCATCAGAATCCGAGCTCAGGTGGATGAATCCGATCCCGAGCTCATCAGTATCACACCGTTCTACCCTGGTGCAGAAGCCATGGAACGTGAAGCCATCGACATGTTCGGCTTGCAATTCCAAGGGCATCCGGATCCAACCCCTATCCTCCTTCCCGATGATTGGGAGGGCCACCCCCTTCGCAAAGACTTTGCTATGGGACGTATTCCTGTTCAATTTAAGGCGGTCGAGGGGCGTTGACTCAGTTAGACCACCTTCGTAATGGCGACGCTGTGCTTCGAATGTCGGAAGCTGAAGCGGAGGAACGCGCCGCAGTTGTCGACCCTGACGACGAGCGGATGATCATAAATATGGGTCCCCAGCACCCCTCAACTCACGGCGTGTTGCGGGTAACCATGGAACTACAGGGCGAAGTCGTCCTTAGATCGAAACCGGTTATTGGCTATCTGCACACGGGCATGGAGAAAACAGCCGAAGACCTTACTTTTATGCAGGGACCCACGAATGTGACTCGCATGGATTATGCGTCCCCCCTGTTCACCGAATTGGCTTTTTCGCTCGCAGTTGAAGCGCTTCTTGATGTCGAAATTCCAGAACGAGCAACGTGGATCCGCATGATGATGTGCGAGCTGAACCGGATGTCATCGCATCTTCTTTTCCTAGCGACTAACGGCATGGATCTAGGTGCCGTGGGGATGATGATCTACGGCTGGAGAGAACGAGAAGAAGTACTTCGTTTCTTCGAAAAAGTCACTGGACTCCGAATGAACCATAACTACATTCGTCCAGGGGGTGTCGCGGCGGATCTCCCGGACGGCTGGAGTGAGGATGTAGAAAGCATTCTGTCGATCCTCCCTGAACGCTTAGAGCAGTTCGACGTACTTATGACTGGTCAACCCATCTGGCGGGAGCGGACGCAGGGGATAGGTGTCATCACGACCGAAGAAGCCCTTGCGTTAGGTGCAACAGGCCCCATTCTGCGCTCCACTGGGTATGCCTGGGATCTTCGAAGGGCCATGCCTTATCTTGCCTACGACGACGTCGATTTTGACATTGTCGTGGGTACCTACGGTGACACATTCGACCGCTACGCAATTAGGTTGAACGAGATTCGTGAATCGATGCGAATTGTTGAACAGTGCATAGAAAAAATGCCTGACGGCCCATACCGAGCCGAAGATCGTAAAGTAACGCCGCCTCCGCGGGCCCGCATTGACGAGTCCATGGAAGCTCTTATCCATCATTTCAAAATCTTCACTGAAGGCTTCAAGGTGCCGGCAGGTGAGGTTTACACATCGGTCGAGTCACCACGCGGAGAGCTTGGATGTTATTTAGTCTCTGACGGCGGCCCGAAACCCCAACGAATGCACATAAGAGCTCCATCATTTGTCAATCTTCAAACGTTACCGCACATGATTCATGGCGGGCTTTTGGCCGATGCGATTGCAGTCATTTCCTCCATCGATCCGATCATGGGAGAGGTTGACAGATGAGCTTCTTTTCGGACGACAACACCCGCCTCGCCGAGGAAATCATTAAGCGATATCCGAAAGCTCGATCCGCGATGATTCCGCTTCTGCACCTAGCCCAAGAACAAGAGGGGTGGGTCACCGAAGCGGCAATGGCGGAGATCGCCGAGTTGGTTGGAACCTCTAGTGCTGAAGTTCTCGGGACATGCTCGTTTTACGAAATGTTCAAGCGCGAGCCTGTAGGTAAGTACCTCATCAATATTTGCACGACCATGTCGTGTGCTTTGATGGGTGCGGCGGATCTCATGCAACACGCGGAAAAAGCTTTAGGCGTGAAATCTGGTGGGACTACCGAAGACGGAATGTTCACTCTCGAAGGAGCCGAATGCCAGGCTGCCTGTACAGAAGCACCATGTCTTCAAGTTAATTACCGACACCGCTATCGAGTCACTGCAGACGAATTTGACGCGATGCTAACCGAACTGAGTACTCCCGATCCTGGCGTTCCAGAGCATGGGGTTCTTTCTCAAATACGTCAACACATGCCTGACAAGAACACTGTGGGTGCCTTGCCGCCGGAGGAAGTTAACGCTCCTCCTGCCTGGCTGAATACTGAAGAGGACCAATCATGAGTGAAATGTTGGGTACTGAAATCGCCCATGCAGCGGGATTTATTGCGAACGAAACACCCCGCATTGTGACTGCCAGATTTGACTATGAAGACTCTTTTACGCTTGAACGGTACGAAATAACCGGGGGCTACCAAGCGTTGCGGAAAGCGTTGCAGCAAGCACCCGAAGACGTCCATAAAGAAGTCACGAACGCGACTTTGCTTGGGCGAGGCGGAGCTGGTTTCCCGGCCGGTGTTAAGTGGGGATTTTGCCCACCGGGAGTTTGGCCTAGATATTTGGTCGTAAACGGTGATGAATCAGAACCTGGGACCTACAAGGACCGACTTCTGATGGAGTTAGACCCACACCAGCTCATAGAGGGCTGCTTAATTGCTTGTTATGCGGTCGGTCTAAGTCAGTGTTTTCTCTATGTTCGCGGTGAAATGGCCGTCGCTCAAGAACGAATTGCTTGCGCGCTTAACGACGCCTACGAAGCTGGCTACATTGGCAGGAATATTCTTGGAAGCGACTTTTCGGTTGACATCATCCTCCATTGGGGCGCAGGTGCATACGTAGTAGGTGAGGAAACAGCGCTTATCGAAAGCCTCGAAGGAAATCGTGGAATGCCTCGTTTGAAGCCACCCTATTTTCCTGCATCGATTGGCCTCTACGGGCAGCCTACGATTGTTAATAACGTCGAGACGCTCTCGAATCTGCCGTGGATTATCGATAACGGAGCGGATGCGTTTACAAGTATTGGTACTGAAACTTCTCCCGGGACTCGCATGGTCGCCGTCAGCGGCCACGTAAAACGTCCAGGTGTCTATGAAATAGTTAATGGGACAACGACATTCAGAGATTTGTTGTATGGACAAGATATGTGTGGCGGTATCCGCAATGACAATCAGCTAAAGGCTTTTGTGCCCGGCGGCGGATCTGCGCCATGGTTCACACCGGACCAATTAGACCTGCCGTTCGAAGCAAGCCAAGTAGGCCCTCAAGGTTCAATGTTGGGCTCCGGGGCGATCATGGTGATGGATGAAACCACTGATATTCCGGCGGCGGCGCTCACTCTTACAAAGTTTTATGCCCACGAGTCATGTGGCAAATGTGTGCCCTGCCGTGAGGGTGGCACATGGTTGGAGCAGATACTAAGAAGAGTCGTAGACGGCAGAGGCAGCCGCCGCGACCTAGATCTACTTATCGAAGTTGGCGAGACTATCTGTCCCGGCGATTTTCCCCACGCCGCTGTCCCTTCAAAGGGAATTGAAGCGAAGCCGTTCCCCTACAAGATGACAACGATCTGCTTCGTTGGACCCTCCGCCTTTGCTCCGATTCATTCGGCACTGACGCTTTTTCGTGAAGAATTCGAAGCCAAAGTTGCAGGGAATGACGATCGAGTATTGATCGAGGTGCCTGTCAATGTCTGATTCAGTTCCTAACGAAGTTTCGGTCAATATTAATGGGGCCGAAGTTCAGGCAAAAGCTGGCGAGATGCTCATAGCGGCAGCCGACCGAGCTGGCGTGCACATTCCGAGATTCTGTTACCACGAGAGAATGTCCTCGGTAGGCATGTGTCGCATGTGTCTAGTCGATGTCGACACTGGCCGAGGGCCGATGCTGCAGCCCTCCTGCATGGTGCCGGTTGCCGAAGGAATGTCGGTCGATACGCAATCTGAAGACACGAAAAGAGCGCAAGAAGGCATTCTTGAGTTCTTATTAGTCAACCATCCACTCGATTGCCCCGTATGCGACAAGGGTGGTGAATGCCCTCTCCAAGACCAAACTATGGCCTATGGACCGGGCGAATCGCGGTTCGTTGAAGAAAAACGGCACTACGAAAAGCCCATCCCAATATCTGATCTAGTTCACTTGGACCGAGAGCGATGCATCCTATGTGATCGTTGTACAAGATTTGCTGACGAGATAGCGGGTGACCCTCTTATCCATTTCACCGAACGTGGGAACTCGACCCAAGTTCTGACTTTTCCGGATGAACCTTTCAGCTCTTACTTTTCGGGTAACACCGTTCAAATATGTCCTGTGGGTGCTCTAACGGCTGCGCCATATCGATTTAAAGCGCGCCCTTGGGATTTAGATCAAGTTGAGTCGACGTGCACTACTTGTTCAATGGGTTGTCGTACGGCTGTCCAGTCATCAAGAAATGAATTAGTGCGCTATCTCGGTGTTGATATCGAGTCCGTAAACCATGGTTGGCTGTGCGACAAAGGTCGCTTTAATTTCGAGGCTACGAATAGCGAAGAACGACTTACTGTACCCCTAATCCGCGATCCCAACGATGAGCGTCAATTGCTCGGAAGTGACTGGGGCTCAGCTTTAGCAAATGCTGCTGAAGCAATTTTAGATGCTGGTTCCGATGGCATAGGAATCATCGGAGGCTCAAGGCTTACCAACGAGGATGCATACGCATGGTCGAAACTAGCGCGTTCGATAATTAGAACTGACAACCTTGATGCCCAACTAGGTGATGGTCTTCCAGCTGAACTTGTGCACAGCCTTCCGCCTGCAACGATCGCTGATGCATGTGAAGCTGACACTGTACTTGTGGTGGGCCCCGACCTTAAAGAAGAGCTTGCAATTTTGCATCTTCGGCTTCGCGGAGCTGCGACCAAAGGTCACACTAAAGTAGTTGAAATTAATGCCGCGCCGAGTGGTTGCGAGCCTTATGTAGAACGCGCGATTAGATGCGGTTCTGGTGAAGCGGCAAAATATCTGGTTGAGATCTTAAATAGTGACGACGACCTTGCTACTCGGCTTCGCGAAGGATCTGTCGTAGCAGTTGTAGGGCGCTCTTCCATGGCTGAGTCCGATCACTCTTCAATAGCGGTAGCCGCTCTTATTCGAGATGAATTACCCCATGCCACCTTTCTTACCGCTTTGCGTCGAGGCAATGTTCGAGGAGCACTTGACATGGGGCTGGCGCCTGGCGTCCTCCCAGGGCGAATAGCGATAGATAATCCTTCTAGCGGACTCGACGACATCTGGGGATATACGCCCTCGATGAAGGGCCTGGACACAACTGGAATGCTCCAAGCGGCAGCTGAAGGCAAGATTCGCACGTTGGTTCTCTTGGGCGCCGACCCGCTCTCCGACTTCCCGGACCGCAATCTTGCTGCTGAAGCGATACAACGCGCAGAAACAGTCATATCCCTCGATAATTTTTTAACGGCCTCATCTGCGCAGGCAGACATTATTTTGCCTACAACGGCTTATGGAGAACAGGGCGGTACCACCACCAATATAGAAGGACGGATCAGCCGTCTCACCCAAAAAATAACTCCTCCAGGTTCGGTGCGTGACGATTGGATGATTGCCACCGAGCTGGCCTGGCGCTTAGGCGGCGACTTAAATTTGACATCAAAAGAACAAATATGGCGTGAAATTGAGCAAGTAGCTCCCAGCCACGCTGGCGTCACTGTTGAAAGAATTCTGAGCGAAGAAGCACGTGAAGGGATTCTCGTGCAAGAGAGCTCGGTTGAATATATATTCCCCTCCGTTCAAGAACCCCCAATTGCAGATGGATATGGCCTCCGGCTCATTAGCGGTCGCAAATTGTGGGACGCGTCAACCACAACCTCAATGAGCCCTTCGCTCCGGCCTCTTGCAGAAGCTCCGGTGCTAAAAGTGCATCCGACTGATCTCCAACGTCTAGGAATCTTAAGTGGCAGTGACGTTCGTGTGATCTCCACTCGCTCAACTGAGAATCTCAAAGCCGTAGCAGATGAGAGTATTGAACGAGGTACCGCTTTGCTCCCATTCAACCAACCGGGATTTGGAGCGAATCGATTTATCGATGCGACCGCTGCGGTGAATGACATCAGGATTGAAACGTTATGAACGGCGATCCGCTCTATATCGATGGCGTCGATCTTGGCGACTTGGGAGTAATGGCGCTCAAAGTTGTTATAGCGTTTGTGTTCCTATTAGTCGCAACCATGTTCATGGTTTGGTTTGAACGCAAACTTATTTCCGACATGCAAAATCGAATCGGCCCGAATGTAGCTGGGCCTTGGGGGTTACTCCAAACTTTCGCGGATGGTGTCAAGTTTTTCTTCAAGGAAGATCTTCGACCGGAAAATGCGGACCCGCTTGTGTTTCGCTTAGCCCCATACATATCTGCGGTCACAGCCTTCCTATCCTTTGCAGTTGTCCCGATAGGAGGATCATTTGGTGATGGTTCTTCCGGAACCGTCACTATTTTCGGACGCGAAACATTCCTCCAAGTTGCGGATCCGCCAATTGGAATTCTCTTACTTCTCGCAATGTCCTCAATCGCCGTGTACGGAGTGATGCTTGCAGGATGGGCATCAGGCTCTAAATACCCTCTTATAGGTTCCGTCCGAGCGTCAGCGCAGGCGATTTCCTACGAAGCGGCGCTAGGAATGGCAACAGTAGTCGTTGTGGTCTTAGCCGGCACCTTGTCAACACACGGAATCGTAGAAGCTCAATCTGGCGGTATTACTAGGTGGTTTGTTGTTTCCTCAGGCATTGTTCCCTTCATTGTTTTCTTGATTGCTGCCACTGCTGAGTTGAACCGCCCACCGTTCGACTTAGTTGAGGCGGAACAAGAACTCGTGGGTGGTTTCCACACCGAATACTCATCGATTCGATTCGCATTGTTTTTCCTGGCTGAATTCATGAATGTCATAACCATGTCAGCAATCATGGTCACTCTCTTCTTCGGCGGCCCGGCTGGCCCAATTTTCTTTGGTATGACTTGGTTCTGGCCGACAATATGGTTCTTGCTTAAAGTCCTTGCGTTCCTATTCGTATTTGTGTGGTTCAGAGCAACTCTTCCGCGACTTCGATACGACCAACTAATGCACTTGGGATGGAAAGTGTTGATTCCGCTGATTCTCTTTTGGCTTATGTTTATAAGCCTCAAGGAGCTGCGCGCTGCTTACGACTGGAACTGGGTGGCTACATACGGTGCTGCTCTTATCGCTCTTCTCGCTGGCACAGCGCTGCTTGTTGCAGGTCTTCGCGCCGGCGATCGAGCATATGAAGACGAAATGGAGGACGTCTAATGGGATATCTGGACGGCTTCAAAGTAACGTTCAAAAAGCTTTTCGAGGAGCGAGTCACCACAGAATACCCGAAAGAAAAACGCCCCAAGCCACCTAGATTCCATGGTCGTCATGTTCTCAATCGTTACGAGGACGGCATGGAAAAATGCATAGGTTGCGAACTCTGCGCCGGAGTCTGCCCAGCTAAATGTATCTACGTGCGCGGTGCAGATAACCCTGAAACAGAACCGGTCTCACCAGGAGAGCGATATGGGTACGTATATGAGATCAACTACCTCCGTTGTATTCACTGCGATCTTTGTGTAGAGGCGTGCCCTACGGAAGCAATTACCGAATCAAAATTATTTGAGTTCAGCTTTGCTAACCGATCAGACGCTATTTACACAAAAGACGAGTTGGTTGTCGACGATGATGGCCAACCCAAACGCCAACCATGGGAACTGTGGCACGACGGTGACGACCTTGCTACCTCGGGCTGGATGCGTGCCACCGCTTCATCAGGAAACCCGGACTATCAAAATCGAGTCGGATGGAGCGGTGAACTTGGATATGGAGTTCGTGCTCCCGAAACCGGCCAACAAGAAAAATCCCCTGAACTTTCCGATCTGGACTTCTTGACTGAGGATCAAGCAGAGGAACAGCACTAATGGTAGATCCAATAGTCTTTTTCATAGCGTCGGCAATCTGTCTCACGGGCGCATTTGGCGTCATCCTCGCGCGTAACCCTGTCCACTCTGCCCTAATGCTCGTAATGACGCTTTTTGGTATAGCCGTCCAATTCGTTGCTCAAGAGGCTCACTTCTTGGCTGCGGTTCAGGTGATTGTTTACGCTGGCGCGATAGTTGTCCTTTTTCTATTCGTCATCATGCTTTTGGGCGTCGATAAGGCTCAGAATCTTGAATTATCGATTCTTCCTGTTCAACGTTGGGCAGCGCTTACCTTTGGAGCTGGATCTCTGGCTGTTCTGACGGCGTTCATTGTCAATGTTAGAGAGCCAGTAACTGGAGCTGAATCAGTCGGGGGAATCGCGACCGGATCTGAAAACGTCCGACTGTTGGCTCGATCGCTATTTTCAGACTACGTCTACGCCTTCGAGTTGACATCTCTGCTGCTTGTTATTGCTGTGATTGGAGCGGTTGTTCTCGCTCGAAAGCCTAAAGACACGGAAATGGTCTCTAGCGATAGCGAGAGATCAATCTGATGGAAATTACGACAGGCTGGTATCTAGTACTAGGCGCATTACTTTTTGTTATTGGCGGAACGGGTCTGTTGATTCGACGCAACCCACTTGTCATGCTGATGTGCGTTGAATTGATGCTTAATGGAGTCAACCTAACCTTTGTGGCCTTTGCCCAAAGGCTCAACGACATTGGCGGCCAAACCGTAGTTTTTTTCGTACTTGTTGTCGCCGCTGCAGAAGTGGTTGTCGGATTAGGCCTCGTAGTAGCCATCCTCCGACGCCAGCCCGGCACAACGGCCGACGACCTATCGGCGCTAAAGGGGTGATCGAGTGGTCGAACTAGTCTGGCTGATCCCTGCGCTACCCCTCATCGGGTTTCTAATTCTACTTCTCGTCGGAAGTCGCATCGGAGAGCCACGTGCGGGCTGGATCGCGACGACGGCCGCCGCAGGATCTTTCTTAGCAGCTGTCGTTGTTCTCACTGGCCTCTTAGGAAAAGACGCTCACTCTGGCGACCGCTCATACGAGCTAGTTCTATTTCAGTGGCTTCCTTCGGGCTCTTTGAAAGTTGAAGCTGGCTTTTTAGTCGACCCGCTGTCGATCACCATGGCTTTATTCGTGACCGGCGTCGGTGCGCTAATTCATCTCTACTCGATTGGCTATATGCACGGGGATCCAAAGTACTCAAAGTTCTTTCTGTACTTAAATCTTTTCCTTTTCTCGATGTTGATGCTTGTCTTCGGAAACAACCTGGTGGTGACTTTCCTAGGCTGGGAAGGAGTAGGGGCGTGCTCATACTTCCTGATCTCCTTCTGGCACCGTCGTGAATCCGCAGCGACAGCAGGCAAAAAAGCTTTTGTTACCAACCGTGTCGGTGACTGGGGTTTTATGGTCGCAACCTTTGCAATTTGGTCCGCCCTAGGCACGGTCACCTACACCGAAATTGCTTCTTCTCCAGCGATGTCAGCAGCAGCAGGAACTGCCGTATCGCTTCTGCTATTTGTAGCAGCGGCAGGAAAATCTGCTCAACTCCCGCTGTACGTATGGTTGCCAGACGCAATGGAGGGGCCAACACCTGTCTCGGCGATGGTTCACGCTGCAACAATGGTTACTTCAGGTGTCTACCTCTTGGTGCGAATGAATGGCTTACTAACCGATGATGCGCTCTTGGTCATCGCAGTCATAGGTGCTGCAACAGCACTGTTCGCGGCTCTATCGGCGGTCGCTCAGCACGACATCAAGAAAGTTTTGGCCTACTCGACCATCAGCCAACTCGGTTTCATGTTCCTTGCCATAGGTTCTGGAGCTTACGTAGCAGCAATTTTTCATGTCATCACACACGCTTTCTTCAAGGCCCTCCTGTTCTTAGGCTCTGGATCAGTAATCCACGGCATGCACGATGAACAGGACATGCGAAAAATGGGAGCCTTGCGGGCATTGATGCCAATAACAGCGGGAACTTTTATAGTTGGATGGCTGGCAATAGCTGGCGTACCCCCATTCTCCGGGTTTTGGTCCAAAGATGAGATATTGCTTGCAGCATGGGAACAGAAGAGCATAGGCCCACTTCTGTGGTTTGTGGGATTAGTAACCGCGTTGCTGACCGCCTACTACATGACCAGGCAAGTAATTTTAGTTTTTTTCGGAGAGCAGCGATGGGATGAGGATGTCCATCCGCACGAGTCCAGCTGGACTATGACATTGCCCTTGTGTTTGTTGGCCGGAGCAGCGATTGTCGGCGGAGGCATAAATTTGCCGTTGGTCAAAGAATGGTTAGTGCTGGAACACTTCTTGGAACCAATCTTTGCTCACCCGCACCACTTTTCCTCAGGCACATCGACAAAGGTCGTCCTAGCGGTTATATCAGTCGTTATCGGAGTGTTAGGCATCACTATCGCAACTCTCGCGTGGCTGTTTCGCCGGATACCCACAGAACAACTTGAACCAGAATTCCTTGAAAACGCCATGTACGTAGATTCGACCTATGCGCGAGTTGTAAGTGGTCCGGGCACTTCTAGTTTCCAAAAAGCCGCTGATTTCGACAAAGGGGTGGTTGACGGAGCCGTTAATGGCGTGGGCGTCGCAGTTAGAAAATTAGGTCAGTTAATTCAGCCGGCTCAGTCCGGCTACATGCGTAACTACGCAACCGGTGTGGCTATTGGCGCTCTCATGATTTTAGTTGTATTGGCATGGGGGCTACTTCTGTGATTCAAGCTTTAGCGGCTCAAACTGAGGCATCTTTTCCTGTGCTTAACGCGCTCATAATCGTGCCGATAGTTGGCGCGCTTGTCGTGACACTGCTTCCTAAAAGCAGGCCTGAGTTGATGAGACCTGTAGGGGCAATTTTCTCGGCAATAGCGGGAGCATTATCTCTTTATGTCATGGCGGAATTTTCGATTAGCCAGTCCGACTTCCAGTTCCAGTCAATCCAATCTTGGATTCCCAGTTTGGGCATCAACTGGCACGTGGGCGTAGACGGCATTTCACTCTGGCTAGTCGTACTTACTGGACTTATTACGCCTCTAGTCCTGGTAGCAGTAGACCCTCATCACGATCCGAAACCATATACCGCTTGGCTTCTTCTACTTCAGGCTGGATCTTTTGGCGCCTTTATGGCGCTTGACCTTTTCTTGTTCTTTGTGATGTTCGAAATCGTGTTGGTGCCGATGTACATGCTCATTGGCGGGTGGGGTTACGACGATCGCCGATACGCAGCGACGAAATTCTTTCTCTACACAATGGCGGGCTCCGCTCTCATGCTTGTCGCGATTGTCAGCGTGGCAACGTTGAGCGCAGGCGACCAAGGAATTACTTTCAGCGTTATTGAATTGGCGGAACGTCAAGCACTTTCGACCAATACAGCGCGTCTCTGTTTCTTGGCTTTTGCATTGGCGTTCGTAATTAAAGTTCCTATCTTCCCGGTGCATACTTGGCTTCCGGATGCTCACACCCAAGCGCCCACGGCAGGCTCGGTAGTGCTAGCAGCAGTGATGTTGAAGCTAGGAACCTACGGTTTGATGCGCTTCGGCCTCTACCTTTTCCCGGAAGCATCGGTTTGGGCGGCTCCCACCCTCGCAACGCTTGGTGTAGTGGGCGTTATTTACGGGGCAATCGTCGCCACGATGCAAAAAGACTTGAAGAGACTCGTTGCGTATTCCTCGGTGGCGCATATGGGATTTATTGTCCTGGGCATTTTTGCCTTCACCACTCAAAGTTTGGAAGGCGGTGTGTTGCAAATGGTCAACCACGGCATTTCCACCGGCGCCTTATTTCTCCTCGTGGGGATGCTCTATGAGAGAAGAAAGACTCGCGCTATAGATGAAATGAGCGGAATCCAGTCGGCAGCGCCCATTTTTGCCGGCTTCTTTACCCTCGTGATGCTTTCATCCATAGGAGTACCGGGCCTCAATGGATTTGTTGGCGAATTTCTCGTGCTCATAGGCTCTTACGACACAAGGCGCTGGTGGACCATTGTTGCGGCGACTGGCGTCATTCTTGCAGCCCTCTATCTGCTTTGGGCATACCAGCGTGTCTTCCACGGTGAACCGACCTCAGAAGATGAAAAGACCCAAGACTTAACCCTTAAAGAGGGTCTCATTCTGGCGCCATTTGTCGCGGCCATAGTCTTTCTCGGTCTATACCCGAAACCGCTTCTTGAGCGCATAGAGCCAGCTGTTGAAGAACTAATTGCGCACTTAGAAATCCACTCTGATTATGTCCAACCACAGCTGGGCGATCCCGTGGTGTTAGAAGAAAACCACCATCAAGACAGCCACGCAGGGGAGGACGACCACTAATGTTTGCTCCCCAGCTTCTTGGTTTTGTGAGCCCTTCAGTTAACTGGTGGGCCCTGCTGCCCCAGATGATTCTCTTGGGCGCTGCACTCTTGATCTTGTTGTTAAGTTCTCTTGCGCCTCGCCGCTCTTCAACTACTTTTGCAACCGTAACCACATTGAGTGCCGCGATTACCGCTTATTTCGTGTCGATCGGCTTGTGGTACGACGTCGAGCGTGAAGGGGCATCTTCCTCCATCGCAAGTGCTTTCGGAGTTGACGGTTTCAGCATCTTTTTCACGATGCTCATATTGATAGCACTGGCCATCACAGCCTTGTTATCTCACCATTACCTCGACCGCGAAGGAATCGACCCGCCCGAATTCCACGCACTTTTGCTTTGCTCGGCTGCAGGAGCCATTGTCATGGCCGCTGCGAATGATCTTGTTGTCATGTTTCTCGGCTTGGAAGCGCTATCGATCGCCATTTATGTGATGATTGCGATGCACAGCAGGCGTTCAGAGGCTCGGGAATCGGCCGTCAAATATTTTGTTCTAGGTGCCTTTAGCTCTGCTTTCCTGCTCTACGGCATCGCTCTCACCTATGGCGCTACTGGTTCGACCAACTTGGTTCACGTCCGAGAATATTTGGACGCAGTTGTCTTCAGAGATCAGCACATGCTTATGGCGGCAATGGGGCTACTGCTAGTGGGTCTTTCTTTCAAGGTAGCTGCAGCACCTTTCCACTTTTGGGCTCCCGACGTTTATCAAGGAGCTCCTAGCCCTGTTACGGGATGGATGGCCTCAATAGCCAAAGCCGCAGGTTTCGCAGCGCTGCTCCGTATTTTCTTTGCTGCGTTTGCGAGCCATGACTCTGACTGGTCACCGGTAGTAGCTGTTCTCGCATTTGTAACTTTGGTGGTCGGGGCTGTCATGGCGATCCTGCAAACGGATGTAAAGCGAATGCTTGCCTTTTCATCAATTAGCCATGCTGGTTATGTGCTTGTAGCCGTTCAATCAGCCAGCAATGATGGCACTGCGGCTGCCCTCTTCTACTTATTTACATATACCTTGATGGTGCTTGGGACGTTCGCAGTGGTAGGAGCGATGGGGAGTGATGATGATCACCCCTTGACGAGGTATGCGGGATTAGGTCGCTCTAAGCCTCTGATAGCTCTCTCACTTACTGCCTTATTGCTCGCTCAAGCTGGTGTTCCAACTACCTCTGGGTTTATTGCAAAATTCCAGGTCATATCAGCGGCGGTTAGCAATCAAAGTTATTTCTTAGCTGGCGCGGCGATGGTGACTGCTGTCATCGGCGCCTTTATGTATCTCAGGATAATTATGACGATGTATGTTGTTGACGATGACGAAAGTGGACCATCACCAGCTTGGCACTGGACTACCTCGACGGTTGTTCTAGGCACTGTGATCTTCACTATGGTGTTGGGGTTGGTGCCCCAATTCCTCATCGAATTTGCAGAACAAGCTGTCCCGATACTGATCCGAGGGTGAGGTCGCAAACAATGTTTAATAGCCACGGGAAGCTTCCCAGACGAAGAATCAAGAATCGTGTCAAAGAATCACGTCTTTTGTCCCAAATGCACGATAACTTTCACTACGTCCGAAGCCTGCGGAGTGAGGCGCCGCGTTGGGTTTTGGCAACTTCTAAAACCCCTAACTAGTCTCGTTAATCGTGTCGGAATTACTTCGGAGTTACCTGACTGTCGGCATCTTCGGTGTTGCGGCTATTGCGATGGCAGGAGCCATGCTCACCATCGCTAGGATCCTTCGTCCCCAGCGCCCAACCCGCCAGAAGTTGATTGCATACGAAAGCGGAGTTGATCCTGTTGGTGGTGACTGGGCACAAAGCCAAATTCGTTACTACGTCTTCGCTGTTCTCTTTGTCCTGTTTGATGTCGAAGCGGTCTTCATTTTCCCGTGGGCCACTCGCTTAGAGGTCTACGGCCTCTTTGGGTTGGTTGAAATGGCGATCTTTATCTTCATTCTCGTACTCGGCTTGTTTTACGCGTGGCGCAAGGGAGTACTGAGATGGGTTTAAGGAAGGCGAACTAATGGGTCTTATCGATAAAGGCAAGATGCCGAAACCCCTCAGCTGGCTCCTCAACTTTGGCCGTGCCCGCTCCCTTTGGGTCTACCAATGGGGGCTGGCATGCTGCGCTATCGAAATGGGAGCGGCTTTCGGATCTCCGCGCTACGACGTTATGAGGCTTGGCGTAATCCCTTTCCCTGCTAGCCCAAGGCAAGCTGACCTCGTCGTGATTTCGGGCACAGTCACCGACAAGATGTCTCCAGTAATCCTGCGACTATATGAGCAGATGCCAGAACCTAAGTACGTGATTTCAATGGGCTCCTGCGCTAATTGTGGCGGCCCTTATTGGGATAGCTACTCAGTAACCAAAGGGGTTGACCAGCTAATCCCTGTTGATGTTTATGTGCCCGGCTGTCCCCCGCGCCCAGAAGCGCTGCTAGAAGGAATTGTGTTACTCCAGGAACGGATCCAATCCGAAGACATAACTGAAAAGTGGCGCGGCGAGCCGATCGTTGTGGAGGGTTGAGCGAATGACCGACGAAACTCCACCCGACGAAACTCAAAAAATCGACGAGGAGCGAGATGCTCTTCTTGCTGATTTGTCCGAAGGTCTTAACGAAATCCTTATAGAGTCGCACCTGCGTCCCCATGAAGATCTTTGGATTCGGGTAGATAAGAACCATTGGCAAGACGCCGCGCAAATAGCGAAATCTATGGGCTTTGCATATTTTGGTTTTATTTCCGCTATCGATTGGCAATTAGCTCCCGAAGGGCGCTACGAAGACACGGAATTTGATCGAGGGTTGGACGAAGAGGAAGATCCTGTTGAGCCCGATAACTCCACTGGGTATGCCGGAGGCGAAACTCGATTCCAACTTCTTATGCAGCTTTACTCCCTAGAAAGACAACTGGGGCTAGTTGTTAAAGCTGACCTAAGTGACGATATGACAGTTGACTCTGTGAGAGAGGTATTCCCTGGCGCAGACTGGCATGAGCGGGAAACCCACGAAATGTTTGGAATATCATTCGCGGGGCACCCCACTTTGCAACCTTTGTATCTGCCGACTGAATTCGAAGGTCACCCGCTGCGGAAAGATTTTCCCCTGCTAGCACGACAAGTTAAACCTTGGCCCGGTGTCGTAGATATCGAAGAGATCCCTGAACACCTTGAAGCCCGACTCGAAGCAGAAGTTATGGCTGCCTTTGAAGCAAATGGAGGTGCGTCGTGACAGCCACTTCGGATCGTGAACAAATGGCGTACGTGAGTGCTCAAGCGGCAGATGCGCGCGTCAATGTTGAGCTTGACACCGGTGATATGACCCTAAATATTGGGCCACAACATCCCGCGACTCACGGAACTCTGCGAATAGCTTGTCAGTTGGACGGTGAACAAGTAGTAGTAGCAGAGCCGATCATGGGATACATGCATCGGGGGTATGAAAAACTCTGTGAAGTTCGAACTTACCCTCAATGCACAACGCTGATCAATAGAATTGACTGGTTGGGCAGCTTCGCAAACGAAGTTCCATTCATCTTGGCAGCTGAACGTCTCATGGAAGTGGAAGCTCCCCCTAGAGCCCAATGGATCAGAACCATTTTGTTTGAGTTGAGCCGCATAGCGAATCTGGCGCTCTTCCTTGGAGATATGGGTGTGCAGATTGGCGCCCTGACTCCCGTCTTCTTCGCTTTTAGAGATCGAGAGCGGGTTTTAAATCAGATAGAAGAGGTAACTGGCGGTCGATTCCACCCTAATTTCGACAGAATTGGTGGGTTGAAGGACGATCTACCCAAAGGCTGGATTGAAGAAACCCACGCAGTAATGATCAAAATGCGAACCTTCTGCGACGAGATGGAAGATCTGCTTGTAGGGAACGAAATTTTTCAAGCACGCTGTCGGGGGGTCGGAGTAATCCCATCCGACGTAGCACTTGGATATGGGCTCTCCGGCGCCAATCTTCGAGCGAGTGGAGTCGATTGGGATTTAAGGCGAGACGCAAATCCTGGGCTTGCCTGGAATGAAGTCGACTGGAAGGTTTGGACCCATCCGGATGGCGATTCTTTCGCCCGCTACTGGGTTCGCCTCCAAGAGACCCGAGAAGCAACCCGAATAGTCGACCAACTTTTAGGCGGAATCCCGAGTGGTCCGATCATGGCCAAAGTGCCTAGAATCATCAAAGTTCCTGCTGGCGAAGCTTACCTCTCAACCGAAAACCCTCTGGGCGAAATGGGATACTACGTCGTGAGTAAAGGCGACTTGGGACCATTCAGAGTGAAGATAAGAACCCCGAGTTTCAACAATATTTCGGTTGTTCCGTGGGTTATGAAGGGCGTATATGTGCCTGACGTAATTACGATTCTGGGTTCCCTCTATTTCATCTTGGGGGACATTGACCGTTGATGTCCTTACTAGCGCTTGCTTACTGGCAGGAGACCGGTATCAAACTGGGGTTAGCTTTGGCTGTAATCCCCACGACCTCTTTGGTCCTCGTATACCTGTTCCTTTTTAAAATGATGGCATTCATGCAGAGTCGCCTTGGCCCTAATGACACCGGCCCATATGGAACCCTGCAGTTGATTGCAGAAGCCATCAAGTTCTTACAAAAAGAAGATATCCATCCAGCGCAGGCCGACCGCCGGGTATTCCGGATGGCGCCAGTTGTCGTGCTCGCTTCTACATTTTTGCTTTATGTAGTCCTCCCTGCAGGCCCTGATGCGGTAGTCGAGAATCTCGATACGGGAGTCTTCTACGCCATGGCAGTTTCCTCGCTGTCGGTTCTCGGTATTTTGATGGCAGGTTGGGCATCTGCAAACAAATACGCTCTCTTGGGCGGGTTACGTGCCGCAGGTCAGCTGATTGCTTACGAGCTTCCGTTAATTCTGGCGGTTATGGGAGTCGTTGTTCAGGCTGAAAGTCTGAACCTTCAGCGAATTGTAGAAGCTCAAGCGACGGGCGAGATCTTCGGCTTTGGCGCTATTGGCAACCCATTTATCCTGACCCAATTTCTAGCGTTCTTGATATTTATGATCGCCGCTCAAGCGGAACTTACCCAAACACCATTCGATATGCCCGTTGCCGAAACTGAGCTGGTCGGTGGCTTTCATATCGAATACACAGGCTTTCGATTCCTACTTTTCTTCATGGCTGAGTTCGGAACAGCCTTTGCATTTGCGGCGTTGGCATCGGTTATGTTCCTCGGAGGTTGGTGGATTCCTGGTTTCGATGTTGATGACAACATATTGAATATCCTTGGCCCAGGCGTGATGCTCGGGAAAATCTTGCTGATCTCATTCTTCATTTTCTGGGTGCGCTTCACATACCCACGCCTCAGAGAAGACCAACTTCAGAAATTCGCATGGAAAGTGTTAATCCCTCTCGCTTTAGCAAACATTGTGCTAACAGGAATATTTAAGGTGGTCTTCTAATGCCACAGCTCCCCGGTCTAATTAAAGGTTTGGGTGTCACAGCTCGAACAGCTGGCCGCACCTTGTTCCCGAAGAGGGGTTGGAAAACGCTAATCCCCGCCCCTCAAAAAGGTGCGGTGACCGTCCAATACCCGCATGAAAAAGAGGCCCCACCTGATCGCGCTCGAGGAGTAATCGCACTCCACGAAGAGAACTGCACAGCGTGCATGTTGTGCTCTAGATCTTGCCCTGATTGGTGCATTTATATCGAAGGCCACAAAGTTAAGGCGCCGCCGAGAAGGGAAGGTGGCAAGCCCCGTACGGTCAATATGCTTGACCGCTTCGATATCGACTATGCGCTATGTATGTATTGCGGTATCTGCGTCGAAGTTTGTCCGTTTGATGCTCTCTTCTGGACACCGGAGTACGAATACAGTGAACCTCGTATAGCTGACTTGCTCCACGACAAAGACCGATTAGGTGAGTGGATGGAAACAGTCCCTGACTTCCTTGACTATGAAGCGGGCTCTGAGCAAAAAGTTAGAAAGGTCCCGAGGTAAGGCCATATGGTCGCTCAAAATATTTTCTTCGGGATCCTTGCGGCTGTGGTTGTCGTTTCGGCTTTGCGAATGGTGACTACGAAAAACATTGTTCATGCTGCCCTCTACTTGGTCGCGGTTCTCGCTGGTCTTGGCGCTCTATATGTTCTCTTAACCGCAGAGTTTGTGGCCACGACGCAAGTTCTTGTCTACATCGGCGCAGTTATGGTGCTTTTTTTGTTCGGCATCATGCTTACTAAAGCGCCGTTAGGTGACATGATGCAAATGACAGGTAAGCAATGGCCCATAGCAGCTCTAGTTGCTTTGCTTCTTGGGGGTGTGACCGTCTATGCGTTGCTTGACCGCTTTGGATCCGACCGGCTCGTTATGGATGGACCGGTGTACAAAACAGCGGACGTGTCTGATGAAGTCTTTTCTACTTACATAATTCCCTTCGAAGCGGTCTCCGTTCTTCTGTTAGCTGCGCTAATCGGCGCGATTGTTTTAGCGAGAAAGGACTGATGTGTTACTTAACCAGTTCTTGATTCTGGGCGCAGTCCTGTTTTCGGTAGGTGTATACGGTGTACTAGCGCGTCGAAACGGCGTGATGGTGCTCATGTCTATTGAGTTGATGCTAAACGCTGTCAATATCAATCTGGTCGTCTTTGGCGTGCAACACGGCGTCGTGTCGGGCCAAGTATTTGCATTATTCATTATCGCGGTGGCTGCTGCAGAGGTAGGGGTCGGGTTGGCAATCGTTCTTCTCCTCTACCGCAATCGAACCAGCATCGATGTCGAAGACTTCGATCTCATGCGTGGATAGGGCGGCACTATGTGGATGTTAGAAAATGCTTTCCTTATCCCTCTTGTTCCAACGATTTCTTTCGTTGTAATACTCTTTTTCGGTAAGAAATTTATCGGCGCGGATCGAGTTCATGTCGTAGGGATTGGGGCGCTGGGTCTCGTCTGGATTTTGTCTGCAGTTGCGGCATTCCAGTGGATTCAAAGAGTCGAAGATCCACCTCCCGACGCTGTCGTCAAAATAGAACATCACGATGATCATGGTGATGCCCATGCGGGTGATGATCATGGTGATGCCCATGCGGGTGATGATCATGGTGATGCCCATGCGGGTGATGATCATGGTGACGCCCATGGCGGGTGACATGCG